>Ga0310124_10003215_pt1 | contig 11050 bp, 7 predicted proteins | sample CB11b_AW_Bot5_MG_FD_203507 | JGI IMG/M metagenome (GOLD analysis project Ga0310124, IMG submission 203507) | Marine microbial communities from Western Arctic Ocean, Canada - CB11b_AW_Bot5 | ecosystem: Environmental > Aquatic > Marine > Oceanic | place: Canada: Western Arctic Ocean | collected...
AAAAGAAACCAAAATTTTCTACGGATGGTGGATTGTTTTATCATCAGGAATTGTTCAATGGTATTCATCTGCAGTTTTTTGGAGAGGGTTCCCACCTTTTTTTGATGCAATACTTTCAACGTTTGGATGGAGTAGTGCAGCTACAGGAGCTGCCCTTTCAGTACAAAGATCTGAAAGTGGATTAATATCGCCTTTTGTAGGAACCGTAATAAAAAAGTTTGGCCCAAAAAAAGTTATGGCTTTTGGTATATTGCTAACAGGAGGTTCATTCATATGGATGAGTAGAATGAATAGTCTTTGGGAATTTTATGGTTCAATAATAGTATTAACTTTTGGGATGTCATTTGGTACTTTTATCATTTTTGTAGCAGTAGTTGGTAATTGGTTTCAAAAAAACAGAGGAAAAGCACTCTCTATTTTAATGGCAGGAGCGGGTTTAGGAGGTATCACAATCCCATTAATAGTATTAGGAATAGATACTTTTGGATGGAGAGATATGCTTTTATGGATAGGAGTAGGATTTTGGATTATTGGATTCCCTACTTCATTAGTATTGAGATGGAATCCTGAAGATTACGGTCAATATCCTGATGGGGAAAAACCTACCTCTAAAGAAATATCTACCCTTGGCAAAGACCAAAGAGAATCAGGTATGGAGGTGAAGGAAGTTTTAAGGAATAGAAATTTTTGGCAATTAGCTTTTGCAACAGGTCTTAGCCAAGCAGTATTTACTAGCAATTTATTCCATTTTACTGCTTTTAAAGAATTTGGGTTTACTACCTCCTTTGCAGCATTAATTATAGGTTTTTCGTGGTGGGGTGATATTGCTGGAAGGGTAACTATAGGATTTATAACCGATAGGTTCGATAGAAAAATCCTTTTATCAATTTCTTTTACTTTGTTATCTTTAGGAATAATTGGTATCAGTATAATAGGTACCCAAAATAATTATCCTTTTCTTCCTCAATCTTTGGGTATAGTTTTATTTATAGTTTTCTTTGGTTTAGGTTTTGGTTCTTCAGTACCACTAAGGTTAACTTTAGCAGCTGATTATTTTGGTCGTAAAAATTTTGCTTCCGTAGTTGGAATCTTAAATTCTGTAGGTGCAATATTTGGAACTTTTGCACCTTTGTTAATTGGATTGACAAAAGATTTTACTGGTCATTATGAATATGCATTTTTCGTACTTTCTTTAATGATGATTTTGGCTGTACCGCTAGTTCTTACGTTAAAAAAAGTTAATAAATAGATAAAAAAAGCAAAAAAAATAATGAATATTTTTTGATAGCAATCTATTCTCTATATAACCCAAAAAAAATCGTTTTTTGTTTTTAAGGAAAGAGTTTTCATTGAATTCATTTGTGCATTTACATAACCATTCAGAATATAGCTTGCTTGATGGAATGAGTAATCTAGATAAGATGGTCAAAAAAGTTATAGAAAATAACCAGGAAGCCATTGCTATAACTGATCATGGAAATATGTATGGAGCAATAGATTTTTACAAGACAAGTAATAAATATGCTATAAAACCTATAATTGGTCTTGAAGCATATGTTGCTCCAGTAGACAGTTTATCTAAAAATCCAAATGAAAAAACTCCTTATCATATAACCCTTTTATCACAAAATGAAACCGGATATGAAAATTTAATGAAATTAGTTACTCATTCAAATATTAACGGGTTTTATTACAAGCCTAGAATAGATAGAAAGGTTCTCGAACAATACAACGAAGGCTTAATCGTTTTATCTGGTTGCCCATCTTCTGAATTGTCAAAAGCCATTATAGATGAAGATAAGAAAAAAATTTCAGATACTCTTGGTTGGTACAATGAAGTTTTCAAAGATAGATATTTTTTAGAAATAATGAAACATGATGGAGTTCCAAACCAGGAAAAGATTATAAAAAAATTACTTGAAATTCATAATAATAGTAATTTGAAATTTGTTATAACAAATGATAATCATTATGTTGATCAAACAGATTCTAGTTCCCACGAAATTCTTACGTGTCTCCAAACAAATTCGAATATAAATGATCCAAAAAGATTTAAATTTGATGCAAATACATACCATATTAAATCAACTGAAGAGATCTGGGAAGAATGGAAAGAACTTCCAAGTGGCTTAATTACAACATCCGAAATAGCAGAAATGTGTAACATAAAAATTGATCTTTCAAAAAGCCTGCTACCTAAGTTTGATTGCCCCGATAGTATGTCTTCAATGAAATATTTAAGAATGCTTGCTTTTGAAGGAATGAATAACAAATTCCAAAATCCAGATAGAAATATAAAAGAAAGATTAGAATATGAATTAAATGTAATTGAAAAAACAAATTTTCCAGATTATTTTCTTGTTTGTTGGGATATTTTTAAATTTGTAAATTCAAAAAAAATCTTATCTGCAGTTCGAGGATCTGCGGCAGCTAGCCTTGTTCTTTATTGTCTTGAAGTTACCCAAATAAATCCTCTAGAGCATTCACTGGTATTTGAAAGATTCTTAAATTTGGAGAGAAGAGAAATGCCTGACATAGATATGGATTTCCAAGACGATAAAAGAAATGAAGTGATAAAGTATTGTGTCGAGAGATATGGCAAAGATCATATAGCACAAATAATAACATTTGGAACTATGGGGGCAAAAGCTTCCGTAAGAGATGTAACGAGAGCTTTGGATCTTCCTTTATCGCTGGGGGATAAATTGGCAGGATTGATTCCAACTAGAGTAGGGACAAAAATAGAAGATGCTTTACAAATAGAAGAATTAAATAATTTGGTAAATTCTGATAATGATGCAAAAAGAGTAATAAGATTCGCCACAAAATTGGAAGGAACGGTCAGGCATGCATCGACTCACGCAGCAGGAGTTGTAATTTCTCAAAATAAATTAACGGAAAATGTCCCTCTCCAAAATTCTACATCAAATGATTTAAATGCTCCTCCTACTACTCAATATGCAATGGGACCTATAGCTGACGTAGGACTGTTAAAAATGGACTTTTTGGGATTAACTAATTTGACTATTTTGTCTAAAACTGAAGAACTTATAAAAAACAAACAAAAGATAGAATTTGATATTTATAAAATACCACTTGATGATAATAAAACTTTTCAATTATTAGGTGAAGCAGATACATTTGGAGTTTTTCAATTGGAATCAACCGGCATGAAAAGATATGTTAAAGAATTAAAACCTTCAAATATTTCTGATATAGCTGCTATGATAGCACTTTATAGGCCAGGACCAATGGAACACATTACAAAGTTCATTGAATCTAAATACGGTAAAAGGGAAATTGAATATCCTCATGAAATTCTTAAAGAAATTTTATCAGAAACGTATGGCATAATTGTTTTTCAAGATCAGGTATTGAGAATTGCTCAGGCATTTGGTGGGTATACTTTGGGCGAAGCAGATATATTAAGAAAGGCAATGGGTAAGAAAATACCTAAAGTAATGAAAGCAGAAAAAGATCGATTCATAAAAGGAGCTGCAAATAAAAATTTTGACAAAAATATAGCAGAAAATATTTTTGAATTAATAGAACCTTTCGCAGGATATGCATTCAACAAAGCGCATAGTGTTTCATATGCGATGATTGCATATTGGACGGCTTTTTTTAAAGCAAATTATAAAGTTGAATATTTTACTTCCTTATTAAATTCGATTAAATCTAACCCAGAAAAAATTGCTGATAGTCTAAAGGAAATTAGAAAAACTGAGATCGAAATATTACCTCCTAACATAAATAGCTCTTTTTCTGAGTTCATAATTGAAGAAAAAAATAATAAATTTTCTATTCGATTCGGATTAAGTGCATTGAAAAATATTGGGGAGAATTCAATAAATAAAATGGTCAAAGAGAGAATAAATAATGGTTCATTTGAATCTATTGAAAACTTTTGTGAAAGGATGGATTCGAGTTGGATAAATAAAAGAATTCTTGAAAGTTTAATTAAATCAGGATCTTTTGATGAATTTGTAGATAGAGGTAGTCTTTTAGATTCTATGGAAAAAATTTTATTGCAAATCACTAATCACACAAATTTAAGAAATAGTAATCAATCTACAATGTTTGATTTATTTGGAGATGAAGTGTCTACTCCCACAACAGAATTTTTTCTTTCAGAAGAAAAAACAGAGGATAAGGAAAAGATTTTATGGGAAAAAGAAATAATAGGAATAAATTTTACAGAAAATCCTATACATAAAATTTTATCAAATGAAAAACATAAAGGGTATGTTGTTTCTCTAGAACAAATTAACAATCTAAAACATGGAAGCAATGTAAAAATAATAGGTGAAGTAAGTTCTTTCGAAAAAAGAACTTCTCGTAAAGGATCTAATTTTATGGTAGTTAAATTAGAATTAATTGACGGATCTACCGAGGTGATTGTATGGGAAAACAATATGTTGCCAAAATATGAAATAAATTTATGGATAAATGGTGCATTGATAATGGTTGAAGGAAAATTAAATATTCGTAATGGTGTACTTTCTACGTGGTTTAATAACGGTATCCCATATTCAGATTTTTCAATGACAAATGATACCAATAATAGAAATTCTAAAGAAAAAAATATTGCAAAAATTGAAGCTCATACACCAAAAATTACACAAGATGATTACAAAGAAAATAAAATTAATGAATTAGCAGATATAACTGAAATTCCTAACGACAAAAACAATTTATTTTCTGAAATGGTTATTACCATTAATGAAAGTCTTCCGGCTCAACAAAGTAATTTTATATTAGATGATATCGTGAGAATTCTATTAGATAACAAAGGGCCTGTTCCAGTAAAATTGATTGTGCAAAATGATAGAGATAAAATAAAACTTGATCTCCCATTTGCTCCAGTAAGTATTTCGGAAACTCTAACTGATAAATTAAGTCAAATTATTGGATCTAAAAATATTTTTTATAAAAATTAATTATTCACTTCTTAAAGCTTCTATTGGATCTAATTCAGAAGCTCTATAAGCTGGATATGCTCCACTTATAAGTCCCACGAAAAACGAAACTACAAATGCTACAATTACACTTGTTGGAGTAACGACGGCTGAAAGATTTTCAGCATCCCCAAAAGATATATCACTTAGATTTAAACAAATAATTATTCCTAAAATTATTCCTAAAATACCTCCTAGTAAACAAATAGTTAATGCCTCAGTAACAAATTGCAATCTAATATCAAATTTTGTTGCTCCGATAGATCTTAAAGTCCCAATTTCTCTAGTTCTTTCTGTCACACTAACAAGCATTATGTTTCCAACGCCAATAGCACCAACTAAGAGGGAAATTCCTGCTATAGATCCCAGAAATAAAGTAAGTGCTCCTGTTACTTGATTTGAAGCTTCCAAAAGTTGATCCATACTGGTAATTTCAAAATCCGGTTTATCTACATCATGTATCAATTTTAAATTTTCACTTATCTTATTAGAAACAAGTTCTTTTTCAACACCATTCTCTGATCTGACTATTATTCTGAAAACATTAACGTCTCCTGTAGGATTTCTTAAAAATCCAATCCTGTTTTGCATTGTTGATACAGGGATAAAAACAGAAAAATCATCGTCATCATTTCCTCCTTTAGGTTTCATTACACCAGTCACTAAAAATCTAAAATCGAATCTATTAAACAGACTCAATCGAATTATTTTGCCAATTGGTTCTTGATCGGGGAAAAGAGTTTTTGCAATTTCAGAACCTAGTACCATTCTCAAAGCTTTTGTATCTACATCTTTTTGAGTAATAAATTCACCCGATAAAGTTTCAGTTGAAATTACATCAATATATTCTGGAGTTGTCCCAAAAACTGTAGCTTCAACATTATAATTACCAGCTATTAGCTGAGCTGGAAAATCTATTTGAGGAGCGATATTTCTCACCCCAGAAATATTGCTACTTATTAATTTTTCTGCATCACTAAGAGTTAAAGATAATCCAGAATTTCTTCCACCTTGTACTCCAGTTGTACTATCTTCAGAACTTGCAGTAATAAAAAGAAGGTTAGTACCTAATGCCGTAATTTCATCTTCTACTTGTTTTTTTATTCCCTGACCTAAAGAAACCAATACAATCACAGAAGTGACACCAACAATAACCCCTAAAGCAGTAAGTCCACTCCTTAAAGGGGTTGCAATTATTGATCTAAAAGCAAAATTGATTGCATCAAATATACTCAAATAAACTCTCCTATACTACCATTCCATCTTTCATCTCTATAATTCTTGATGCATTTCTTGCTACAGAATTATCGTGCGTAATAATTATTACAGTTATGCCTTCCTCAGATAGATTTTTGAAAATCCCTATTATTTCTTCCCCTGTTTTGGTGTCTAATGCACCAGTTGGTTCGTCAGCAAGAATGATTTTTGGTTCTCCAACTAAGGCTCTAGCTATGGAAACCCTTTGTTGCTCTCCCCCAGATAATTCCACAGGTGAATGGAAGATTCTTTCTCCTAATCCAATTTTACTTAAAGCAATAATAGATTTTTTTCTTCTGTCTTTATCTTTTCTATACATTAATGGCATTTCTACCTGTCTAACAGCAGATAATCTAGGAATTAAATTATAAGACTGAAATACAAATCCAAATACTTTCCCTCTAATTTTTGATCTAGTTTTATCATTCATTGTAGATACATCATTATTTGCTAAAATATATTTCCCATGAGTTGGACGATCAAGTAACCCTATTATATTCATCATTGTACTTTTCCCAGAACCTGACGGTCCTTTTATAGCTACAAATTCACCCTGAGACAATTTCAAATTAACTTCTGATAAAGCATGTACTTGATTAAAACCAGTATCAAAGATTTTTGATACTTTTTGTAGTTCTATCACTACCTACCCCCTCTCGGAGGTGGACCTCCCCTAGGAGGACCTTCAGTTAATTCATCTATAGATTTCATTTCTTTGTCATCCTTTGTGGATTTGATATCAGTTATAGTTTTTATAAATATACTATCCCCTTCTAATAAACCATTTATGATTTCAGTATTTTCTCCATCTGTTAGACCTGTTTTAACTTCTTTGTATTCTATCCCAGAAGGGTTGGTGGATATAATAACCTTAGTTATACCTTTCTCTATTACTATTGCCGTACTAGGGACTATCAAAACATCTTGTACAGATTTTTGAAGTAATGTTACAGTTCCATTCATTCCTTCTGCTGGAAGCTCATTAGATAAAAAGCTTAGTAAAGGGCTATCCGAACTCAAATTTTTTAAATCAATTCCTCCTCGCATACCACCAGAGGTTCTATCTCTCGTAGCAGACATTCTTCCCTCCATTCCAGCAGGCATCATTCCTTCGAGCATTCCACTCCCCATGGATCCAGCTAAAGATTCTAACAATGGAGCAAAATTTCCTATAACTGTAATAATTTCAAACCCTTGTATAAATCTTGCTGTTACAGGATAAGTAACGACGCCTTGTTGAACATTGGGGACTTCCAAAATAGACATTACTTGTATTATAAGTGGTGACTCAGGCATTGAATCTAAGGCAACTATCCCATACATGCCTTCTTCCATTTCTATGAATTCTGCTTCAGATGCTACGATGTTCATTTGAGTGGATAACGGATCCGTTAAAGTTACAAAGCTTTGACCAGATCCTATAAATTCATTTTCCTTAAAATTAATAGAAGAGATTTGACCTTCAAAGGATGCAAATAATTTTGTTTTTGATAAATTTTCTTCTGCTTGTGATACTAAGTATTGTTGAATAGAAATGTCATTTTGTTGACTTAGAAGGTCATTTTCATCAGTACCTTTTTTTACATTTTCAAGAGATAATTTAATTTTCTTTAAGTTTTCTTCAGCTAAAGCTACTTCATCAGGATCTGTTCCAGATTTAATGTCCTCTAAAGACAATAATCTTCTTTCCAAATTTTCTTTGGCCTGAGTTTCTAACTTTGCCAGCCTATCTACATCTTCTTGTGAAGGATTTGATAGATTCTCTTTAGTAATCTGTATGTCAATTAAGCTTGCAGAAGAACTGTCTATTTGGTCTTGAGAAACCGTTACTTGTTCAATTGATGAACTGTAATTAGAATTAGCATTTATTAATGTTTTGGATAAATCCATTTCAGTGGGATTTGCATTACAACAAGTGAAAATTTTATCTATTATTGCATCAGTTATAGATTTTGAAAAAGGAATTTTAGTAAAATCTCCATTACAAACATCTCCTCTATTTGGCAAGTTTTCATTATCACAATAAGTATTTATTGTTTCTATAAGAACAATCTTCTTTGCTTCTTGATTTATCTTTGCATTATCTAATTGTAAATTTGCATTTGATAAAGTGTATTCTCCTTGAACTATAAGTTTCTCAATATTACTTATTTGGCTTTCTGTTGGATTAATAAGTTCACTATAATTTTTTTTTGCAAGAATATAATTTGCTTCTGCCTGTGATATCAATTCTTCTGCTGCCTTTAATTGTTCATCAGAAGGAAAGTCTTTTAATTGTTTTAGATTATTTTCCGCTTGAGATACTAGATATTGTGCTGATTTTATTTCTTCTTGGGAAGGGTAATCTTTTAATTTTTCCAATTGAATTTTTAATTTTTCCAATTGAATCTTTGATCTTTCCAAAGCATTTTCCAAATCATAAGAATTCAATTCAGCTAATAATTGATCTTCTTTGACCAGATCACCTTCCTTAACATTAACTTTTAATATTTCACCATTAGTACCAAAAGATAAATTGATTTTTTTATCTATTTCAGTACTCCCAGAAGCAATGAGCAAATCAGCAATGGTACCCCTACCAACAACATGTTCAATATAAACAATTTCTTGAGAATTATCCTTCGAATTACCGAACAAAAACCATGCGAGATAAATAATTATCAAAAGAAGTAAAATAGTAAGGCCAAAGATAAATTTTTTGCCAAATTTATTTTGACTTTGATTGATAATCTGATCTATCTCTTCTGAATTATTCACTAGTTTCTCCAAAAACGTTCTTTATCTGAACTATATTTTTTTATGTTCAATTCAACATTATACACAACTTAATTTGCAACTGTAATATATGCAAACACTATCATTGCACTTGCATGAAAAAAGTTTTAATCACAAGGGTAATATCTCTTGTTGAATTTGAATTTATAAGAAAAATATGAAGAAAATGTGCAAATATAGTGAAGAAATTTTGAAGTTAGATAAAATATAGAAAACTATACTAGACTTAAAGTTATGTTCAAAATTAACGGACTTAAACAATTTCTGAGATTACCAGTCATAGGAGCCCCTATGTTTACTATTTCAAATCCAAGCCTTGTTATAAGCCAGTGCAAAGCAGGAATAATAGGATCATTTCCAGCATTAAATGCAAGAGAACCCGAAGATTTAGATAATTGGATTAGAGAGATCAAATCTGCATTATTAGATTTTGAAAAAGATAACCCTGATAAAAAAGCTGCACCCTTTGCTGTGAATCAAATATGTCATAAATCAAATATTAGATTATATAAAGATTTGGAAACTTGTGTGAAACACGAAGTCCCAATTATAATATCAAGTGTTGGAGCTCCAAATGAAATTGTTGATACCGTGCATAGTTATGGAGGTAAGGTTTTTCATGACGTAATTAATATAAAACATGCTAAAAAAGCAGCAGACTTAGGAGTAGATGGACTAATTTTAGTTTGTGCTGGAGCAGGCGGACACGGCGGGACGTTATCTCCTTTTGCATTATTGAGGGAAGTAAAAGAATGGTTTGAAGGAACAATTATTCTATCTGGTGCAATTGCTGATGGTTATACAATTGCATCATCAATTGCACTAGGGGCGGATCTTTCTTATATAGGTTCAAGGTTTATTACCACATCAGAGGCAAACGCTGATGAGGTATACAAAAAAATGATTGTAGATAGTTCTGCTGAAGATATTGTCTATACTTCTTATTTTTCAGGAATTCACGGGAATTATTTAAAACAATCAATAATAAATTCAGGACTAGATCCTGATAATTTACCCATAGGAGATAAAAAACAAACAAATTTTAATAAAAAAGTAAAACCTAAAACATGGAAGGACATATGGGGGTCAGGACAGGGTATAGGTAGGATTAATAATATTACCACGGTGGAAAAAACTGTATTTGAGATGGAAAAAGAATTTAATCTAGCAATAAATGATCTAAATAAAAAAATAAAATTGATATAGGAAAAAATATGAATATGGAAAAATTCAAACAACTTTATTCTAAGATGTTATTTCGATGGACACTATGGTTTATTATAGGAGCAATTGTAGCAATAATAATCAAGAGATTCTAATATTTTAACTCACCAATAGTTGCACTATAATTATGGTCGTAATAGTACCTTTTTACGAATTCAGATTTATCTAAAGTTTCTTGAGTTATTTTTTTTAAAACACCTTCTCCATGCCCGTGTACTATTCTTATTTGAGAGAAATTATTATTTAAGCAATTTATAAGGTGTTGCTCAATGGCAATTTTTGCCTCATTAGCTCTCATTCCATGTAAATCAATAGAAATTTTATTGTCATCTAACATAATTAAAAGAAATATTATGTATATTATATTTCATAAAAAAAGCAAATAATAAGAAAAAAATAATGAGAATTGCAACTTTAGGTATATCACATGAAACTAACACTTTTTCAAGTACACCAGCAACATATGAAGAGTTCGAAAAAGTAGAAATTAAACGAAGAGATCAAATAATAGATCATTACAAAGGATCAAATTATACTATAGCGGGATATATAGACGCCGCTAAAGATTTTGATTTTGAACTTATACCACTAATGTATGCAAATACAGGTCCCATTGGAACAATAACTAAAGATGCTTATGATAGGCTCTCTTCAGAAATGTTTGAAATGTTGAAAAATGAGGGACCTTGGGATGGTGTATTATTAGCAAATCATGGGGCTGCAGTTTCTGAGGAATTTCCTGATATGGATGCAGAATTTACAAGAACAATAAGAGAAATTCTAGGTCCTGAGATCCCTGTTGGTATAACCTTGGATATGCATGCTAATATCTCAAA
>Ga0310124_10003217_pt1 | contig 11046 bp, 10 predicted proteins | sample CB11b_AW_Bot5_MG_FD_203507 | JGI IMG/M metagenome (GOLD analysis project Ga0310124, IMG submission 203507) | Marine microbial communities from Western Arctic Ocean, Canada - CB11b_AW_Bot5 | ecosystem: Environmental > Aquatic > Marine > Oceanic | place: Canada: Western Arctic Ocean | collected...
CTGGAGGCGGATGAGGCGGCGGTGGCGAACGGCGCTCCGGCGCGGTTCGACCTGCGCATGACACCATGGAACCGGGCCATCTCGGGGGTGGAGTATTCGCATAACGAGTTCAGCCTCGGAATGGGATACGACATCCTGCGCATCCACGGAAGCGAGTGTACCGGAGAGGTTGGGGGCGAGCAGGTGGCGGGAACCGCCTACTTCCAGAAGGTGTGCGTTCAGGCCCCGTCCATCCCGTGGTTCTGGGGGATGCTGCATTTCTCCGACGGATCCTACCTCGACTGGTTCCTCCCGCACGCCTCATTGACGCTCACCGCCAAGGATGATCGGCCATGGAAAGCGCGTGACTTTGCTCGTCTGCCGCTCAAGGGTCAAGGTCAGTGGAAGGACGCTGGACGGCAGAGGACGGAGCAGTTCGCCCGCTGCGAAGTCGAACTGCTGGAGGTGGAGCCGAGTGAGGGTGTGCCCGAGTTCGACGAGGATGGCAATCCGCTTCCTTGCTTCCACGTGCGCGTGTGGAACGGACGCACGCAAATCGGGATGCTCGTGCGCGCGGTGTCGCGTGCGCACTGGACGTTCGATCAGCCCACGCGAGCGTGCATGACCAGTCATTTCACCTACAACGAATATCCGCTGGAGATTGACAGCATCACTGTCCTCGACGAGCGCGGTGTGCGCACGCTCGACGATTGGGAGTGGATCCATGGCAACGCGGAGCATAGTTGGGGCCTGCTCCACTGACTGCCCATTCGCATAGAATGATATACGGGCGTTCTGCCTAGGGAAGATGCGAAAGGGGTTCACGAATGGGTGAAACAATCGACTATTACACTTCGAGAGTGGACGAGGCAGATGTACGTGCTGTCGTACCGGATGTGACTGAATACGAGACGCCGATCTACATGGGCGGGCCAATGTTCCTGTCCATGTTCAGCCGTTACATGCTCGTGACATGTGTCCTGCTGATTCATCTGCTGTTCTGGTGGGGTGAATCATTCGATGGCCCCAATGGAGAGGGTGGCTTCGCGTCCTTCATGGGATTCTTACATGGAATGGCTGACCTGTTCGGTATCGTTGGATTCTTCATACTGGTGATGGCTCTCACCTGGTTGAACCACTTCCTGAACTTCGCCACCTCCGGTCGCTGGTACACGACTTCGCTGCTGCTCATCTCTGTCACACCGGGTCTGTTCTTCATCGAGAATCAGTTCACAGAGGGTCTCATCGCAGGTCTCATCAATCTGTTCGGTACCGCTCCCGAAGGATTCCTGCCGGAATGGAAAGGCAGCTTCTACCTCATCTTCGGGCTGATCTATACCGGCGTCATGTTCGTTCTGACCGTACTCTACCAGAGGGCGTTCATCTACGTGGTGACCGACAAGAACGTCTACATCAAGAAGGAGTTCTTGAAGATCCTCGATACCAGTGGAGACACCATCCAGTTGAACAGCATCGAGAACCTGAAGGTCGAGCGTAACTTCATCGCACGCTTGCTCGGATACGGCAGCCTGCACGTCATCACCGCTTCTGGGATGGGACTCAGGGAGGAGGGCGTCTCGATTGGGGCGGCATCGGTCGCTGACATCGGGAAAGCGGCCTCCGATGAGAAGCGAAACATGGTCATCCGCATCCTACGAGTGTTAGTCTTCCTGATTCGCCTTCAACGCACGCGTACGGTTGTTGACACGGATCCCGATGATTGTTTCTACGGCATCAGGAAGCCTGAGCGGGTGCAGAAGTTGATCAACGAACTGCGCACGATGCCTAGAGCGGAGTCAGATGATGAGCCAGCCGCCGAGACATCACAGGCAGAGGGCGCATCGTCCGAAGAGACGCTCAGCGACCTACTGGATTGATTGAATCCGGCCTAGCGTGGGCTTGATATCGAGTGAGCGTCGAGCGGGATACAGCAGGAGGGGCTGAGATGAGCGAGGCGAAGATGCAGCAAGCGGCCGAAGCGATGGCTGCAGGAGAATTCGTCGCCGCGATGTCACTCTTCGACGAAGTACGCGAGGCTGACGACGACAACGCCGACGCGCACTATGGATGGGCGGATGCGGCGTTCATGCGCATGACCATCGACATGGAGGAAGATGTTCCCGCAGCGCTCATCATGCGCGGCTACAAGCGCGCGATGGCCCTCGATGAGGAGAACCTGGAGTACGTCGCCGGATTCGCCGGCTTCTGCCTCGACTGTGGACGTCTGCCGATGGCGGTCAAGGAGTATTCCCGACTGCAGAAGATGGCCGAACTGCAGGAACTCGATGTCAATGACATGCTCTACGAGGCCGCTGCCCGTCTAGTCGAAGCGGTAGAACGTCTCGACCGTAACGCTCCAGCCGCCCAGCCCCTGCTTGCACAGGCGCTCGGATGGGCTGTCACAGGCCTCGGATTCACCCCCGAGGATGCGGCGCTGCTGCTGTCCGGAGATTGAGCCGAGAGGGTCGGATGACCTCAGATGTGGTAACGGTCGCATTCGCGGTCGGCTATCTCGGAGATTCGTTCCATGGTAGCCAGGTGCAGCCGGACGTGCGAACCGTCCAAGGTGATCTCCAGTCCGCACTCTCCGCACGCGGAATAACCTCGGCAGAGTCAGCGCGGATTCGCATGTCGAGCAGGACGGATGCCGGAGTGCACGCGCGCATGAACGTCGGTTGCTGTGAACTTCGAGCCGCTGTATGGGCTGACATGGGTGAAGATGGCTTCATCCGCGTGATGAATGACGGACTTGACGAGTCGGTGGTCTGGTCGGCGACGGCGGTGGAGCCCGGCTGGAACCCGCGACCCGCACTCCGCCGCACCTACCGCTACCGTCTGGAGGCGCTGCGCGGATGGAACAGCGAGACCTCGGAAGATGAGTTGGACTCAGTGTTGTCCTTGTTCATCGGCGAGCACGATTTCACCGCGTTCGCTCGCATCGAGGAAGGCCGCTCACCCTTGCGTTGTGTCGAGAGTTGTCAGCCGTGGTCCGAAGCGGGACGTCTGGTAGGCTTCGAGATCGCTGCCGAGTCGTTCCTGTGGAACCAGGTCCGTCGAATCGCCTGGGCGGTGGTGCGAGTCCTGGCAGGCGACCTGCCTGCAGCAGCAGTCAGTGAAGCGCTCGCTGCTGGGGAGGCGCGCGCCGATCTAGGCGTCGCTTCGGCGCGCTGGCTGACACTGTGGTCCATCGAGCATGCGGAGGTGACGTTCGATTCCAGCGCTGTGGAGGCGGGCGACCTGCTCTCTGCTCCACCTGAAGATGCCGACGAGCGTGCGCTTCGGATGTGGCAGGCGACCGCCGAGATGGAGCAGAAACTGCTGCTCAGGCGTTGCTGGATGCAGGCACTGAGCAGGAGACGATGACCCTGTCACCGTCGGAGAGATCCAAAGCCTCACGCAGGAAGGCGGATGCGATGACCTCCATCACTGCCACGTGCCGGGTGAGGTCTGGAATGAGGACCGCGCAGTCGAGGCGATTCTGCTCATCGTCTTCGCGGGCGATGTTCGCTAGGAATGCTGTGGCTCCGCCGAATGAACGACCATCTCGTTCGAAACCATGGATTCGATGGGCTTCGATGTAACTGACATCGAGTTCTGCAGCCTCCTTCCTGACTCCCTCATCCAGTTCCTTAGAGTCCATCCCCGCGGCATTCCTGAGGGCCGCGAAGCGCACCAGCGACTCGCCGGTCAGATTGACATTCAGGGTGCCCGGCCAAGCCCCTATCCCGAGTACCTGCTTGAACTGCTCCTGATAGTGCGGCTGAGCCATGAATATGTGCGCCCTGCCAAGGCCACTGCTCACCTCACCGGAGATGTCCACGGCCCCCCGAGGGGCTTCCGTTTATCCAAGATTCCGTGTTGTCACCTGACTTTCAGATGGTGAAAGTCATCGGTTGGCGTCCGATTTCCCACCCCAGCGCACGGAGGTGAGCGGACTCTGCGCTCTTCTCATCGTGCAGCGGGTTGCTGTGATTCATGTGAATGAAGATGACCTGCGGGTCTCCACGTTTGCGGTTGCCTAGCAGTTCAAGCGTCTCCTTCACAGGGGGATGACCGATTTCTCCCGCTTTACCCCCTAACTCAGAAGATGACCAGAACGTCCCGTCGAGTAGCACGATGTCAGCCCTGAGCGAGCGGAACCACGCCCGTGGGTCGTCGGCTCCGTGGATGTCGAGAGTCATCTCCCAGGAGTCGTGGTCGGGAAGGAACAGCAGGCGGCGGCTCTCGCCGGCGAGCAGGAAGGCGTGTGTGTCGGTGTGCTCATCGCGATGTGGAACCTGGATTGGAGTCACAGACAGGCTCGGCACGATCTCGACCGGGACATCGGTGTCGAATGGATTGGGTGATAGATGGCCGTCGGCAATCAGCGGCCGCCACATCGGGTTCGCCTTGACGAAGTCGAGCATTGATTTCGAGCAGTGCAAAGCGAGGTTCTGTATTCCCCACGCTTCGCAACCGAACTGTCCCAGACCCTCCACATGACCGAGATGGCCATGGGTCAACCATACGGAGTCCAACTTGTTCAGTTGTCTCCCATCGGCGGCCGCCCACAGGATGAGTTGAGCTGACAGAGCGCGGGTCGCCTCGAACAGGTGCCGATCACCACGTGCATCGGTGACCCCCAGCGCAACCGGATGCCGAGTGCGCACGACCCCACCGTGTGGGTCCATGCAGCACTCATTGGTGCATCCCGGCTGCGGCACCCCACCGTCTTGCGCGGTCCCGAGCAGAGTCACCGACGTGGTCGCCATCGGATGATGGATGAGCCGTTCCACACATCATCCAACCGGTGAACGGCGGAGGGCGGAATTGCCAAAGGGCCGAGGCCTCAACCGGAGGGCAAGTGAGGTGTCAGCGTGGCGAAGGACATTCCGTGGATGAGCGAGCGCTACTCAGAGTTGACAAATCAGAATCTACAGTGGGAGCCCCCTACTCTCGAGTCGGCTTCCGAGGCGGAGTGCATCGTTGACGGCCAGCGGATGATCATGTTGTCCGCCAACAACTACCTCAATCTCACGACCCACCCGAAAGTCGTCGCGGCGATGGTGGAGGCGACCAAACGCTACGGCGCAGGAAGTGGCAGCGTTCGTGCTCTGAGCGGCACGATGGACATCCATCTGGAGGCGGAGGCGAAGGTGGCGGAATTCAAGGGAGTGGAAGCGTCGCTGATCTACTCCTCAGGCTACACAGCTAACGTCGGACTGATTCCCACCCTCGTGCGCGGCAAGGATGACGTGATCATCTCGGACGAGCTGAATCACGGCTCGATCATCGATGGCGTGCGGCTCACCAAGGCGTCGCGGGCGGTCTACCCGCACAATGACATGGCTGGGCTCGAACAGGTGCTGCGCGACCACTCCAAGAGTGAGCGGAAGTTGATTATCACCGACGGAGTGTTCAGCATGGACGGGGACAAGGCTCCACTGGACATCATCACCGCGCTTGCTGAGGAACATGACGCGATGGTGTTTGTCGACGACTGCCATGGCGAGGGGGTGCTCGGCGATGGCGGCCGTGGCATCGTCGACCATTTCGACCTGCAGGGGCGGGTCGATTTCGAGATTGGCTCATTCTCCAAGGCTCTCGGCGTCCAGGGAGGCATCGTCGCTGGTTCCGAACAGATGCGCACTCACGCGTTGAATCACTCACGCTCCTGGTTGCTCTCTGGCAGCCAGCCCCCCGGTGTGGCTGCAGCACAGAAGGCGGCCATCGAGGTGCTGATGGAGGAGCCGGAGCACCATGCGCGGCTGTGGGAGAACACCGACCGGTTCCGCAAGGAGATGGAGTCCCTGGGATTCGACCTCGGACTGTCGACCACACCGATTATTCCGGTGATGTGCGGGGAGTCGGGCACGGCGAAAGCGCTGGCGGCGTCGCTGGGATCAGCGGGTGTGCTGGCGAGTGCAATCGTCTTCCCGATGGTCTCCAGAGATGGTGCTCGGGTGCGCAACCAGTTGTCGGCGGGACTCTCCGACGAGCAGTTGGAGCAGGTGCTGGAAGCCTACGAGGCGGCGGGCAAGGCAGCGCATCTGATCTGATCAATCGTCCAGGACATCGACGGTGCCGAGGGCTTCGACAATCTCTTCGAGTTCTATCTCGTCTTCGTGCGTTGCTGGCTTGACCTCCTCGGCACCGAACGGGTTGCGACCGTCCTCGAGCATGGTCAGCATCCTCCAGCGAGGAGCCCACGAGAGGTGCACGTAGACCGGTCCGGGGATGACGAGAAAGAACCAGCCAGCGAGTTCAGGGACAGGCGATTCGAACGATGACCAGTTGAGCAGCAGGATGGCGAAGCCGATGAACGGCATCGAGAACAGCAGTGCGCGGTTCGGCGAGATTGGAGGCCGGAGTACGACCTTGTTGATGAGCAGGGACATGTGAGCGACCAAGGCCAAGGCGAGCATCATCGTGAGACCTCTGAAGCCGACGTCGCGCAGCCATGGCCAAGGATTCCAGCCATCTCCACCAGTTCCGAAGGCGTACGCATTGCCGATCGGTCCGGCGATGGCCAGCGAGATGAGCAGCGCGTAGAGAGCACCGATGAAGGCTGGGTGACTCAGGTGCAGGGGAAGCCGAGAGAACCGCTGGGAAAGTCCCCCGCCCTCGATGAGTTCCACCTGCTCCTCATCGAGCCCCTCGAGCCGGCTGCGCCAACCCTCCATGACGCGGGCACGGGGTATCAGCGCTTTATTTTTTACACCGGCTCAGTTACCCTCATCACCGGGTTCCTTTGGTGGTGTGCGTCCCTTCAAAAGGCGGCGCAGCACCCCTTTCTGCGGCATTAGATCGCCCGGAGTAGGCTCCTCCCAGGTGCGTTCCCGGATATCCGAAGTTCCATCTTCCCGCAGACGCGCCGTCTCGAACGGATCCTCGTCATCCACGGGCCGTGCTTGGGCCGCCGCCAGCATCTGCGCTTGATTCGCCAGATTCAGCACATTTTCCATTCGGTCGCCTCCGATCTTTCCTTCAGGCCACCTGCCAATAACGGCCCCATCCGAGTCATCCTTGTGCACAGCGGTCTCTACATCCAGAGTCGGGGTGTGGATCCACAATCGATCGTCAGGTTCCAGAACGTGCCAGTTAACCGGGTCGCTGAACCAGACCGCGACTCTGATGTCCCCGGTCGCCTCGTCGCTGTCGTGCCAAGGGTGGCCGTCCTCCAAAGCGATTAATTTCCCAGTGGTGTTCACCTTCCAGTCGATTTTCAAGAGCAGGAACAACCATGCGAGAATCACGAAAGCGAAGCAGAAGATGTTCACGCTCCAAGCAGGTCGCAGCAAGAGCACGAAGACGATGCTGCCGAGCAGGAACGGGAGAGCGTAGTTGCCCTCGAGTTGCTTGCGCATATTCGGCCAAGTGAGGTATTGGTCCACCAGCAGGTCGAATCCCTTGGGCGGGTCTGGCAGGTCCATCGGCGCTCGATGTGGCGGCTCTGTCATCAAGTATGCTAATGCGCGACCAAGCCGGTTGTGTCCAGTCCCCAGATCAGCAAGGCCATCATGGAGGCTCCAATCAGCACCTGGATCAGCGCCTGTTTGCCGGTCTCGGAGTTGTGCACGTCAGGTAGCACGTCGACGGTCGCCACGTAAAGGAACGTGCCGCCAGCGAACAGGATGGCCAAGCCGAGCATATGGGAATCGACATCTCCGAGCAGATATGCGGTCAGGATGATTGTAATCGGTGTAGCCAGACTGAACAGGAAAACGTCGCGCACCGCTCTGTTCCGGTCCTGGCGCTCGTGCATGCTGAACACGCCTACGCTGAAGGCAGCAGGGACCTTGTGCGCCAGCACTGCGATGAACACCGACAGAGTCAGCACCAGTGAACCGGTTGAGATCGCCGCACCGATCGCTAGGCCATCAGTCAGCGCATGGACACTGAGACCGATGACCACCGAATCAGCGTTCGACGGATGGTGAACGTGGTCGTGTCCGTGCTCGTGTTCGTGGTCGTGGTGCTCCTCGTGGATGTCGTGTCCGAATCCGAGCGCTTCGAGCAGCAGCATGGCAAGGAAACCAGCGAGCACCGCGCCACCGATGAGCAGCGGTTGGAAGTCTCCTTGCTCGGCGATCTCGAACCCCTCCGGGATGGCGACGAGCAGTGCAGATGCGAGCAGCACGCCGGCCGCCAGTCCCGTCAGCCAAGTGAGTAGGTTCTGCTGGTCTGCGACCTTGCGCCAGAGGGGGATGACGCCAGCTAGGAAGGCGGCGGCGAAGGTGACGGCAGCGAGAGCCAGAGGGCTTTCGAGAAGCACCATCGAGGGCGGGGAGAAAGGTGGAGATGATGAACAATCCCGTGGGTTCTGGCATCATCAGCAGACGTAGGGCATCAAATACTACGCGACGACGCTGGAGCGCATGCTTCCAGACACTCTGATGGACATGCAACCCGAGGAATGCATCGCGTATGCCGAGATCATGGCGGCTGTGGCCACCTGTGACGGAAAATTCACTTCAGAGGAGATGAGCGCCTACGAAGCGCGCACAGCGTCCCTGTTGGTACAGCCCTATGTGCGGGAGAGACTCCAAGGCATGGTGGACGAGACGATCGACCTCGAATCCTATCTGAATACGCTTTCATCTCATGGATTGAAACTCGTGCTGCGAGACTCCATTCTGATGGCGGCCTGCGACGGAAGATACGTCGATGAGGAGTTGAAGATCATCGGCAGGATCGCCTCAGCAGCAGGGGTTGACGAGGGAACGCTGAACCAACTCTACAATTGGGTGCTCGAGGGATGGGCGTGGCACCACCGCGGCCACCAGATGCTCGGGTTGGAGCACGCACAGATATCCACCTAGTGGGCACCCTCGAAAATCTTGCCCGCGGTATGCCGGGGACTGAGATTTCGTATCCTCGCGCCTGCGCTGCATGCCATCCTTGAAGAGGGGGCCGAGCAAGCCGCGACGCTGAGAGAGCATGGCGGAATTTCCGGATGGCCGCGTACGCGAGGTGCGCAGGGGCGGAGCAGGAGTGCTCGAACTGCTGCTTCTGGACCTCTCCCGGGAGCAGGCGGATGGATACATCAGGGTCGAGAGGCAGGGAGAGGTAGCCCGTGTGGGCCAACTCGTCCTCAGTGCAGGACGATTGGTGATGTGCCTGCACGAGGCAGATGAACTGAACATGGGGCGTCACGCGCTCGAGGAGCTGCGCGCCGATGCCGCATCCGACGACAGCAGGTTGTCGATTCACGACGAGGTCGACCTCGAGGTGGTGTTTGACCTGCACCCTGAAGCGAGACTGCATCTGGATGACGATGTAGGCGCCTCGGGAGACCGGATAGAAGGATGGGAGGACACCGGATCATCGCTGACCTGGTGGCAGCAGCGGGGCCAGACCGAGTGGGTCCGCCCGAAGACAGATGCCGAACTGGAGTCTGAACGGGGCGAGAAAGAGGATAGGGGCCCGACCGTTCCGCGAACACACACTCCGGGGGAGGAAGTGGAGCCGGGATACTGCTACCTGATTGATTGCACATCTCCTGACGACAGCCTGACACTTGTTCGCCATCTGGCCGCCATCGGTCACCCTGCTCTTGTGATATCTCGCCAACCCCCGGCACGTCTGGTCTCCGAACACGGTCTCGATGAGAGTGATTGCCGCTGGCTCACCGAGCAGACAGGCCGAATCAAGGGGGTACGCGATGTTTCTCCCGCATCAGTGGGGCGCGAACTCGAGTCGTTCATGGCCGCTACCCAGCGGGCAGTGTTGCTGCTCGACGGCTTGGAATTCCTATCTGGAGTACATGGATTCGAGCGGATGCTCGGGATGCTGCACGGCGTGCTCGACACCGTCCAGTCATCGGGCCATGTGCTGTTCATCCCCGCCGACCTGGAGGCTTGGGACCCTCGTCAGCGGGGCTTGCTGCTACGAGAACTCGACCGGCTGCCCGCCGAACGCGTTCAACAATGGTCAGCGCATCCTGCAGATGTCGAAGGGCATGGTTTCTGCCAGCAGGAAGGCATCTTCAGACGCCCAGCAGAAGCTCCCGACCTGAACGCGGCGCGCGTCGAGTTCCAAGACCTGTCCGAACGGCTGACCGCTGAGGCTGAGGAGGCACTCGCTCACGAAGCGGAGTTGGCAGAGGAGGAGCAACTGGAATCCATTGCGTCGGAGCCTGAACCCGCAGACCAGTTCTCGATGCGCAACCTGATCGACGAGTGGAAGCAGGAACAGGTGAGCGATGCTCCGGTGGTGGCCGAGCCTGAGCCGGAGGAGATTGAACAGGCTCCCGTAGTTGAACACACAGATGCTGGGCAGTTGCCTGAGTGGGCGACTGCGCCATCACTGAACATGATGATCGAGGAGGAGGAATCAGCCCCCTTCATCGAATCCGTCGCTGACGTGGAACCGGATGACGAGGAGGTCGAACCTGAGCAGCGGAGCGTTCTTCGTCAACCCACTTTGGACCATCGCCCGCGCCAACCCGCCCGCGGAACCCGCCGCCGAGCACCATCAGAGCGCTCTCTGGGGGTGTCAGCGATCGCCACCGCCGCGGCGACGAGCGAAGAAGTGGCCGAACTCGCACCCGCGGAGCCACCGGATGCAGGAATCAGCCAAGCATCACTCACTGCTGCAGGTGACCGCGCAACTCATGTCGGTGTGCTCGAGGGGCCAGCTGATCCAGATATCTTCTCCGTCTCGGGGCTGGATGCGGCAGCCAGGGATTCCAGAGGTCTTGATGCCGCGCTGCAAGAGCCCCGAATTCCCAACTCAGCGGAGGTGCACGTCGGTTCGTGGAACGCGGCCGCCATCACGGCCGGCGATGCTCGGGACTCTGAGCAGAGGCCTGACATGGATGAGAATCCGGCAGCGCGCCATGTGGCTGCGCGCGGTCAGCAGACGCGTAGCCTAACGCAGTTTCTTGCAGGCAAGGAGATTGAAGCGCTCTGGTATGATCGCATCAAAACCGTGCGGATGACAGGAATCAGCGGGGGTATCCTCGACCGGCTGAGGGAACTCTCTGACCGAGGTCATCCCGTGAAGGAACTAGTCAACAGAATCGAGGCGGACATGGATGAAGGAATAGCCCTGCTCAGCGAATACGAACAGCGAGCGGAGCAAGCG
>Ga0310124_10003218_pt1 | contig 11046 bp, 8 predicted proteins | sample CB11b_AW_Bot5_MG_FD_203507 | JGI IMG/M metagenome (GOLD analysis project Ga0310124, IMG submission 203507) | Marine microbial communities from Western Arctic Ocean, Canada - CB11b_AW_Bot5 | ecosystem: Environmental > Aquatic > Marine > Oceanic | place: Canada: Western Arctic Ocean | collected...
CGGGAGCGGCAGACGTGGCTCGTTGCGGGTGCTAAGGACGCCTTTGCCGTCGAACTCGTGCGTTCGCCCGACATACCGCTTGATCGGGTGGGCAGCATCAACCCCCAGCATATGTCCAAATACTGGACTACCAAGGAGTTCGACAGTTTCGTCAAGGAAGGCGCGGCACAATGTGGAATCATCATTTCTATGGTCGGCCTGCCGGCCGAACCGAACAAAATACGGTTCTGGCGGCAACGCAAACGGCCCAAGTTCATTGTCTTCAACCAGCGACTCAATGGGCTGCAGAAGTCGATCGAACAAGGCAAGATTACGGCCGCAGTCATCACGCACCCCGAAAAACCTATCGACAACAAAGCCTCGGTTCCCCAGGATTACAGGGAAGCGTTCGACAGCCGTTACCTTCTCGTCGACAAGAAAAACGTCAAAGAAGTTGCAAAAAAGTACCCTTGGATCTTCAAGGTCAAGCGTCGGCGCGAATAGAAACAGGCGAGACTATACCGCCGCATCCGCTGTGATGCCGAAAAACTTCAGAGCGTTGGTCGTCGTCACTGCTGCCAACTCCGTCGCCGGCATCTCGAGCACGTCCGCAGCATAGGCGACGATATGCGCCACGTTGGCCGGTTCGTTGACCCGACCACGCAGCGGCACCGGCGACAGGTACGGCGAATCCGTCTCGAACATCACCCGGTCCAGCGGCACGCTGTGGAACGCTGCGCGCACATCGTCACTGCGCGGAAAGGTCAGTATCCCGGTGAATGACAAATGCCCGCCGAGCGCCAGAAACCGTTGGGCCCATTCGACCGTACCGGTGTAGCAGTGGACCACGAACGGGCCGCCATCGAGACATTCCGCCAGCAACGCATGGCAGTCGTCATAGGCATCGCGGCAATGGACCACCGCCGGCAGACCGGTTTCCCGCGCCAGTTCCAGGAATTGCCGAAACACCGCCTTCTGCGTGTCGCACGGGGCGTTGTCATAGTAATAGTCGAGCCCGATCTCACCGATCGCACGGACGCGCGGATGCCCGGCCAGTCCACGGTAGTACCCGATGTCGCCGTCGAACTTCTCGGCTTCGTGCGGATGCACGCCAACCGCCGCGAAAACCGCTGGTACCGCCGCGATCTGTCCCAACACGGTTTCCGCCTCACCGACCGCCGCGCCGGCAACCAGCAGGCGGGTGACGCCGGCGGCAAGCGCACGCGCCGCAATGGCACCAAGCTCATCCCCGGGGGTCAGATGAAAATGCGTGTCGAAAATTTCCATGCGTTGCATCCCTCGTTCCCGAACCCTATGTTGTCGGCCGATGCCAAAACCCATCGACCATCCGGACAATACCACACATCTCCAGCATGTCGTCGTCAATCGCCGCGGCCGGGAACGCCGGCGAACCGATCGCACGACACAGGTGATGCGCTGCCTGATTGCCGCCGCCGCCGCCGCCATCCTGGTGAGCGGCCTGTGGTCCGTGCTCGGCAACAGCTGACAAAGCCGCCAGATGCCCGCCGGGAACTTAAGACTTCCGCCGGTGTCTATAGTCTGATCTTCTGGAAAATCGCCCGGAAAATTTGTCGGACTTCTGGTTGCGCCGACATCGACCCCACACTACCTTACCCGCTTTCGCTGACCCACACACACAGATTCATATATTCCTTACGTATGCTGACGGCTGGTGGCTGGACGTGTTCGGCACCAAAGCCTCGCATCTGTGTATCACGACGGAGGGCATGTTACAGCATGATCGAAGCGAAGAACCTCAAGAAATGGTACGGCACCAATTGCGCCGTCAACGACGTCTCCTTCGATGTAAAGAAGGGAGAGGTGCTCGGATTCCTCGGACCGAATGGCGCCGGCAAGTCGACGACTATGCGGATGATCACCGGTTTCCTGCATCTCGACGGGGGATCCGTCCATATCGGCGAACACAACATCGAGGACGAGCCCGTAGCGGCAAAAGCGATGATGGGCTACCTGCCCGAGAACGCGCCACTCTACGGCGACGTGTCGGTACAAGGGTTTCTCGATTATATCGCGAAACTCCGCGGCCTGGACAGCCAGGAGCGTAAGCGCGCAGTCGCCGAAGCGATCGCGACCTGCTCCCTCGAAAGCGTCCGGCACAAGACGATCCAGACGCTGTCAAAAGGCTATCGCCACCGAACCTGCTTTGCCCAGTCGATCCTGCACGACCCCGATGTGCTGATCATGGACGAACCGACCGACGGGCTTGATCCCAATCAAAAGTACGAGATGCGCAACCTCATCAAACGTATGGGAGAGCGCAAGGCGATCATCATCTCCACGCACATCCTCGAAGAAGTCGACGCCATCTGCTCGCGCGTCATTGTCATCAACAACGGCGAACTCGTCGCCGACGGCCTGCCATCCGAGCTGCGTGAGCGTTCGAATATTGCCGGTGCCGTCACCATGACTATCGCCAAGCAACCGTTCGAGGAAATTTCGCAACGTCTCAAAGATATCACCGAAGTCGACAAGGTCGTGTGCCTCGACCAGGAAAACGGTGTTTGCCGGGTGCGGGCATTCCCTGCCGACGACGTCGACAACCTGGCCGGCAAGCTGCACGAGGTCATTACTCAATCGGGCTGGGCGCTCACCGAGCTGCGTACCGAGCAAGGACGTCTCGACGACGTCTTTCGCGAGATCACGTCATCAGAGGGGGATGAGAAATGACTGCCGTACGCAACATCCGGGCAGTGACCGCGAAAGAATTGTACTGCTACTTCGCTTCGCCGGTTGCCTATGTCTTCTTCATCATATTTCTGATGTTGATGGGCTTCTTCACGTTCATGTGGGGCAACTTCTTCGAGCAATCTGAGGCAACACTGTCTTCCTTCTTCATATGGCACCCATGGCTGTACCTCTTCCTCGTGCCCGCCATGGCCATGCGCCTGTGGTCGGAAGAACAGCAGAGCGGCACGATCGAACTGCTTTTTACCCTGCCGATCAAACCGTGGCACGCGATCGCCGGGAAATACCTCGCCGGCTGCCTCTTCCTCGGTTTGGCGCTGGCGCTCACCTTTCCGATGGTGATTAGCATCAACGTCCTCGGGAACCCCGACAACGGTATCGTTTTGACCGGCTATTTCGGCAGTTTCCTCACGGCCGCCGCCTTTCTCGCGATCGGCTGCCTGACCTCCGCACTTACCCGCAACCAGGTGATCAGTTTCGTCATCGCCGTGGTCATTTGTCTGCTGGCCATCCTGTGCGGCTTCCCGCCGGTGACCGACGCCTTGCTGGATCTCGAAGTCGCATGGATCAACACCAATACACTGGTCGATTTCGTCGCCGGCTTCAGCGTCGTTCCGCATTTCCAGACGATGCAGCGCGGCGTTGTCGATGTTCGGGATGTCCTGTACTTCCTATCCGTCATCGTATTCTCGTTGTTCGCTACCGGCATTGTGCTGCGCAGCAAACGCTCGATTTAGGAGAACTGCCATGGACAAAGGGTCAAAAAACATTCGCACCGTCGTTTTTTCACTGATCGCCGTGCTGCTGGTTTTTAAAGCACTCGTATGGATCAACATTTTCTCCAGTGCACTGAGCCTGCGCATGGACTTCACCGCGGACAAGCTGTACACACTTTCCCCGGGCACCCGCGGGATCCTTACGGAACTGCCTTTAGAGCAAAATGAGAAGGTACAACTCCGCTATTACTGCAGTAAGGGCAAGGTTGAAATGCCGGTGTTCCTCAAGAGCTTCTCACGGCGCGTCGACGATCTGCTCGAAGAACTCGAGCAGATCGCCGATGGTAAGCTGGAAATTCAGCGGCTCAATCCGCTGCCGACTAACAACCACGAAGAAAAGGCGAGCATCGACGGCGTCGAAGGCCAGATGACCCAGACCGGCGAGGTCATCTATCTGGGAATCGCGATCAGTTTCCTCGACGAAACCCTGTCTCTGCCGAGCCTCGGTCCAGCCACCGAGAACACGCTGGAATATGACCTGGCCCGTGCCATCTACCGAGTCACGCACCCGGAGAAAAGCACCGTCGGCATCATGTCGTCGCTACCGGTTATGGGCGCCCCCGCGCAGAATCCGATGATGGGCCAGCGTGGCAACCCGCCCTGGTACTTCGTTAGCGAGCTGCAAAAAGATTACAACGTCCGAGAGATCGAAACGACCACAGATGTCATCCCCTCAGACATCGACACCCTGGTGATGTTGCACGTCAAGGACATTACGCCCGGCACCGAGTACGCCGTTGATCAATTCCTCATGGATGGCGGCAAACTGGTCGCCTTTGTCGACCCGATCTCCGCAGTCGACCAGCAAAATCGCCCGCAACAGATGGGACCGCCGCCCGAGAGTATGTCGACCCTGCCCCGGCTGTTCGATGCCTGGGGCATCGCGTTCGACACCGATGCGATGATCATGGATAACGAGAACGCCGAAATGTTTTCCAGCCGCCAAGGCATGCAGCCCGAACCACAGCCATTTATTCTGTCGCTGGGGAACAAGTGGATGGACCAGGACGATATCACCACCAATGCCCTGGACAAAGTCCGTGTCGCCTATGCCGGTGTCTTCGAAGGCACCGGCACCGAAGGTCTCGACCGCACCGTTCTGCTGCGGTCGTCCGGGGAATCAATGAAAGTAGACAAGTCCAAGCTCATGTTCGGCAACGCCAATATCCGCAACGATTACAAGGCCAGCGATAAAGAGCATACCCTGGCTGTCAAACTCACAGGCCGCCTCAAAAGCGCCTTCCCGCAGGGCCCCCCGGCCGATGTTGATACCGAAGACGACGAGGAAGCCGCCGAGCTCGACAATCACCTGGCCGAAGCCACCAAAGACACCGCGATTATCCTCTTCGCCGACGCCGACATGATGTTCAACGATCTGTGGATTCGGCCAACCCGCAGTATTTTCGGCCAGACAGTTCTGCAAGTCACCGCCGACAACAACAACCTGCTGCAAAACATCGTCGAACAGCTCAGCGGCAGCAGCCATCTCATCGCTATCCGCTCACGCACGATCACCAGCCGGCCTTTCGAACTGATCGACGAGAAACGCGCCGAGGCTGGGAAAGAGCGCCGCGCCGAAGTCAAAAAGTACAACGAAGAGCTCCAGGAAACCGACAAGAAAATCCGCGAGATGCGCAACGCCAAGGCCGGTACAAACCAGCAGTTCGTCCGCTCGGCCGAAGAGGACGAGGAACGCTACCGGCTGAACAAGAAACGGTCCGAAGCGATAAAAACCATCCGCAAGCTCGAAAAAGAGATGTACCGCGAGGTCGACAAGATCGAGAAAGTCGTCACCTGGACCAATATTCTGGCCATGCCGGCAGCCGTATTCATTCTCGGTATCATCTTTTGGCTCTTTAAGCGGCGGAGGGGTATTCTGTGAAAGCCAAGCATCTCATTCCGTTAGTCATCATCTGCGTCGCCGCGACGATCATCGGCGCGCTCGTTCTGAAGAGAAGCGGTCAGCTTTGGGGCACGGCCGAAAGAGAAGAGATTGTCGATATCGACAAAGACGCCCTGCTGCTGCCCGACTTCCCGATCAACGATGTCGCCCGGATCGTCATCACGACAAAGGAAAATACCGTCGAGCTCGCAAAGAAAGACGGCACCTGGCGCTGCCGCGACCTCTTCGACTACCCTGTAGACTTTGCAAAAGTCAAAACCCTGCTCCGGGTGATCGCTGACCTCGAGGCCGGGCATATCCTCGAGGTAGGAGAGAAACGCTACGAACGACTCGGGGTCAACGTGCCGGACAAGGGCGAAAGCGCAAGCACACTGCTGCAATTCCACGACAAAACCGACGGTATCGTCGGTTCGATCGTGCTCGGCAACACAAAGACGCGCGAGTCCGGCGGACCCTATGGCCCTCGACCGATCGGCCGCTACGTACGGGTCAACAGAACCGTGTCGCTGGTCACGGAAACCTTCTGGTCAGTCCAGGAAACTAGCGATCTGTGGATCGACAAGACGTTCTGCGAAATCGACGAACTGAAGCGCGCTGTCGCCTACGACGGCGACACGGAAGTCTGGCGCATCGAGCGCGACGACAAAGGCAGCCTGCTCGACTACAAGGCGCCCGTACCCGAAGGTCGTGAACTCGATACCGGCAAGCTTTCGCAGGTCGGCAACGCACTGCGCCGGCCTAGCTTCAAAAGTATCGCCGATCCCGCCGCCAGTGACGAAGACCTCGGACTGGCCAATGCCCGCCGCGTCACGATCGAAGGATTCGACGGCTTCAATTACACCCTCTTTGTCGGTGCCAAGAACGAAGAAGGCGACCATGCGGTCCGCGTCACAGTCGGCAAGTACAACGTACCGTCGGTACCAGAGCCGCCGGACGATGAGCCGCTCGAGGTCAAAGCAGAACGCGAAAAGACGCACGATAAGTCAGTCAAAGACGCTACCGCCCGGTACGAGCGCCAGAAAGTCCGGTTCGCCCAATGGCCGTTCATTGTAAATTCGTACAGTATCGGTGAACTGCTGTATCAGCCGGATGATTTTCTCAAAGCGCTCGAAGACGATGCCGATGCCGAAAGCGACGGCGACGCAGGTGCGGGGACAAATACCGTGCCGTTCTTTACGCCTCCGGCCTTGCCGGAATTACCCGAACCGGTGCCCAACGCCGTAGCCAGCGACACCGCCCGGAAAATCCTCGAAAAAGCGCAAGGCCGCGACGAGGCAACGCTGCCGATCCGTCTGCCCACCGGCAGTCGCGATGAGCGAATCAATGCCTACATGGAGATCGCCGAGGCCGGCAACAGCCGGCAGCTCGGGAAGCTCCTGGAGAAAGTCGCGACGAAGCCGGAAGTGATCAGCGAAATTCTGGAGGGCATCTCACGCTCCAAGAACTCGAACATGTCGCACATCGTCAGGCCGTACATGAAAAACGACACGGCACAGGTTCGGGCTGCCGCCGTCATGGCACTGGGGATGATCGGCGATCAATCGGACCGCGAGCGCCTGCAGGCGCTCGCAGACGATAGCGATGCCATCGTGCAGATGGCCGCCAAGGCCGCTGTCACCGAAATGTCGCAGCGCTTGAAGCAGGGTGAAGAGGGCTGGAAAGAGTAACGGTCAATACGGCACGGCGATGCCGTAGCGCGCCGCCAGCGCGTCGATCTCCGCCTGAATCTCGGGTGAGTTGCGGACGGTACGCTCGCTGACCAGATAGTAAATCTTCTGAGCCGCCCAGTCCTCTGCCAGACTCGAGTCGGCCTGCTCAGCCTCGCTCAGCAAAGGGCGGATGATCAGTTCCTCGCGCTCGCCGTTGACGTCGTAGCCCATAATCTGGATGCCGATCTCGTCGGCGCCTTTCGGGAACCGACCGTACACTGTCAGCGGATAGCCGCGGAAGAGATGCGGTAACTCGCGCGGATAGATGTCGTCCAGCAGCTTTCCGGTGATCTGGCAGCGCAGATCGGACACCAGCACCTCCGACAGCCCGCTTATGTAGTTGGACAACGCCTCATCAGCACCTGTGACACTTTCGGTGTGCAAGCTCATCCCGCGGTTTTTATAGGACAACAGATCCATCAGGAAACGATTGCTCTCCTCGCCGGCGCTGAACGAAAAAACGCAGGCGTTCGCCTGGTTATGCCGGATGATCTGGATGATGAACTCGTTGTCGGCCAAGGCACTGTCCGTCGTCGAACGACCGTCGCTGAGCAGGAATACCAGGTACGGCCGGCGCAAGTCAGGACGGGCGAAGTTGACGAATGGCGCCAGGCCGGCAAAGACGTCGGTCTTGCCTTTCGAACGGAGGCGACTGAGGAACTTGCGGGCTTTGACTTTGGCGTCTTCATCGGCAATTCTCAACTCCGGGAAGAGACGGTCCGGTTTGTCGCGGAAGGCCACGACATTGAACCGGTCGTCGTCACCCAGATAATCCAGCGCCAGGTCCAGGCCCTTGCGGAATTCCCGCAATTTCGGCGGTGTGATGCTGGCCGAGGAATCAACCAGAAACAACACATCGCGAGGTATCGATTCGAGCGATTCACTGCCGGCACGCGTGCTGATCACCGCTTTGAAGTAACCACCGCCAAGCTTCGGATCTTCGTACACTGAAACTTCGACATCCAGCATCGCGTCGATGATGTTCACCGCTGTACGGTCGGTAATGCTGTCGCGCGTGTCGTCGATCGACACCATCGGCAGGTCCGCCGTTTCCGGCGGCGGAAAGGAGCGCAACGGTCGCCTCGGCAACTCGAAACGCATCCCCAACTCGACCGATTCGCTGTCAACGCCGCCGCCCGAATGCGGCGACACCAGCGACGGTGCCACCGGATCGCTCAGCACATAACGCTTGACGTCCGGAATCATCCGGCGACCGGTAAGCAGACTCTGGACGGGAAGGTCGGCAGCGCGGATCGACAGGATCTCCGGCGGCGGCGATGTGATCGGACCGCGGTAGCGCGACTCGACACGTGCTTCATCCTTCAACAGGTCAGCACCCAGACCGGTGAGCCTGGCGTTGAGCTTAGGCTTCGGCCGCGTAATCAGGCCCTCGCTCTCGAACAGCTTCTGTAACTGATGCTCCTGCTCCTTGAGCAGGCGTATCTTGACATTCTGCTGCTCTGGCGGCGGCTGTATCAGCAAATCACGAACATCGAGGGAATCAACCCGAACGCGCTTCCTGTCCGACTCGTTGTCGGTTTCGGCGTTCTCTATCGGCCGCATTTGTATGCGCGCCGCAGCCTGCCACAACAAGAGATGCAGCACCAGCGTGATGAGGATCGACGTCGTGAGGTATGTGATGGTCGGAGACTGGTCGTTCATCAACTCAATCCAGGCCGTTGACAATGGAATTGCTACGGTAATACTATATCAGACCGCGACATCGTTGCAAAGTTGCGGGATCGAAGAAACGCTGATACCTGTTTACCAACCGCGCGAACAGCAGCGGCGTACCTTGTGTCGCTGCAACGCTGAACACGTACAAGCGAGGACCCGACAAACCGGAAAATCCTCTTGACCCAATACATCCAACACCGCCTGGCGCCTGTGTCGGCAGCCGAGCAGGCCGCCTACGACATTGCCGGCCGCCTGCAGGCGGCCGGCTACCAGGCCTGCACAGTCGGCGGTTGCGTGCGCGACCGTTTCCTCGGCAGCATGCCCAAGGATGTCGATGTCACCACCGACGCCACCCCCGATGTCTTGCAGCAGATTTTCCCGAACACCTATGCGGTCGGTGCCGCCTACGGCGTCATTATCGTGCGCGACGGCAACCTCCACACCGAAGTAGCCACCTTCCGTGAAGACGGTGGCTACCAGGACGGACGGCACCCAGATTCCGTCACCTTTTCCGATGCCGAGCACGATGCGCAACGGCGCGATTTTACGATCAACGCGTTGTTCTACGATCCGCAGGCCGAGCAGGTCATCGACTTTATCGACGGCCTCCGCGATCTGGATGCCGGCGTCATCCGCACAGTCGGCGACGCGGACCGGCGCTTCGGCGAAGACTACCTGCGCATGCTGCGGGCGGTCAGGTTTACCGCCCGTTTCGATTTCGAGCTGGATCCGGCTACCCGCGCTGCGATCATCAAACACGCACCTAAAATCACTGGCATCAGCCCCGAACGCATTTTCAACGAACTCACGAAAATGCTGTGTGGCCCGCAACCCCAGCTCGCCTTCCGGCTGCTCGATGAAACCGGTCTGCTCGAGCAGGTGCTGCCGGAAATCAGCGCCATGAAAGGCGTCGCGCAGCCGCCGCAGTTTCACCCCGAAGGGGACGTCTTCGTGCATACCCTGCTGCTGCTCGAAATGATGGTACACCCGACGCCGGAAATCGCCTGGAGCGCCCTGCTGCACGATGTCGGCAAGCCACCGACATTAAAAATCGGCACCCATGGGCGTGAGACCTTTCCCAGTCACAACCGCGTCGGCGCGGAGATGGCAGAGACGCTCCTGCAGCGACTGCGCTGTTCGCGGCAATTCATTGATTGCGTACGTGAAACCGTCTACAATCACATGACCTTCGCCGAGGTGCAGAAAATGCGGCCATCGACACTGCGACGGTTGCTCGGACGCCCCGACTTCGGCTGTGAGCTCGAACTACATCGACTCGATTGCCTGTCCTGTCATCGCTTAGTCGACAACTATGTGTTTCTTCTCGATCGCCTGGCAGCGCTGCGCGACGAACCCCCGGTGCCCGAACCACTGGTGCAGGGGCGCGACCTGATCGGGCGCGACGTCGAGCCCGGACCTGTCATCGGGGAAATCCTCAGGGAACTCGAAGAACTGCAGTTGAATGGCGAGATCATCACACGCGAGGCGGCCCTGGAATGGCTCGACCGGCGCGTGACACCGCATGTCTGATCCGGCCCGCGAAAACGGGCCTCTCGAACCCGCCGCGCCGTCGGACAACGGCTCGACGCGCGTCATCGGGCGCGGCATGCTCGTCGGCAGCGCCGGCACGCTCCTGAGCCGCCTCACCGGACTGGCCAGAGACGTCGCCTACAGCGCCGTCTTCGGAACCGCCGGCGCGTTCAGCGTGTTCCTCGTCGTCTTCACGATCCCAAATCTGTTCCGTCGCGTTTTCGGCGAAGGCGCATTGTCCGAAGCATTCGTGCCGCTGTTCAATGAGAAACTGGAGCGCCACGGCAAGTCCGCGGCCTTCACATTTTTTAGCAACGTCCTCCTGCTGACTGCCGCCGTGCTGCTGGCGATCGTTGTCGCCGGCACCCTCATCTGCCTGTTGCTGCAGCAGTTCTTCCCCGACGGGCGCCCTGCCCTGGTACTGGCACTGCTCCCCGTCATGCTGCCGTACACGCTGTTCATCTGTCTCTTCGGCCTGCTCTGCGGCGTGCTGCAAAGCTTCCGCCACTTCGCAGCACCCGCCGTCGCGCCGGTGCTGCTCAACGTCACGCTGATTGCGGCAACCCTCTGGCTCTGCCCGCGAGTCGGTACGACCGCCGAGCAAATGAAAGTGCTGGCAATTGCCGTCGTCGTCGGGGGAGTACTGCAGCTCGCCGTGTTGTGGCCGGTGCTCAAGCGGTTCGGCTTCGCCTTGCAACGTGCCCGCCCGCAGGTCACGCCGGACGTCAAACGGCTCATGCACCTG
>Ga0310124_10003220_pt1 | contig 11043 bp, 5 predicted proteins | sample CB11b_AW_Bot5_MG_FD_203507 | JGI IMG/M metagenome (GOLD analysis project Ga0310124, IMG submission 203507) | Marine microbial communities from Western Arctic Ocean, Canada - CB11b_AW_Bot5 | ecosystem: Environmental > Aquatic > Marine > Oceanic | place: Canada: Western Arctic Ocean | collected...
GTGAACGCGATGTGATACCAGCGGCCGGTATGGATCGATGCGTTCGATACGAGCCAGCCGGAGTGAGACGGCAATCCAGCGACTGAGAACATAAGGTTGCCGGTCGAGTTGAATCCACAGAACCAGCCCCGATAGTCGCCGCCGTAGTTCGAGAAGATCACGCCCCAGCCGAGTGGGCGCTGTTCAAGTTTGATCCAGGCGGTGAAGCTGAAGTCGGTTGTGCTCAGGTTGGGATGAGGAGCGAGAGTCGCGTAATCACTCGATCCGTCGAAGCGCCGCGCTTGCCCGGCTGTTCCTAGCACTGACATCGTTCCCGTACCCGCCGTCACCGCGTGATGTCCCTCTCCGGAGGAATCAGCGAGACTGATGCCGGGGCCGTCACCGAGATCGTCGAAGCCCCAAACGGCAACAGGATAGAGCGGCGACGGATCGGGAAAAGCGGTGAAGTCATCCTGCACTTCCGCGGGCGACCAGACCGCTGGAATCAGCTTGACCTCATCAATCGCGAATGCAAGTAGCGAGCCGCTGTACCAACTCGCCGATCCAATGGTTACCGAGCCCAAATCGCGCGGCGTAAGGCCCGCGGCGTAACCTTGCGCATCGAGGATGCCATCGACATAGAGCCGCATCTGCTGTGTCTTGCCGTCGTAGGTCGCCGTGAGGTGATACCACTGGTCGAGGGCGAGCACCGACGCCGATTGTAGACCCCGCGCCGTCGCCGGGAGGCGATTGACGGCGAGCACGAGTCGCCCGTCGGACTGCACGGCGAGATACCACCCTTGATAGTTACCGCCGTAATTGGCCAATACGATGCCCAGGCCGGCGGGATAGCTGGACAGTTTGACCCAGGCCCGGAGCGTGAGTTGAGAGGGCGTCAGACGAGGCGACCACGGGATCGTGACGAAATCGTTCACGCCGTCGAATCGAAGGGCATCGCCGCTGACACCGGCTTCGACGGGTGGGCCTTGCGGGCTTCCGTGGTGCTGGTTGCCGGACCCATCCTCGACTCCGTTTTCGAATGACCACTGAGCAGTCACCGAGGGATCCGCAGCAGCGGGCGGTGGGCTGAAGAGCGCAATGTCCGCTGCCACTTCGGGCGCGCTCCACCCACCGCTATCGATGCGCGTCTCGTCGATCGCAAAGTCAAGGTAGTAACCGGGAAACCACGAGGCCTTGCCGACAAGCAGAGGTAGTGCCGTTTCCTGATCGATTCCGGCGACGGTCGCCTGCGACTGAAGAGCGCCGTCAACATACAGCGACGCTTGCTGCGTCAAATGGTCGTAAGTGAGGGTGACGCCGTACCAGCGCTCGACTGCAAGCGGCGCGGTGGTCGAGAGCCACGTGGCCGACGAAGGTGAGCGGGCGGCGAGGGAAAGCAAGCGGCCTTGCGAGTTCACGCCGAGCCACCAACCGCGATAGTTGCCGCCGTAGGCGGAGAGCATCATACCGAGACTTGCTGGATAGGAACGAAGCCACACCCAGGTCCTGACGGTGAAGCTCGCCGGTGTGAGCGCCGCCGCCGACCCGAAGTCGATGAAGTCCGTCGAACCGTTCAGTAAACGGCCGCTGCCCGCCACTCCGGGAACGGCGATGGTGCCGAAGCTCTGCGTCAGCCCATCGTGGCTCCCACCGGACACATCGCTGATCGTGACACCACTCCCCGAGCCAAGCTCATTGAAGTTCCACTCGGCGAGCGTTGTCACCGGTGGCCCGGCGATTCCTAATTGCGAAACACGAATGTTGTCGATGAACCACCCCTCGTGATCATTCGAGTCGGCGTCAAACGTATCGAAATCAAACCGCAGGCGAACTATCTGACCCGTGTAGGCCGTGAGGTTCACTTTGTGCGTGTCGAATGCGGCTGTCGGACTGTTGTGAGCAACGTGGCTGATCGTGCGCCACGAGACACCGCTGTCGGCGCTGATCATCAACCGCCTGGAGTCGGCGTTGAGATAGGTGCCGGTGTTGCTTCCCAAGTCGATGGCCGCCCCGAAACCCTCGCCGTCGAAGTACTGATCCCGTTCGACGATCGCCCCGTTGGATGCGGTCAAATCGACGGCAGGTGAAGTCAGCGAACCAAGAGTGCGGCCACCGGTGTTGTAGTCCCCGGTCGCTTCCTGTCCGTACCACCAGGAGTGACCACCGCCGGCGGAGCGACGGGTCGATAGGTGCCACAGGCCCGTCGCTCGCCATCCCAAGCCTCCCGACTCGGCGTCCTCGACAAGCAACGTGTCATCGAACGCCGGAACGGCTCCGCCGCAAGCGACCGGCAGGTTGAATGCCTCATAGACGCTGAGCGCGGTGTCGTCGGGCTGGCCGGCTTCGATCGGATTCAGTGCGGCAGAGGCGCCAAACCCACGCGCGGCGAAGACGCTCCAGAGCGGGCAAGCGCTCGCAGCGCCGACGCCCAGCAGTTGCGCGGCCTGGACGATCGCATCGCGCGCGTCCAGCATCGACGGACGACTTGGCGTGAGCTTGAGTCCCGCGGTGATGACCTGCTCGAAGTCGGATTGACCAAGAGCGGTCCTGAGATCCCAGAGCACGCTGGCCCAAACTTCGCTGTTCCGGTGGACCTGCGGCAGGCGAAGCAGTCTTCCGGTACCGGGAATCAGTTTCAGGAAGAGCGTTCCCGCGGCACCATACGTAAGCGGACTATCGTCGTAGGCGACCGTGCGTAACCCGGAAGTGGGGTTGCCGGTAACGTACTCGCCAAAGATGGGATCACCTGTGAAGGAGGCGGCGTAGGCGTCACTCCAGCCCTCGCTCAGCGCTCCGCTTTGCCAAAGGAAGAGTCCGGTCACGTCATTGGGGCCGCCGACTAGACGCGTTGTGAGGCCGTGGGCGTACTCATGAATCATCAGGTTCGCGTCGAAGGCACTGTCCCGCCGGCTCCAGGTGAACCACCCAAGCTGCATGCGAGGCGAGATGCCGTCGGGAGGAGTGATAAACGTGGCGTTGTTCACGACGGAGGAGTCTTCGACATCGAGGCGAACCGGGTCGGCCCCGGCACCGCCGAGTCCGAAGTTATCGACCTGAAAATTGCCCGCCGACTCGTCGAACCCGAGTGTGTAGAACCAGTCGTGAACAACGTTGCTCCAATAGAAGGCGTTCGTCAGTGCCGCGTTGCGATCGGGTGCCGGGTTGCCGGTCGCGGCATAGTTGTCAGTGAAAGCGAAGTCGAAGGCTTCGCCGGTCACACCGGCGCGGTCGTCGCACAGGTTGTTCCCGCTCACGTCGCGGCAAGCGTCAACGTTGTTCCCGATGGTTTCGTCGGCATCGGCCCAACAACGGCCCTCCAGCGCCCCGGTTCGGTACTGGCCGGGATAGATGTCCGGCGGGCAGAGTCCCTTCTGAGTGGGCCACCCCGAGAGCGGTTCCAGCGTCCGGTTTCCGGCGGTCGGGTTGGGATGATCGGACGCGCGGGAAACGCGTTTCCACGGTTCAGCGCTCCGGGTCAGGTTGCGGCTAAAGAGAATCTCCGCGCTGTTCCCATCAACCACCACCCAATACGCACCCCGCGGAGAAACATCGAGGAAGGTTTCCCAGCCGGGCACTGTCCCATCCGGCAACTCGAACCACACGAGACGGACCGGGATCTTGCTTTTGACCGCCGGGTCAGAGAACAGCATGGAACGGTCCGCACCCTGTTCTGGCACCATCGTTTTGAGATTCAATCCCGTGCCGGGTACGAGAGCCGCCATCGCCGCCGCCACAGCCTGCTGCTGGGAAACAGTGACGCTGAGGTAGCCGGGAGCCGACGCGCGTGGGGACAGATTCACTCGCCAAATGCGCCCGTCACCGTCAACGTGGACGGATGCCTGGGAGTCGAAGAACCGGACCCCAGCCCAGCTTCGCTCGAACACGAGATGGGTGAGGCTAGCCTTGGGCGTCTCGTAGCGGGCAACGGTTTCCCAGTGCGTAAGCGGCGCGGACTTCGAGCTTGCGGCCCCTTCGAGAGCCAAGAGATAGTCGCGGCCGATCGATTCCGCATCGGCGTCCCGGGGTCCTGAAAGCGGTGACGTCAGGGCGTAGATTGCGCGGACGGTCGGCGTGAGAGTGTCGCCTGCCTTTCCACTCTGAGCCTCGAGTGAGTGCGAGCGCACGGCGATCCGTCGGTCGTAGCGGTCGTAGTCTACGCGTGGACGTGGCTGTCCAAGCGCCCCAGCGACGCATAGCAAGGTGCAGCCTATCTGTAGGAAGTCAGAGAGTTGATGGCGGCGAATGCCCACAACTCCCTCTTCGTCCCAACCGAGGATGGTCTAGCCTCCAGACCACTGCGGAAGTGATGGGCCCACACTCATGCCGTATCCTACGGATATGAAGGAAAAACTGGCGATCCACGGGGGGGAACCGGTTCGGACCAAGCCGTATCCGACTTGGCCCATGGCGGGCGCGCGCGAAGAAGAGTTGCTGCTGGAAGTGATCCGATCACAGCAGTGGGGCGGTTACCACAAGCTGGTCGGTGAATTCGAAGCGCTGTTCGCGCAAATGCATGATTGCGAGCATGCCGTCACGTGCGCCAACGGGACAATCGCCCTGGAAATGGCTCTGGATGCCGCCGGTATTCGCTCCGGAGACGAAGTCATTGTTCCGGCGCACAGCTTCATCGCAACCTCTTCGGCGGTCTCGCGCGTTGGGGCCGTACCGGTGTTTGTGGACATTGACCGTGAGACATACAACATCTCGCCGGAGCGCATCCGCGAGGCCGCAAGCGAGAATACCAAAGCGGTGATCGTCGTGCACTTCGGCGGAGCGATGGTCGACATGGACCGCCTCGACAAAATCGCCGCCGAGACCAAGCTCACCGTGATCGAAGACGCCGCTCACGCCCATGGAGCGGAGTGGCACGGAAGACGTGCTGGGAGTTTTGGGATCGTCAGCACTTTCAGTTTTCAGAATTCGAAGGTCATGACGTCCGGCGAAGGCGGCATCATCACCACTAATGACGCCGATCTCGCGGCTCGGGCGCGTTCCTTCGCTAACTGCGGCCGACGCGAGGGGGAGGGTTGGTTCGACCACTTTGTCCTGGCGTCAAATCTGAGGATGACGGGCTTCCAAGCCGCGGTGCTTACGGCCCAGCTCGAAAAATTGACAGATCAGATTCGGCTCCGCCAGCAGAATGCCGAGTCGCTCATCAAGGCCGTGAGCGCGCCGGGCGTGCGGTTCCAGAAGGTTCCAGACGGCGCCAATGTTGAGTCGTGCTACATCATCCCGGGAGCAATCGACGAAGCGGAGTTCGGCGTGGGGCGTGACGCTTTTATCGAGGCGATGAAGGCCGAAGGCATTCCGTGCTCTCCGTTCTACGCGAACCCACTCTACAAGAATCCGATGTACGAGGATGTCGCCCACCGCACCGAGCCATGTCCGGCGGCGGAAGAGGTATGCGGTACGTCGTTCTGGTTACCGCTGGTGACCCTCATGGGAAGCGAAGAGGACGCAAAAGACGTCGCGCGCGCGATCGAAAAGATCCACACCGCCTACAAGCCCGTGGAAACGGAAACTGGCGTCGCGGTGAACTGAAAGGACACGCGCGCCTTCGTTGGCCGACAAGCGGCGAGCTAGGAGACCGCCGCAATCTCCTGGTTAGCGCGCGAGGAGCCGCGACCCTTCACCTTCGCTTCGTACATTCGGCGGTCACTGAGGGCGACGAGATCATCCGCGTCGAGCCCATCGTAAGGGTACATCGCCGAGCCGATGCTGATGGTCACGTGGGCGGTTGTATCCTCCGCGACCTCGATCGGGGCATCCGCCACGGCTAGTCGCATCGAGTCGGCGGCTGCGATCAAGTCTTCTCGCGAGACGCCCGGCAGAATGGCAATGAACTCATCCCCGCCGATACGGGCCGCGAAATCGTAGGCGCGAAGCCGGCCCTTGAGCCGGGCGGCGACTTCAACGAGCAACTCGTCACCGGCGCGGTGGCCAAAGCTGTCATTGACGGGCTTCAAGCCATCAATATCCATGAACAGGATCCCTACGGTGGCCCGTTCGCGTTGAGCACGGTTCATCTCGATCTCAAGACGGCGGAAGGCGGACCGCGCGTTGGGTAGGCCCGTTACGGTATCTGTCTCCGCCTCGACCGAGATTCGTTGTACCTTGCGCGACGAGAGAAGCGTACGAGCCAGCTTCGGCGTAATGAGCCGCAGCGCATGTGCCTGCTCGGAACTGAATGCATCGGGCTCGGTTCCGCAAAGAGCGATCAGCCCGACGATCCGCTCCTCCGCGATAAGCGGCGCCACCAAACCACTCTTTACATCTGTTAGGTAGCGCAGAGCGGCTCCATCCGGCAGTTCCGACGGTGGAGCATTGCCGGCGATCGACGTGCGTGAGACGACGGCCTGAGCGATCAGCCCGTGATGCCGCGAAAGAGCCAGCCGGGAAACACAGTGATCCGGGAAGCCCTGTGCAGCAAGAAGAACAAATTCATCGTTTTCGAGTACGAAAATACCGGCCTTCTCGAAGGGAATCGGGCGGTGGAGAATGTGTAGGCACTCGGTGAGCCCTTTCTCGAACTCAAGGTCGGCACCCAACATATCAAGGATTTCGTAGAACGCCCAGAGCTGATCCGGGGTGTGTGATAGAAGCGCGAGACTCTTGTAACGCAACGCGGCAGCATGTGTAGCGGAATCGGCGGTCCAGGTTTGCTTCACCTGAATAGGGGTGAGGGTCTCGGAAATTTCTCGCTCCGGCGCGGGATCGGAGTCCGGATCGCGCCCAGCTATCAGCTCAGGCAGGGCCTCAAGAAACAAGTCTAGGATACGCGGATCGAAGATCTTGTAGCGTTGCTGTTTCATGATGTCGACAGCAGCGTCTAGCGAGAGCGCCGGGCGGTAAGGCCGATCACTCATGAGCGCGTCAAAACAGTCGGCGATCGACAGAATACGCGCCAACCGCGGAATCTCCTCACCCTTAAGGCCGCTGGGGTAGCCTGATCCGTCCCAATGCTCGTGATGGCAGCGGACAGCGTCGGCGACAGAAGCGGGAAACCGCGCCGAGTCAACGATTGCCGCGCCGACACTGGAGTGAGACGCAATCTGGCTGAACTCGTGGTCGGTCAAACGGCCGGGCTTCATCAGGATGTAGTCCGGCACGCCGACTTTACCGATGTCGTGCAACAGGGCGGCTTGCTCGATGGCTTCGATCTCGGTCTTCGAACAGCTTGTCAACTCGGCAAGCTGAATAGCCGTCCGCCGCACGTGGCGCAGGTGGCTGGCTGAGCCGCCGTCTCTCGATTCGATCGCCACCGCCAGCGTTTCGATGACGTGATGCCGGATCGTGGCGACTTCGCGCACGTGGTCCTCGTGACCGTGTAGACGAGACCAGTAGGCCCGCAGGTAGAAGTACGTGGCGAAGATCAGGCCCAGCGCCAGCAGACTCTCGGCCATGGTGACCGACGCCGTGAGACGATGCGTCAGACCAAGTCCAACCGAAGTAAGCAGGTATACCGGACCACTCCAGAAGAAGCGCTCGTTCCAGACAGTCCAGGGCGCCTGCTCCTCTTTTAGCGCGATCAGGATGGTGTCGAGCAGGCTACTGATCGCGTAGTAGCTGATTCCGGCCGCGGCCGCGCGGAACGGATCTTCGAGCCAGACACCGAAACGCTGATAGCACAGTGAGGTGACCAACACACAGATCGCCAGGCTTGCGAAACGAAAGGTGATCTTAGACCAGGAGATGTCGACGTTGCGGCGGACCAAGAAACTGCTGGTTTCGGCGACGGCGGCAATGTAAAGCGCCGACGCCGGTGACAATGCGATGATTGCCGCAAAGGTGAAGAGAAACGATAGCGAGACGGAGCGATCAACCCCAGGAAGACTCACCTGGAGCGGGTTCGTAGCGAAAGCCATCACCAACAGAATGATGAAGGGTACCCAGTCCGGCTCGACCGATAGCACCTCCATCCATGCGGTCGCGGCGCCGGCGATCAGGTAGACGGCCACTAGATAGGCATTGCGAAGCGGGACTAGGTCAGTCGACTGCATCGGTGAATCAGAGGCAACGCCCACCAGGGCCGCGGGAAGGCGCACCAGGAACCGACTTACATTTTCTTAGGTCGCATCGCGAACATCCATAGACTGACCGTACCGAATCAGGTGCAAACGAAGGTACCCTTGGGCATCAGGTGAATACAGTAAGACCAGTAGGTCACCAGACATAGGCCACTGTTGCGGAACCGTCGCTAAAGCCAAACAGCAGCGCCAAACCCTCTGTTACGCTGGGTAGCTCAGCGCGGGCCATGGACCTTAAACAGAAGCTTGCGGAACTGGAAGAGCGGAACCGGGCGGCGGAAGCCGGCGGCGGACCGGAGCGCACGGAGCGGCAACATCGGGCCGGCAAGATGTCGGCGCGTGAGCGTATCCGTCTACTGCTCGATGAAGGCAGCTTCGAGGAACTCGACAAGCTCGTAACACATTCCTGCCGTGACTTTGGGATGGAGCGGAAGCTCATCCCGGGCGATGGTTTTGTAACGGGCTACGGGCGAATCGAGGGGCGCCTCGTCTACGTCTTCGCCCATGACTTCACGGTGTTCGGCGGCTCCTTGTCGATAGAGAACGCGGCGAAAGTCTGCAAGGTGATGGAACTAGCCATGAAGATGGGAGCTCCCATTATCGGGTTGAACGATTCGGGAGGCGCGCGGATTCAGGAAGGTGTCGCGTCGCTCGCCGGTTACGCCGACATCTTCCTCCGCAATACCTTGGCGAGCGGCGTCGTGCCGCAGATCTCCGCCATCATGGGGCCCTGCGCCGGAGGAGCGGTCTATTCGCCGGCCATCACGGATTTCATTTTCATGGTCGACCAGACGAGCTACATGTTCGTCACCGGCCCGGACGTCATCAAGACGGTCACGCACGAGGATGTAACGAAGGACGAGCTCGGTGGCGCTCACACGCACAACGAAACCAGCGGTGTCGCGCAGTTCATCGCGTCGGAGGATGAAGAGTGCCTGCGGATGATCCGGGAGCTACTCAGCTTCCTGCCGTCCAACAACCGTGATGATGCGCCCGTCCGGCCGAGCAATGACCCCGCCGACCGGACCGAAGCGGAGTTGGATTCAGTGGTCCCCACGGAATCTGACAAGCCCTACGACATCAAGCGCATCATCCGAGGAGTCGTTGACGACGGCTACTTCTTCGAGGTGCAAGAGCACTTCGCGAAGAACATGGTCGTCGGGTTCGCGCGGCTCGACGGAAGAACGACGGGCATCGTCGCCAATCAACCCGAGGTGCTCGCGGGTTGTCTGGATATCAACGGCTCGCTCAAAGGCGCGCGGTTTGTGCGTTTCTGCGATGCGTTTAACATCCCGATCGTGACGTTTGAAGACGTGCCCGGTTTCCTGCCGGGGACAGCGCAGGAGTACGGCGGGATCATCAAACACGGCGCGAAGCTACTCTACGCCTACGCGGAAGCGACGGTCCCGAAGGTCACGGTAATTACGCGCAAGGCATATGGTGGCGCTTACTGCGTGATGGGCTCGAAGCATTTGCGTACCGATATTAACTACGCTTACCCCACAGCCGAAATCGCCGTGATGGGACCCGAGGGTGCGGTGAATATCCTGTACCGGCGTGAGATCGCCGACGCCGGCGATAAGGCCGCCGAATTCCGCAAGGCAAAGACCGAAGAGTTCCGCGATCGTTTCGCGAACCCCTACACCGCAGCGGAGAAAGGCTGGGTCGACGAAGTGATCCAACCGCGCGACACCAGACCCAAGCTGATCGCCGCGCTCCGCATGCTTGAGAACAAAACCGAAACGATGCCGCGAAAGAAGCACGGGAACATCCCGCTCTAGCGTCGACCGCGAGCGCGCGAAGCAGCGCGGATCAAACCGAAAGTTCAATCAGCTCGGCCCGCACGGCGCGGCCCTGAACCTCAACCCTAGCCACGGAGATGGGCAGCTTGAATCGACGTGGGCCCGCGCTGCCCGGATTCAAGTAGAGCACCCCCTGCCTCCACTCAATCAAGGGGCTGTGAGAGTGGCCAAAGATGACCGCCGCGAAGTCCGCCGCCGCTGGGTCAAGATCGAGTTCGTTGCGATGATGCAGCACCCAGAAGGCGACCTCGCCCACGACTACTGCTAACGTCTCGGGATACTCTCCGGTCCAAGCGTCTCGATCGACGTTGCCACGGATCGCGTGGACAGGGGCAATGCGATTCAGGGCCGGCAAGAGATCGGATGAACCGATGTCTCCCGCGTGAATGATGAGATCGCTTCCCTGCAAAGCTGTCAGAGCCTCGGGTCGTATAAGGCCGTGTGTGTCCGAGATCACGCCCACTCCAATGGACGCCTCGGATTTCGATGCCATTGGCTTCGTCGTCACGCTTGATCTACTCTATGCGGGCAAGCCCTCGGAGCGCACGGTAGAATGGAGATACCTTCCTTCGAGTCGGGCCGTAGCGCAGCTTGGTAGCGCGCTTCCTTGGGGTGGAAGAGGTCCCGAGTTCAAATCTCGGCGGCCCGACCAAGTGATTTAGTATCAGTAAGTTATAGTGCTTTGAGTGGCAATTCTCAAGAGAGGATTGACCGCTTCCATGGAAGATTTCTATAGCCAATTCACACGCGAAAAGCAGTACCTCCAAAACGTCTCACCTGCAATAGTCGAGGGTTATCAATGGGCCTGGAAGGCATTCGAGCCGGTCCTAGCTGGTAGAGCCTCAGTCACCAAGGCAGACATCACCTCACAAGTTGCGGAACTTCACGGACGGGGATTGTCGCCTGTCACCATCAACACCTTCTTCCGGTGGATGCACGAGGAAGGGCATCCGGATGTCCCTCAGCGTATTCCACGGCTCAAGGAAGCCGAGAAAGTCTGTGAGTAGTTCAGTGTCGAGCATGTTAGGCGCATAGTTCGCTTAGCTCCCAAGACACCGGCTGAGCGTCGTATTCACACTCTGGCTTGCCTGATCCTCGACACCGCACTGCGGATTGATGAGGTTCTGACCTGCCCCCACAAGTTGTACCACTTTCTAAGTTAGGATCTGGGCCGTTTTCGGCGGGCGCAGGGGCGGAGCCCCGTAGCTCGCTGAAAACGGCTCGAATGCCTCCGG
>Ga0310124_10003222_pt1 | contig 11041 bp, 7 predicted proteins | sample CB11b_AW_Bot5_MG_FD_203507 | JGI IMG/M metagenome (GOLD analysis project Ga0310124, IMG submission 203507) | Marine microbial communities from Western Arctic Ocean, Canada - CB11b_AW_Bot5 | ecosystem: Environmental > Aquatic > Marine > Oceanic | place: Canada: Western Arctic Ocean | collected...
CGCGAGCGTAAAAAACGTGCGGATCTTGCGCCGCCGCATGTTGGCGACACCCACTTCCATGGCCCGGCCGAGCACGTCGAGCCGGGAGAGATTCGTGCTGTGCTCGCCGGCCAGGCGCGACCGCAACAGCGCGGCGAAACGACTATAGAGGATGAAGATGACGACCGACGACAGGACGATCATGACAAAGGCCAGCACGACGACCAGTGGCGTCACCGAAATCCGAAACGCCGGATGAAACGCGTAGAGCAGCACCATCATCAGCAGGTGAACGGCGACGAAGCCCGCGATGCGCCCGTAGACCGACTTGGCGTGGATCAACAGCCGCTCTGAATAGAAACTGAACGGGATCAGGACGATCATGAGAAAGATGACCGCCTTCACGACGTCGTTGCCGGTGGCCAGGACGTGGCCGTACACGATCTGTTGCATGGCGAGTGCGGCGCGTTGGTGGTTCAGTTCCCGCGCCGGTTTCTCCGCGGAGCGGGCCGCCTCCAGGTGTTGGCGCGTGCGGTCCTGGAGATCGTCGGCCAGCGCCGCGGTGACGCCGTGGGCGCTGAGATCTGAAAGCCGCTTCCGGTTCAGGTGATAGAAATCTCCGGCCGACGCCCGAAGCGCGGAGCGAACCGGCGCGTCGAATCCAAAACCGGTGCCGATGGGGTGGTCATCGTCGGCGCCGATCATCAGCATCCGGACGCCCCAACGTCCGCGACTGAATGTCAGGAACCAGCGGTCCTGTGGACGCAGTATGACGCTCGCCAGGCCGTCCGCAGCCCGAACGGCGTGGTAACGCGGCACGTCGCCAGTGCGCTGCAGCAGCGCCTTGACTTCCGTCAACTCCTGCAGGTAGCGGGGGTCGCGCAGGCCGCCGATACTCTGCTGTACACAGTCGAACATCACGGACTTGGCGCCCTTGCCATCGCCGAGTTTGAACGGTCCGCTGAACTTGTACGCCACCAGGCTCTCGGACTGGTTCGCCGCTTCGACGATGCGACCGTCGTCATCCATGCCCAGCACGTCCACGAGATACTCCGCGCCGCAGGCGCCGGTGCTGCTCATGTGCTCGAAGGCGTAGTGTCCCGTCGCCGAAGTGCGCTGCGCCGACATCCAGCGCGTTCCGACCACGCGGGGTATCGGCCGCGCCACGTTCACGATCACCAGTCGACCTGGCTGCCCCACGTCCATGCGGGCATCGCCGGGGCTGGGCACGACGGCCTGGCCGCTGATCGCAGCGACGGAGGGGGCGAGGCGATTGGTGAGGCGGAACTTCGGATCGTCCACTGCCCGCCGGGTCACGGCCCGCAGCGCCGCGATCTGCGGCCGGATGTTGTCCGTGTTCAATCGATCGCGTCGATCGAGCGGTGAATCGACGAGCCACCGGCCGTCGTACGCCGTGACCAATGGCAACGCCAGGTAGCCGAAGTGCTGGGCGACGTCGGCCGCCGACGCCAGGGGGCAGCAGATGTCGCTTTGCCAGGCACGAGTGCCCAACAGCGTGTCGGCGACCAACCCTTCGCCGGGCAACCTCGCCACCGACGGGTGGTCCGCTTCGTCTCCGGGGCGCACCAGCCGCCGGCCGATGCGGCTCAGGAACGAAAAATGGTCCTGTTTCTGCCAGTGCGTCTGCCAATAGATCCCGAACGCATCGCCCTGCGAAGTGAGGTCAACTGCGAGCAGCGCCACCACGCGATCTCGCGACAGCAGCGGCCGCAAGTGACGGTGCCCCAGTTCGACACGTGCCCATCTCGATTCGGACTCGGCCGCTTCGGCGTCGATCTGCTCCACGACGCGATCGGTCAGCGCCTCGATCTGCATCCACTGGCCGTCGGTGATCCGATGGCGCTGCAGGGCTGCTCGCAGCGCATTGAGGCGTTCCTGCTGTTCGGATAGCAGGGTGATGCGCGCCTTTGACCCTCCGTCGCGCCGCAGGCGGCGCAGTTGCTTTCGAATGGGAACGAGCTGGTGCTTGATCTGCATCTCGTACCGGGTGCGCACGGCGCCGTCCGAGGCCAGTGCGCCGCGCAGGTTGTCCAGGATCTTCCGTCTTTGTTTGGACAGTGTTTCGTTGGCGGCCTTCGCCGCGGCACGGGCCGCGGCGGCGACGTTGTCCTTGCCGGCGGCAGTGCCAAGAATGGCGCGCAGCGAGGCGTAGTTCATGGTGTCGGCGCCGGTCCATATCAGAACGGCCGTGCGTCCAGGTGGATGCCGGGCCAGATCGGCGGCCGTTTCGCACAGCGCCGCGGCGCTGATCGCCTGCTCGGCGCCGAACGCCAATTGCGGCACGACGCTGGCCGCGTCATAGCGGGCGGTCAGGACGACCACCTGCCGCGAAAGTTCTTCGTGGCGCCCCGGGACGACCCAGACGAAATTGCGCACGGGCCGGGATGCCCAGCTCATCCGGCAGACGATCCTCGCGTCGCGCGTCCGTCCGGCGTGGCGAATCGAATTCGCTAGGTCAACATCGCGGACGTAGAAGCGCGGACCCTGAAACGGGACGTCGGCGAACTTGCCGTGAGAGTGCACCCAGGTCGTACGCTGCGGCGGCAGAAACAGCACCGCGGCGGCACCGAACTCGAATACCGTCTTCCAGCGGTCGTAGCTGTTGTATTCCATGGCGACGATCGCGCCCTGGAGCGACTCGGTGGGCAGTTGCCCTTCGTGGCCATCGCCGACGTAGCGCAGCGATCCGGACAGACCGCCGCGCGGCGTGGCGCAGAGCATCGCCCCGTTGGGCCAGCAGGGATAGACCGGATGCGTGGCGCCGCCGCCCAGTGACAGGTGCGCCTCGGTGACGACGGGCACCACCTGTTCCATCTCGTGCACGATCAGTTGGCCGGCGCCGCTGCGTTCGAGTTGGCGCAGGTGTTGCTCGAGCAAGTTTGCGGCATCGCCATGGCCGGGCAAACCGATGAACCTTGGACCGCAGGCGAGGATCCGTTCGAGCATACGCTGTGTGATGCCGCCGGCCTCCGGCGCCGAGTCTGCCGCCGAAACCTTCTGCGCGCATGCGATCACAACAACCGCCGCGCCGGCGACGAGCCACTGCCGCGCGCGTTCATTCATGTGATCCGCGCGTGATTGGAAACGATCCATCAGGCGGTACTCCAGCAAGAGGGATTTGACAGGATCACGGGATCGACAGGATCAACAGGATAATAGCAACGGTGTGGGGATTGGATTGGAAAAAGACGCATCACATCTCGCTTTCCTCTGGACCCAATCTCGATCGGATCCTGTCAATCCTGTCATTCATGTGATCCTGTCTCTCTTGAAGATCTTGTTATCCTATCTTTGCGAATCGCCATGGATACGATCGAGAAACAGGTTCAACTGCCTTGGGGAAAATCCGTGCGGATGGCCTTCACGGGCATTCGCATCGAGTTCCGCAGGTCGATTCTGACGGCGCTGTCGATCGTCTTCGCCCTTGCATTCCTGAGCTTCATCTGGACGGACGCCGATGTGATCGGATCGCTGCGGAATGCCGCGACCGGTGATCCCCTACTGAAGCGCCGACTTCAAATTAGCGGACAGTTGACGGAAAATCCCTCGCAGACCCAGCGCAAGACATTGCTTGTGGCCATGTCTTTGATCGTCTGCACCGTGGGCATCAGCAATGCCATGGCCATGTCGGTCACGGAGCGATTCCAGGTGATCGGCACGATGAAGTGTCTGGGCGCCTTGAACTCGTTCATCGCCCGCCTGTTCGTCCTGGAGGCGATGTTTCTGGGCCTTGCCGGGACAGTGATCGGCGATGTCACCGGAGTGGCCCTGGCCGTGATTCGAGGCCTGCTCGGTTACGGCGGCGTCGTCCTGATTCACTTCCCCTGGACCGACCTGGCCGCCACCTGCGCCTACTCACTGCTCGTGGGTGCCGGCATCTCTCTACTGGGTGCGCTTTACCCGGCAATTATTGCCGCGCGAATGGAACCAGTGGAAGCGATGCGGGTGACGGCGTGACGAGAAGCGACAGAGTGACGTAGCGACGAAGGGTGGTGGTTCGCGCGCCGGTCCACTTCGAGGTGACTTACCTTTTACTCGGTTGATCCACTGCGTCTCGGCAAGGGAGTCCGCTGCTTCCTCTACGGTCGCGACGTGAGTCGCGACCGAACCCTTCGTCGCTCCGTCGCTACGTCGCCTCTTTTCTATCCCGTGCCTGATCCTCAAAAAAACACGCCGCACAGTGATCCGCATTCCCGTCGATCGTTTCCAAATCAGGCATCTCGCGAACGCACCGGCCCATCACCGGCGTGCGGCGGCCTTCGATCGTCACGTCAACAGTGTCGGCGGTGTCGCTGTCCTGCGCGAGGCGACGGGTCAGGTCGCAGCGTGTGTGAAACGCGCAACCGCTGGGTGGATTCACCGCCGACGGCACCTCGCCCGACAGGACAATGCGGTCCTGGAGTCTCTGGGGGTCGGGTTGCGGAGCGGCGCTGAGCAGCGCCAGCGTGTAGGGGTGGCGGGCGTCGCGGTATAGCGTGTCGCGGTCGGCCGTTTCGACGATCCGGCCGAGGTACATGACGGCCACCCGGTCGCAGAAGTGCTCGACGACGGCCAGGTTGTGCGCGATGAACAGATAGGAGAGGCCCATGTCGTCCTGGAGATCGCTCAGGAGATTCAGGATCTGCGACTGGATTGAGACATCCAGGGCGCTGACCGGCTCGTCGCAGACGATGAAGCGAGGTTCGAGGGCCAGAGCCCGGGCGATGCCGATGCGCTGTCTCTGGCCACCGGAGAACTCGTGCGGGTAGCGCTGGGCGTAGTCCGGCGAGAGACCAACACGGTTCAGCAGCGTGGCGACGCGGTCGCGCAGTGGGGCGCCCCGGGCCAGGCGATGCACGAGGATGGGCTCGCCGATGATCCGGCCGACGGTCATTCTCGGGTTCAATGATCCGACGGGGTCCTGGAAGATGATCTGCATCTGGCGACGCAGATCTCGCATCCGCGCTCGATCGGCCGCCAGCACGTCGTGGCCGTCAAACGCGACGCCGCCGGAAGTGGCGGGCAACAGGCGCAGGACCGTTCTCGCGACGGTCGATTTGCCGCAGCCGGACTCGCCGACAAGACCCAGCGTTTCGCCGTGACCGACTTGAAACGTGACGCCGTCCACAGCCCGCAGGTGGCCGACGGTCCGGCGCATCAGGCCGCGCTTGACCGGGAAAAAGGTGCGCAGATCGGTGACTTCCAGGAGAGGCCGGCCGTTGGCGTCGCGCCCATTCGGCTGCGCCGGCGCGACGGCATTCACTTCAAGGGACCGGCCTGCGGTCATCTGGGACAGTATAGCGAAGTAGCGTTTCGCGATCGCAAGAAAAAAGCCGGCCCCGATTTCGGGGCCGGCTGGTGAATCATTGTGCTTTTCAATCCTTGTCAGGAGTCCTCGTCCTCCAGTTCCAGGAACACCGTATGGTCGCGGTCTCCGTTGTAGATCCGAATTCGTATCGGCCGGTCGATGTCGTGCCGTGCGATCTCGGTGAGCAACTGCTTGGAATCGGTGACCGCGACGCCGAATATCTCGGTGATAATGTGGCCGCGCACGATCCCGGCCTCGGCAGCGGCCGAGCCCCCGCGCACCGACGTCACCAGAACGCCTGGGGCGGTATGGGACTTTTCGAACTTCCTGATGCCGAGCTTCACTAGGTCTTCGCGTCGCTCGTCCTGCTCGACCTGGGAGGGAGCGTCATCGCGCGGTGTCCAGTACGGGCGGTCCACCCGCATCTTGTCCGGCTTCTCTGCGACTTCCACGTCGAACGTCAGTGTTTCGCCGGGATCGTCGGCATTCTTGCCCCTGAAAACTCCGACCTTGATCGTGGTGCCCGGAGCGCGGGCCGCAACTAGATTGCGTAGCTGGTCCACGTTGTGCATCGGCTCGCCGTCGATCGACGTGATGATGTCTTCGGCTCTGATCCCTGCGTCATGGGCCGGTCGGTCTTCGATGGGCCTTTGGACGAGAATGCCCTCGCCCTTGTAGCCGAACGTCGAGGCCGCCTTATTATCCAGTTCGTCAATTTCCACGCCCAGGAAACCGCGCACCACGCGGCCGGTCTCGATCAGGCTGTCCACGTGGCGGCGTATCATGCGCGCGGGAATGGCGAAACCGATCCCGTTGAAGTTCGCCTGCGGATTGCCTTGCGTGGCGATCGCAGTGTTCATGCCGATGACCTCGCCGTAGACGTTGGTCAGAGGCCCGCCCGAGTTGCCGCGGTTGATGGCCGCATCGGTCTGGATAAAGTTCTCATACCCCCGGACATGAGAAAGGATGCCGGGTTTGCGGCCGATGGCTGATACGATCCCCTGGCTCATCGAAAACTCGAATCCGAACGGGGACCCGAAGGCGAAAACGATTTCACCCTGTTCGACGGTTTCGGTGGCCAACCTTGCCGGGTGGAGGTCACCGCCCTTGACGCGCAGCACCGCGATATCGGTTTCACGGTCCATTCCGACGACCTCAGCAATCCGCTCCGACTTGTTGTTAAGGATGACGGTGATCCTCTCGCCGTCCTCGACCACGTGATTGTTCGTGATGATGTGCTCTTCGTCGTACACCCATCCGGAACCGGTGCCGGAAGTCCGGTACGAGAGATCTTCGTCGTCATCGTCTTGATCCTCGTCGAGTCGGTCGTCCTCTGGAGAAAAAAATCGGGGCGGGAACAACTGGCGCATGCTGTCCTTGAGTTCGCGGCGAGGAAGATGCTCCATGCGTCCTTCCACGTGGATGTGGACCACGCTCGGTCGAACCGCGGTGGCGACGTTGCGGAATGCAGCGCTCAGGTCCGCCAGCGAGACATCCGAAGCGTTGCTGTCTCTGGCCAGCTCGACGTGTCGCTCCACATGATGCCACGACAGGCGTCGCACCAGGCCGGGCCCTACAAGCATGACCAGAAGAACGGCTACGACCAGTGCCAGTGTCGGCCCGTACCAGCGAATCCGAGTCATGATCGGGTCTCCTGTGAGATTATTCGGTGAATCTGCGGTCCTGACATCGCTGTGCCCCGGCGATCGGGTCGGATCCGGACCGCGCGCCTACATTTCTATATAGATACGATCGGCCCGTTGGCCGGTTCGGCCCTAAGCCCGCCAATGTACTGCGGCCGCGGCGCGGCTATCGGACACATAGGATAGGGTTACGATCCCACCTTATAAGGATGGTCATCCCGCAGGTAGCGGCCGCCGCGGACCTGATCGCCCCAGTCGCTCGCCGCCTGGCGGATCTGGGCACCAAGGTCTGCCAACGGTGGGGCAAAGGGGGGTTGCCAGTCGGTCAGACCCAGCAGGTCGTGGAGGACGACGACGTGACCGTGGCACGACGGGCCGGCGCCGCATCCGATCACGGGCACCGCAGTCCTGCCGGGGCCCGCAGCGGACACCGCGTCCACGACGCCGGCAGACACCTCGTCCGGAACCGCTTCGAGCAGCAGCATCACGGCACCGGATTCAACCATGCATCGAGAGGTCTCGATCGTCTCGGCGACCTGCTTGTCGCTCCTGTAGATGACACGGCTGCTCGGGCCCAGCAGCCGCTTGTGCTGAGGCCGAGAGCCGAGGTGTGCCACGACCGGTATCCCGGCGCTGCTCATGCGCCGCACCAGCGGTTCGAAGCTGGTATCGACCTCGATCTTCACCATGTCGGCCGCGCCGTCGGTGAGGAAGCTCGCTGCATGGCGCATCGCGTCGTCCTGCCCGCACTGGTAACTGCCGAAGGGCATGTCGGCCATGATCAGAGCATTCGGTGCGCCGCGGCGCACCGCCGCGGTCAATTCCATCATGAACGGCACCGGGGCGGGAAGTGTCGAGTCGTGTCCGAGGATAAAACGCGCAGCGGTGTCGCCCACGAGCAGAAAGTCGATGCCACCCTGCCAGACCCAGCTGGCGGTGGTGGCGTCGTAACAACTGAGCATGGGAAAGCGTTGTCCCGCGGCAACCCATCGGCGAACGTCGTGAAGCGTCACCCGTTTGCGGTCGTCGTCGCTGCTCATCGCCCGATTATATCGCCTTGAACACATCGAATAGTTCTGGGATACTTCGGACAATAAGGTGGTGGCATGGCCGGATCCAAAAAGAGCAGATTCGCGTGCCCCTCGTGCGGGCGCCGTTACTCCTGGAAGCGGGAGCTCGCTGGCAAGAAAGTTCGGTGCAAGTGCGGCAAGTCCATGCGCGTGCCCGACGTGCTGCCGGCGGTTGACGGTACGTACGAGCTTGACGGATCGGCGGTCCGAGACAGTGATGCGCCCCGCGACACGAAGCGCGAAAGCCGTGTTCCGAGTGATGCGGCACGATCTGGTGCGGCGGGCGGCGCCGACCGTTGTCCATCCTGCGGGGCCAACCTTTCGCCCGATGCGGTCATCTGCATACAGTGCGGTTTCGATCGAACCAGCGGTAAGCAGATCAAGACCACGGTGACCGGGGGCGAGTCGGACAGCGGCGATGCGAAACCGGGCGGCAACGGTCTGTTCGGTAAGATCAAACGTGCCCTGCGGCCCGGTCAGAAGCAGGCGGACGGGACGTCCGGCGACTAAGCCCATGCGAAACAGTTCAGGCAGACAGGAATCCCAAACGTGACACCACCCACCGGACCCATTGGGCTGGATGCAGACGCATGCCGTGCCCGCAAGGCTCGTCTCTGCCGGCGTCTTCGTGACGAAAAACTCGACGCGGCGCTGCTGACCAACCTGCGCCATGTCCACTACCTCAGCGCCCACTGGCAGCGGCAGATCACCGCCGCGGGACTGCTGGTGACCGCCGAAGGGTCGGCGACCATTCTGCTCGCCGGCGAGCCGGAGGAGGCGGTCGTCGCCGACGAAACGCTGTTCTTCGAGTCCGATCGGTTGGCGACGCTCGTGGACGATCAGTTCGGTGCCCTGTTCGAAACGGTGCGGCCGCGGTTGAAGGGCGTGCGGCGACTGGGCTGTGACGACGTGGCCCGGCCGTGGCTCCTGCCGGATCTGGAAGTGGTCGATCTGGGCCCGACGATGTATTCGATGCGTCGAAAGAAAGACCCGGACGAGGTGCAGATGCTCCGTCAAGGTGTGGCCGGGTGCGACGCGGCCTACGCCGCCGCCCGCAGTGTGCTGAAGCCCGGGGTCAAGGAGGTCGAGGTATTCGCAGCCATGCAGGCCGCCGCCGTGAATGCGGTGTGCGAGCCGATCGGCGACTTCGGAAACGATTTTCAGTCGGGCGGCGGCGGCGGCAAGCCCCGTGTGCGGCCCGTCGAGGCCGGCGAGACGATGCCGCTCGACGTCAGCGTCGTCATACGCGGTTACAGCAGCGACCTGTGCCGCACATTCTCGGTCGACCGTCAGCCGAGTGCCGCACAGCGCGAAGCGCACAAGCTGGTGCTCGAAGCGCTGGACTACGTCGCTGCGACCGTACGGCCCGGCGTCCGCTGCGCCGCGCTGTTCGAAGAGGTGTTCAAGATGATCGACGGTCGCAACGGATGGCACTTCCCGCACCACCTCGGACATGGGATCGGCCTCAGTTGCCACGAGGCGCCGCGATTGAACCCGAACTGGGACGACACCTTTGAGGTTGGAGATGTGTTTACCGCCGAGCCGGGCCTGTACGCGGACGAATTGCGAGGCGGCTCCCGGGTCGAGAACAATTATCTGGTCACCGAAACCGGCGTAGAGCAGCTTTCGCACTTTCCCACGGATTTGTGAGATGAACCTGATCGACCCGCATGACGTGCGCCGCGTCGCCCTCGTCGGCGCCGGTACTATTGGATCGTCCTGGGCGACGTTCTTTCTGTCCCGCGGCATGGACGTGACGGTCAGCGACCCGTCGCCGACCGGTGAGCAGTTCGTGTCGCGTTTCGTGAACGAGGCGTGGCCGGCGATGAAGCGACTGGGGCTCGCCGACGGCGCCGACCCCGCGCGCTGGCACTTTTGCACCGATCCTGCCGAGGCGGTGCGCGAGGCGCAGTTTGTTCAAGAAAGCGCACCCGAACGCTTCGAGATCAAGTCGGCGCTGTACGCGCAGATCGACAGGGTCCTCCCCCCGGACACCGTCGTGTCCACGAGCACTTCGGGTCTCTCGATCAGCGCCATGCAGGAAGGAATTGCCGGGGCCCACCGCTATGTCGTGGGTCATCCGTTCAATCCGCCTCACCTGATCCCGCTCGTCGAGGTCGTCGGCGGCAAGAAGACCGATCCGGCTGTGATCGACTGGACATTGCAGTTCTACAACCATTGCGGCAAACGCGCGATCCGCATCAACAAGGAAGTGCCAGGTCACCTGGCCAACCGGCTTCAGGTGGCGCTTTGGCGCGAGGCAGTGCACGCGGTGGACCAGGGCGTGGCCAGCGTCGAAGACGTCGACGCCGCGGTGGTCTACAGCATCGGCCTGCGCTGGGCGATGATGGGACCGCACATGTCGCTTCACCTCGCCGGCGGCGCCGGAGGACTGCGTCACCAGATCGAGCACATCGGCCCCGGAATCCAGAAGTGGTGGGAGGATCTGGGCGAGCCCCGTCTCACGCCGCAGGTGAACGAAAAGCTGATCGCGGGCGTGGAACAGGAAGCCTCCGGCCGCTCGATCGCCGAGCTGGAGAGCCAGCGCGATCAGGTGCTGCTGGAACTGCTCGAGGCGTTTCAGCGTTCCGGTCGGCTGTGATCTATACGATACGCTCGTGCTCAACCTTCCCACGCTGCAAAGTGCGGACAATCAACGCATCAAGGCGACCGTTGCCCTGCGCCGTCACCGTCAACGCCGGGCCACGGGTCTGTTCGTAGCCGAGGGGTTCCGACAAGTCACCCGTGCCTTGGATGCCGGCCTGGCGCAGCATCACGGGTTCGTCTGTCCGGCGCTGGTCGGCGCCCTTAACGACGATCAGGTTGATTCGCTTCTGCGCCGCTGCACCGCCCAGCCCGGCGCGGCGCCGTGGTTCAGCGTCGACGAACGCCTGATGCGGAAAATGGCCTACCGGCAGAACCCATCGGGCATCCTGGCGGTGTTCGAGCGGCCCGATTGGACCTTTGAGGCCCTCGAACGCCGTCTGGCCACCGCCGATGTGCCCGAGGCGTTCTCGGGCACCGACCTCTGGCTGATCGCC
>Ga0310124_10003224_pt1 | contig 11038 bp, 9 predicted proteins | sample CB11b_AW_Bot5_MG_FD_203507 | JGI IMG/M metagenome (GOLD analysis project Ga0310124, IMG submission 203507) | Marine microbial communities from Western Arctic Ocean, Canada - CB11b_AW_Bot5 | ecosystem: Environmental > Aquatic > Marine > Oceanic | place: Canada: Western Arctic Ocean | collected...
GCTTCAACGACTGGACCGAGGAGAGGATGGCCACATGGAAGGCCGCGCATGAACGCACCTCCGCGGCCGAGCGCGAGCAAATGTTGGGAACCTGGATGCTGCGGTCGAGCGATGACGGTGTGACGTGGTCCGCGCCGTATCGCGTGCCGGTCAACAGCCCACACGGGCCGATTCCACTCTCGGACGGCCGGGTCATCTACGCCGGCAAGCGCCTGTGGCATGAGAAGAGGCGAATCGGTGTCGCTGATTCCTCCGATGACGGACAGACCTGGCGCTGGCTCGCCGAGATCCCGACGCGCGACGGCGACGACTTCACCGACTACCACGAGCTACACATCGGCGAGGCGGCCAACGGACACCTCATCGCGCAGATCCGCAACCACAATAAAGCGCACGAGAGCGAAACGCTCCAGAGCGAATCCGACGACGGCGGCCGGACGTGGTCCATGCCGCACTCGATCGGCGTCTGGGGCTTGCCTTCCCATCTGCTACGCCTCAAAGACGGCCGCATGCTGATGACGTACGGCTACCGCCGCGCACCGTTCGGGAACCAGGCGCGCCTGAGCGAGGACCACGGCAAGACCTGGTCCGAGCCGATGACCATTTCTAACGACGGTCCCGCGGGCGACCTGGGCTATCCGTCGACCGTGCAGCTTGATGACGGTTCCCTCGCAACGGTTTGGTACGAGCGGATGAAGGGCTCGCCGCGCGCTGTACTGCGGCAAGCGAGTTGGCGTCTACTGGGGTAGGACGGCGGTTTTCCGCACGCCGTGCTTACCCTGATGAGGCTCCTGAGTGGCCTGGGCGGGCCTTGCCCGGATTCAGCAGTACTACCGCCGCCAACAGCAATCCCGCCAGCTTCGCCAGGTCGATTCCGATATAGACGTCGTGCAGGCTTGAAGCCGTTGGCATGGCTCCGTCGATCACGGCCTGAGCCCGTTCGTCGAGAACAGGCAGCAGCCAGAACGTCTCAACCAGCAATCCCAGATAAAAGTGAGCAAGCCCCGCCCTATCGAGAATCTCTATCGACGGATAGAGCTAGGGCTATCCTACGAGAAAGTTCATATCAAGCCTACTTTGGGACCTTCAGTCCGTCTGTAAGGCTGCACCAGTGGCCCCGTAAGAGCCTCCAGGCAACGGCATAGACCTATATTCCTCAACGCCGACCACCCACTAGGACATCATTCCTTAGTTGCGGAGTGAAAGAAACTTCCATTTCGACTACCATGAAGAAGGTTCGCGCAGGCGACGCATGCAGAAACATCCCCCATCGTGAGGCTTCAATCGGGCCGCCATTCTCCAGTTGCTCCGGCGGAAGAAGTTTCTCTCTCGTTCCGAACTCGCCCAGTGGTCGGGGCTTTCGCAAGCGAGTGTATCCCGTATCACCAAGGGACTGATGGACGAAGGCCTTGTCGTCGAGCGCGGTCTCGGAGCGTCAACCGGCGGCCGGCCCAGCATCCACCTTCGGCTGAACGAGAGCCGCTATCGCGCCATCGGTATTGACCTGCACGATTGGCAGACACGCTTCTCCGTCAGCGCCCTCGATGGCCGCATTATCGAGGCGCGCCTGTTCCGAACTGCCGACGACCCTTACAAAACATTGGCGTCGATCGCCGAGCACACCGAAGCGTACCGACGCGAGCATACCGACTGCGAGATCGTCGGCATCGGTGTCGGCGCTCGTGGTTTCGACGATGCCCGCACGGGCGTCGTCGAGCGAGGCAGCGATCCGGCTTGGCAGGAGATTCCCCTCGGACAGTATTTGCGTGACCGGCTCGGCGTTCCGGTCTACGTCGACAATGTCGTGCGCGCCGCCGGCGAGTTCGGCCAAATGGTCATAGCCGAGACGGACGGGCGAACGCGGCACGATCGTAGCGGCTGCCTCGAAATGCTGGCGTCGAACAAAGCGATTCTGCGGCGCTACCGGAGCGCGAGCGGGAACCGCCGCGGCCGTTCAAGCTCTCACCGAATCCTGCCGCTACCTCGGTATCGGCCTATCCAACATTGTTTGGGGACTCGACCCCGACGTGATCGTCGTCGACGGCGCGATCACCGAAGCCTGGTCGCTGGCAAAGCCGGTTATTAAGCGGGAATTCGCCGACGGCGCCGAGTTTCTCAACTTCCGCAATCTTCAGTTGCGGCCATCGAGTCTGTCCGGCGATGCCGCCATCATCGGAGCCGCCGCCCTCCCCTTCGACCCCCTCTTCCGCACCGGTGAATTCTCCTCCCTCCGGAGCTACCTCTCCCCGAAGGCAAGAAGTTCAGTTTGAGCAATGAAGCCATGCAAAGCGGGGAAGCACCGACAGCGCGACGAGAAGCCCACGGCGGCATTGCCAACGTAACCGCGGTCGGCGACAATCGGCGCATGGAATCGTTGTATCGACGCCACCGCTTTCCGCCCGAAATCATCAGCCACGCCGTTTGGCTGTAGGGGACAAACTCAGGCGGACTTCAGGGCAACGCCACCTCAGGTAAGAATTTCTTTGACGACCCGTGCGGGGTACTGGTCAGTCAGGCGTTCATCGAGTCCGTGACGCTCGTAGGTCAACTGACGTGCGTTCATGCCAAGTTGGTGGAGAAGCGTCGCATGCAGATCGTGCACGCTCACTCGATCCTCGGCGGCGTGGTAGCCGATCTCGTCAGTGGAGCCATGCGTGTAGCCGCGCTTGAAGCCGCCCCCGGCCATCCAGATGCTGAAGCCCATCGGACCGTGGTCACGGCCGGCAGCGGCGGTCCCACCCTCTTGTGAGACGGGCATGCGGCCGAACTCACCGCCCCACAGCACGAGCGTCTTATCGAGCAGTCCACGCTGTTTGAGGTCGGTCAATAGCGCCGCAACCGGTTTGTCGGTCTTGCCGCAACTGTAGTCAAGATTTTCCTGGAGCTTCGAATGCGCGTCCCAGATCTGATACTCGATGAAGAGCTGAACAAACCGCACGCCGCGTTCGACAAGACGCCGGGCCATCAGGCAGCGGGTGCCGTAGGATCGTGTCTGCTCGTCGTTAAGCCCGTACATTTCCTTGGTCTTCTCGCTCTCCTGCGACAGATCGAGCGCATCCGTGGCTTCGACCTGCATCCGCGCAGCCAACTCATAGCTGGCGATACGGGCATCGAGCTCCGGATAGCGCGGCCGTCGTTCACGATGAGTTTCATCAAGTCGCCGCAGAAGATCACGTTCTGCTTCCACGAGCGGAGACGGTAGATCCTGTTCCGGTTTCAGGTTCAGAAGCGGTGGACCCTCCGAGCGAAAGCGCGTGCCCTGGAACTCCGGCGGCAGCCAGCCTGCCTGCCAATTCTGAATGCCATTCACTGGCAAGTTCTTCGGATCGTCAAGCACCACGTATCCCGGCAGGTTCTGGTTCTCGCTCCCCAGTCCATACGTCACCCAGGAACCAAGCGAGGGCCGTCCCGGCAGCGTCCGCCCGGAGTGCATCAGATAGAGCGACGGTTCGTGGTTGAAATGCTCGCCGTGCATCGAACGAACAAGAGAAATGTCATCGACCTGTTTCGCCAGATGCGGCAGTGCCTCCGATACATCCATGCCGCACTCGCCGTGTTGCGCGAACTTGTAGGGCGAGGGCAGAAAGCCACCGGCCTGCTGAGGGTTCTCAAGCTGATTGCGGATATCCCGCGGCGCTTCCTTGCCGGCATACTTCTCAAGAATCGGCTTGGGATCAAACAGATCGACCTGGCTTGGCCCGCCATTCATGAACAGGTGGATCACGGACGTGGCTTTCGGCTCAAAGTGCGGCTTGCGTGGTTGGAAACCGTGAACCCGCGCCGTCGCCGCGGACGCCGACCAGGGCGAATAGAGGTCTGTCCCGAGCAGACTCGCAAGAGCGGCGCCGTGTAGACCATCGCCAACTCGCGAGAAGAAGCTTCGGCGGCTCATCGTCCGATCTGTCGGTTTCATACCCATCGCTCCCTTCCTCTCGGGGCGCTTCAGTCCACGTACAGAAATTCAGCCGAACTCAGCAGCGCATGCGTCAGCGAACCCAGCGCGGACCAGCGTGCCGTGAACTGGCGCGGCGCATCGTCGTTTTTGTTATCCAAATGGCCGCGCCACTCGCCTGCGAGCTTGTCGAGAGTAGCTAGACCCGATGCAACTTCCTCCGCGCTGGGCTGCCGCGTTAGGGCACGCAAGTAGAGTTGCTCAATCTGCTTCTCGCGGTCATCCGGGAACTCGTCGATCAATCGAGCCGCCATGTAGCGCGCATGCCCGCGAACCGTCTCTCCGTTCAACATCTGCAAAGCCTGCGTCGCGACCGTTGACTGTGACCGTTCCGTGCAATTCGGATTCAACTGCGGTAAGTCGAAGACGTCCAGAATCGTAGCCGGCGTTTTGCGCCGTTTCAGTATATAGACGGCGCGCCGCCAGCCTTTCTTTGTGCCGTCGGCAACGATCTCGCCGCTCTCTTTCGTGGTTACCTGGTCGGGAGGCCCGAACGGCGTGGTGTCGAGTCTTCCCGTCACGCGCAAGATCGAATCGTAGAGCGATTCGGCGCTCAAGCGTTGCAGCGGCATGCGCGAAAGTAACTTATTTTCGGGGTCCTGGTCCGTCGCTCGGTCGCTCACCCCCGAGCTTTGGCGATAGGCGGAGGAGGTCATCATCAGCCGATGCATTGCTTTGATGCTCCAGTGCTCTCGCACGAACTCGGTCGCCAGCCAGTCCAATAATTCCGGATGGCTTGGCGCGGCACCTGTGCGCCCAAAGTTCGATGCCGTCTCGACGATACCGCGTCCAAAGTGATGCAACCAGATGCGGTTCACCATCACCCGCGCCGTCAGTGGATGATCCGGCTGCGTGAGCCAGCGTGCCAGGGCGAGCCGATTCCCACTCGTGCCGTCATGGTCCCACGGCTGCTCGCGCTCGAAGGGCGTAAGGCCTACGCGGAATACCGACGGGACATCCGGCGTGACTCTCTCGATGAGCGACTGCGCTTCGCCGCGGCCCAGCAGGTACACGGGGGACGGCTCGCCGCCCATATCGTAGAGAGCCCGAATCCGTGGCTCAGGTTTGAGTTTCTTCTTGGCCTCGTCGAGCGACTTCTTCTTTGTCTCTCGGAAGGCTTTGAATTCGGTGGATAGCTTCTCTAACTCGGTGTCGTCCACCTTCAGTACGTCGGCGAATTTCTTTGCCAGATACTTCTGAATGTCGCTGTGCTGCTCGACAGGAGTTTCTTCCAGACGATGCAAGTCTTGCCGCACCGCCTCGGGTAGCTTTGTCAGTCGCTCCTCAATAACCTGCCTGCGGAGAGGTTCCGCCTTCCGCTTGAGGGCGTTCTCCAGGCGTTTGATCTCGGCTTCGATTGGCTCGTTGTGCTCCGTGACTTCCTTCCATTCCGACGCAAGGCCAACCTCGAGCAGGCGCTTGGTCGGCGGAACCCAGTCGTAGGGGTCGAGCGCTGTTTGGAGCACGGCGCTCAACTGGTAGTAATCGCGTTGCGGAATCGGGTCGTACTTATGGCTGTGGCAGCGAGCGCAACCGACCGTTAGTCCCATCACGGTGGACCCCAATACATGGATCTCGTCGGCGATGACGTTCATGCGCTCACCCAACGAACCGTTTGCCGGCGAATACGTCCCGTCGGGAGTCATCCGAAGAAAGCCAGTCGCGGCCAGGATGTCGATGGTTTCCTGTGTGGCCTCTTTCAGGTCTTTGTGATCGACCAACTCGTCACCGGCCAGTTGCTCGGTGACGAAGCGGTCGTACGGCTTGTCTTGATTCAAGGCGCGAATCACCGAATCTCGATAGCGCCAGGAATAAGGCCGCACTTTGTCCGCGTCGATAATTCCTTCCGAATCGGAATAACCCGCTAGATCGAGCCAGGGCTGCGCCCATCGTTCCCCGTAGCGTGGAGATTCCAACAGCTCGTCGATCATGTGCTCATAGGCATCGGGTCTGTCGTCGCTCAAGTACGCTTCCACTTCGGGGGCCGTGGGCGGCATCCCGATCAGGTCGATGTACGCGCGACGCAACAGGTCGAGCCGGTCGGCCTGCACCGAGTAGCTCAGTTGCTTCTCTTCGAGTTTGCGCAACAGGAAGACGTCAATCGGATTGCGTACGAGGTCAGCATGCTTGACTTTGGGAACAGCCGGGCGCTGGGGAGTCTGAAACGACCAGAACCGCCGATCGTCATCGGTGACAAGAGACTCGCTCTCGCGCACCTCGACGACTCGTTTCGGAGCCGGCTTCGCCCCAGACGCGACCCACTGCCGAAGCGTCTCGACTTCGGCATCGGTCGGTGACTTGACGTTGTTCTCGAACAGCATGTGCGGCGGAGGCATCTCGCCCGAGACGACGCGCCGGAACATCATGCTGGCCTTGGGGTCGCCCGGTACAAGCGCCGGCCCCGACCGGCCCCCCGTGAGACGACTCGCGATCGTCCGCAGGTCAAGGTCGCCCTCGCGCCGGGTCTTGCCGTGGCACGTAACGCAGCGCATTTGCAGAATCGGCAGGACGTCTTTGTCCGTGATCAACGGACCTGACTTAGCGGCTCCGCGCGCACCCTGGTGAATCCAATCGCGGAGAAGTTGAACTTCGTCGTCAGTCAGCTTCTCGCCGACCGGAGGCATTGCACCCGAGACGACTTTCTGCAACAGTAAGCTCGTCTCGGGAGAGCCAGGGAAAACCGCCGGTCCCGACTTGCCGCCCGCCAGGATCGACTGGTGTGACTCGAGACGCAACTCCGCCTGCGCCGATTCCGCGCCGTGGCACGCGACACACTTTGATTTCAGAAGAGGAAGTACGTTGCCTTCAAAGCCCGACCGGGCGGCGCCCCACGCTGGAACGCACAACATCGCACCGCCAACCAGTAGTAGCGCAAGATGCCGGGAACATCTCATCATCAAGAGGGTGAAACTCAAGGCCACTTCACCGTCAACGCCTTCAGGTTCGCCTCCATTGTACGCTGGGTACCGAGATACTGTTACCTCGAAACCCGAACCGTGAGCAAATTATGACGTGCGATCAATTCCTCATCGACACTTACGAAACCGAGCGTTTGAAGGTGCTCAGCGTGTGGAGCATGTTCCAAGACGAGCATCTCCCATTCCGCCCCCATCCGAGCGATCCGCGCGGACGTAGCGTTCGCGAGCAGATGGTGCATCAATGCGTCAGTGAGAACTGTGGTTCATCAACATCCTCGGCGTAGATGTCGGCGCGCCGCCCCTGCCGGAAGATGAGACACGATTGGAGTTCATCCGCCGCTATGCCGAAGACTCCGGCGAACGCCTCGAAGCACTACACGACAAAGACGACGCGTGGTGGGAAGAAACGGTGACGTTCTTCGAGGTGCCACGGTCCCGCGCTTGGATCATAGTCCGGCGGATCGCTCACACCGCCCATCATCGCGGCCAGCAGACGGCGCTACTGCGCATGCTTAACCGCGACCTGCACAGCACCTACGGACCTACTGCCGACACCGGCGGTCTGATGCAGAACAAGGCGCCGGTCATTTACGCGCACCCGGATCTCGACGCGCTGCTCGAAGCGGAGGCTGCGGGCGATGCGAAGGCTCCCCTCCCTGGTCCCGGGGATAAGCCACCGACTGAACATCCTTGATTACGGACGCACCACCGAGCCATCCATGCCCCGCACGGTCGTCCAGTTGGCGCTGCGAGGGTTGTCACGCAACGGATACTTCGCGGCGATCTGTTCGTTGAGGTCGATTCCCAGCCCCGGCTTGTCGCTGCCGTAGAGATAGCCGCCGCGAATCCGCGCCGCTCCAGGCATCATTTCAAACACCGCCTCGGAGAAGTCGTTCTCCTCCTGGATGCCGAAGCTCTGAATCGTCAAATCAACGTGGTAGGCGATGAGCTGATTGATCGGGTCGTTCTCGCCGCCCTCTTGAAACGCCGTGCGCACACCGAACTGCTCACACAGCGCCGCGATCTTCTTCGCTTGTGTGATGCCGCCGATCATCCCGACCCGGCCCCGGAAGAAATCGATCAGCCGATTCGCAATCAGTGGACGCCATTCATGCGGATGCGTGAACAACTCGCCCATCGCCATCGGTGTCGAGGTCAATCCTCGAATGTGTTTGTAGTAGTCAATCTGCTCGGGGGGCAGAATGTCTTCGACAAAGAACATCCGCGCCGGCTCAAAACGTTTCGCCAGCTCCAGCGCTCCCCATCCCGTCAAATGCTCGTGGACATCATGCAGCAGCTTCACATCCCAGCCAAGCTTGTCCCGCACGTGCATAAAGAGTTTCGGGATCGTCTCGATGTAGGTTTCTTCGTCGAAGGCCTTGCCGTTGTAACCCGTCTCCGGCCGGCTGCCCTCGCCCGGCGGGATGAAACCACCACCGCCGTATCCGCCCATCTGCACGCGGACATGCCGGAACCCTTTCTCCATCCATTCTTGGACGCTCTCGACACAGGCATCGGGCGTTGGCCCGCCCGCATGCGCGTACAGAGGAACCGCGTCGCGCGCCTTGCCGCCTAGCAATTGATAGACCGGCATGCCGGCGCGCTTGCCCTTGATGTCCCACAGCGCTGAGTCGAGGGCCGCCTGGATAACGTTCGTAACCGGTCCGTTGCGCCAGTAGGAACGGACATGATTCGACTGCCAGAGATCCTCAATGCGGTCCGGATCTTTGCCGATCCAGAACGGGCGCATATGCTTTTCGAGCGCCGCCTTGACGGCCCACGTGAGATACAGGTCGTTCGCGGAACCGAGCCCGTACAGCCCCGGTTCGTTCGTTTCAACCTTGATGAATACCCAGGAGTATCCCGGCGGCGGGCTCGTGCCGATCACTTTGACGTCAGTGATCTTCAGCGGCGCTAATCCGCGCGTCGCCTGCGCATACAAATCCGACGCCCACCACGGCGCCGTCAACAAACCACCGAGCAACTCTCTTCGTCGCATCATCGATCCCCTCCAGGTAGCCTGTATATTTCACCACGTGGCGAGGCGAAGTGCGCGAGAGGGCCGTTGGGACGAGGCGCGAGCTGCTTGGCGCACGGAGGTGTACTTGACGGTACAGTGAGCACGGTAAGCAAGCGCAACGAAGTCATGGCGGTCCTATTGCGTGCTTCGACCGTCAGGTGGTGAATATGCGAGCTAGGCCGACCAAGAACTACAGGCCATCCTATCAGCTTGTCTATAATGGGTGATCGGACGGACCCCTTATGCCTATCAGCGAGGATCTCCTCAATATTCTTTGTTGCCCCCGCACGAAGGTGCCCGTGCAAGTGCTGCCCGCGGACCAACTTGCCGACTTGAACACCAAGATCGAGCAGGGCGGCGTGGTCTACCAAGATGGCAAACCCGTCGATAAGCCGCTCCAGGAAGGCCTCGTTACCGAGGACGGCGAAACCATCTACCGAATCGACGACAGCATCCCTGTGATGCTTGTCGACCAGGGTATCCCCGGTCATCAAATCAGCCAGGGCTAACCGCGCCTACTAGATCACCAGCGTCTCGATCAGCGAATTAAGCTGCGTTTGCAGGTCCGAGCGCTGCCGGCGTAACTGCGATTGCTGATCCCGCATCGTCGTCAACTCGCCTTCTTGCTCCGACAGCCTCAGCGCATACTTCTGTACTTGCTCTTGCTGCCCGCTGACCGAACGTAGGCTCGAAATATTCTGGCGTAGGCGATTCTGGTCCTCGAACAACTCCCTGACCTGCTGCTCAAGCATCTCGATCTCGCGGTCGGTGTTCGCGATCTCGCGCTTCACGTCGGCGATCTGGCCCAGCTTCTCACGACCCTCCGCATTCAATTCCTTGTTGCAGACGTACGTGATCAACTGATCGTAGGTCTGGTTCGTGATGCTCAGTGACTGCGCGTACTCGTTCTCTTCCGTCACCGGAAATTTCACGGTCTCGCCCGCCGGCACGGCGACTTCATAGCGATACGAGTTGGCCGTCTTCTCCGTCGGCTCATTCCCAATCGGTTTGTATCTCGGCCGAACCGGGCGCTCGATGATCACCGTCTTGGCCTTCTGGTCAACGTTGTGGATCGTGAACGTCCGCACTTCCTTGCGCGCATAACGGGTCGTCAGAACGCCCCGCCTCAACGTGAAGCTGCTCAATAGCTTGCTCGACGTCTCGTAAGCAGTCGTGATGCGCATCCCGAGGTCAACGGCGTAGCTGATGAGCCGCTTGTCGTCGTTCTTGATCGTTTCGAAAAGCGCTTCTCCGGCGTACGCCCCGGCATCGAGCACTGTCACGGCCCCGCCGTCGAGCGTGATGCCTGAATCGTTCGTGATCTCAACGGCATTGAGCGGGTGCTGTGAACCGTGAGACTCGTCGAAGATCAGCAGCTTGCGCGCCGCAACCCGCTCTTGAAGAAACGGCAGCATCGCCGATTCGCCCTGCCCGACCGTGATTGCCCGATCGATGCGGTATTCGAACAGGTCGCCCAACTCGCCTCCTGAAGCCGTTTGCGCGACGGTCGAGGAAGTATTCTTGTCGTCCGCCACGCCCCCCACGATCCGGCCCCGCATGTCGGCAAAGCCCTCGTTCGCTGCCATCTCCATGACCGAGGCCGGCGCTGCAGCTAACTGCCCCGCTCGAAAGCGAGCCTGCTCCTTCTTCTGCATGTTGTCGCGCCGCGCCGGAGCCTGGCTCGCCACAACCGCGCCATGCACAATCGGCCGCTGCGCACGATCCTGCGCCAGTTCAAACACCGGACGATTCACATACTTCGGCTCATAGAGCCTGCTGATGAACGATACCGGCCTCCCCGAAACCAGCGAAAGGCTCACGTTCTCCCAATCCTCGCCCGTTGTGTTGTCAACGATCGCCCAGCCTTCGAGTAGCGGATTACTCTCCGCGTCGAAAATCAGCCGGTAGCTGCTCTTCCACACAGGAGTAGGCACCACGTAACGCGCCCGAACCAAGCCGCCACGACTCTCCGCCGTCTCGATTGTCACATTGCGTTTTTCGCGGTTCCGAGCACCCGCGACGAGGATCAAGTAGTCTCGAAACTGCTCCTGCAGCCTCGGACTGACGAATCGCAATCCCAGCGCCGCCGCTGGGTCAAGTGTCCGTATCTCCCCATCGTCGCCGAGGATCAACAACCGATGGCTCTCC
>Ga0310124_10003227_pt1 | contig 11036 bp, 16 predicted proteins | sample CB11b_AW_Bot5_MG_FD_203507 | JGI IMG/M metagenome (GOLD analysis project Ga0310124, IMG submission 203507) | Marine microbial communities from Western Arctic Ocean, Canada - CB11b_AW_Bot5 | ecosystem: Environmental > Aquatic > Marine > Oceanic | place: Canada: Western Arctic Ocean | collected...
CCGGCTCCAGACGCAACCCCATCCGTCCGTAGATATCGATCAGGGCACGCCCGTCAATCTGACTACTCCCCGAACTGGCCGGGTCGATGACGCCGCGCATCCACTTGCCACGGGCCTTGATCGCTTCGGCATGGGACGCGGGTTCGCCCTGTCCTCGGTAATGCTCGTCGTAGAGGACAATCCGCCCCGATCCGGGGTCTGCCGCGCCCCAGATGACGGCCGTCCGATTCCAGCCCACATCCATCGCGTAGCCGCGCGGCCAACTCGCGGGAATCGTCGCCGTGGGCACCAGAATCTCGCGCTCCGCAATCGGGTAAATGGCTCCCGACCCCAAACTCGGCTCGCCCTCGGTTCTCGCAGCAATCTGATACGGCGGCGTCGTGGCCATCAACGCCTCACGCTCCGATTCGTCCAGGTGCGGCACATCACGCCACCCGGCCTGGATAAACGTCTTGAACTTCGCGGACGCCGTCGATTCCGGTTCCAAGAACCCCTTCACGACCGCGCTCATCCCCTGGAGCGGGGTGAACGTCACCATGATGATCCCCTGCGTCGTGATCGTCCGGTACAACATCTCCGTATAGGAATCCTGCGGCGGTTCCTCGTCGCACCAGATGACGTGTTTCGCCGTCCCCTCAAATGACTGCCGGCCCTGCTCGTAACTCTTCAGTCCCACCAGACTCAACCCGCCGCTGACATGCCGTACCTGTGCCCCTTCCAAGGCACCGGCCAGTCCTCTCGCGTTGATGGTCTTTTCAATCAGATGGGCGGGAATCATCCCCGTCCCTGGAGCCTGGACACTCCCCAGCAGCTTCGCCTGGACAATGTCTCGCGTCGTCTGCGAGTTCGTCCCGACCGCCCAGCACTCCACCGGCTCGTCAAACCGTCGCCCCGTCCACCAGTGCGGGTACACACCCGTCAGGTGACACGTCAGTTCGTACGACCCCGCCTCCGATTTCCCCACCCGGTTCGCAGCCATGAACAGCCGCTCCTTGGTGTGACCCGCCGCAAAGAAATCGAGATGCTTCTGGTACTTCGACCGCGACAGTGGCCCGTCGCCGTCCGGGTAGAACTGATTGAACCGTGACGTGGTCCGTCGCTCAGCTTCCGCCCGTAAGTCGTCCAGTCTGAGCCGATCATCCAGGCTTAAATCCGACACCTACATAACCCGCTCGGGCTTCACCAGAGGCACCGGTTCCATCTCCTCCGGTACCGTCGGTTTCAGCTTGTCCAGCAACCCCGTCAGCGAGGCCGACAATTCCGAATCGGACAACTGCGACGGCGTCGTCGCCACGTCAATCTCCAGACTCTGACGCGCCTGCCCAAACATCCGATCCATGATCTGTCCGATCAACGTCGCATTCGGAGCCACCGCCGAGAGCCGATACGCCTGATCCCCCGCATTTAACCGCTCCACCATCACGTCCGGGTCCGTCACCGTCGTCCACCGACCCTGATCGTCCCGCGCCACCATATGCATGACGCCCTGTGCCGATGCCAACTGGGCCTGTACCAACACCCTGAACTGCTTGCTGACCTCCGTACGCCAGAGACTCAACAACTCCGCCCGCTCAGCCGTCGGTTTCGACACCTTGCACCGGCCATTCGCCAGTGTCGTGCCCTTCGGACGGCCCCCCGCCGATGGCAGCTTCCCATTCTCCATAATGCGAAAGACTGTACCACAGATTCATCACGACCAGCCCCAGGACGATCCGCCGCTGAGACAGGACGATCCGTCGCTGGGTGTGTATACGAGCCTCGCTTGAGCCGGGGTGTGTCCGGGCATTCGCGATGAGGGGATGGGTGTGTGGGGGGGAGGGGGATCGCGAAGTGCTTTCGGATCGAAATTTAATTCCGTCTGGAAAAAAAACCGGTTTCAAGAGCGTTCCGGGACGCGTGGCCACCTACCAGGCCGGGTTCGACCAGGCAGCCAGGTAGCACCAGGTGACCAGGCCGACCAGGCGACCAGGTAGCACTTGAGTGCTCACCAGGCCGACCAGGTACACCAGGTGGGGGGCTCTGGCCTGGCGGGAGGGCTTTAATGGGCGCGCGTTCTATTACTTGGGAAACCGGGATTATCGGCCAAGTGGCGACCAGGTGACCAGGCCGACCAGGCGATACCTGGCAACCATACGTCGGCCAGGCCAGGCACCCGGACAAGGCCCGGACAGGCCCGGACAAGGCCAAGGCAAGGCGTCAGCTGAGGGGCGCTTGACTCATAGACGGAACGTATGTACTATCTATCCATGAAGACCGACACGGGCCTGGAGAATAACGGGAACAACGCGCCAGCCCTGCGTACCTCGCATGCGGCCACAGGCCGCGAAGGGAACAGAACAATGAAGAGACATTTTTCCGGAATGAGAAAAGTGAAAGACACAGCCAAGGGCGAACTGGTCAAGATCGGCCAGTCAGTCTACATTCGGGACGAGTACCTCAGGGAGTACAAGAGATACATGCTTACCCGGTGGGACGATATCAGCAGTTCAAGACTGGTCAAGGGATCAAGACTGGTCGAAGTAGGCTTCACATTTTAATTGAACCCGAACCCGAACAGAACCCGAACTCAGACCAGAAAGGCCACTATGTCAGCCACCAAAAAAACCGTCTACGATATCGTCACCGACAAAATATGTACCGAGCTTGAAAAGGGTGTGGCACCGTGGAACAAGCCGTGGATCGGTGGCGAGAGTGCCCCGGCAAACCTGCTCACGCGCCGACCGTATACCGGCATCAATCCGCTGTTACTCTCAATCAACGGGTACGCGTCGCCGTATTGGCTCACGTACAAACAAGCCGCCACACTCGGTGGGAACGTCCGAAAGGGCGAGAAATCGTCAACGGTCGTATTCTTCTCAAAGATCACGTCGAAGACTAAAACACTCCCGAACGGTGAGCCCGACACGTTCGCTATGCTCAGGTATTATCACCTGTTCAACGTGTCGCAGTGTGACGGGATATCCGAGCACGTACCCGTACCAGTCAAAAACGAGATCCCGCCCCTGGCCGCCGCTGAGACCGTGGTCGCCGGGTTTGCGGGTCGGCCCACCATCGTTACCGAATCGGCCGCCTGGTACCATCCCGGCCGCGATGTAGTCGGGATGCCACCGAAAGAGACATTTGTATCCGCCGAGGGGTACTACTCCACCTTGTTCCATGAACTCGTCCACAGTACCGGGCACGAATCGAGGCTTGGGCGGCATGACAAGAAAACCGCGAAGGCCGCATTCGGGTCCGAAACATACTCAAAAGAGGAGTTAGTCGCCGAAATTGGCGCGGCGTTTCTCTGCGCCGACGCCGGGATCGATAACACGATCCCCCAGTCTGCCGCGTATTGCCAGTCTTGGCTGAATGCGCTCAAGAACGACACCCGGTTGATCGTGTCGGCCGCGTCCCACGCGGGCAAGGCGGCTCGGTATATCACCGGAGTCTAGCGCCCGCGATAGGTTGCGTCGGCCCCTGAGCCAATTACGGGTTCAGGGGCCGCTAGGAGCCCATCACACGGGACACACACGAAAGGCCATATCACGATGACATTCCCACAGCGACTCATTTTGACCAGACCACAGCGCGAAGCATTGTACCAACTCTACGCACGCCCCAGAGACGGCGTGACCCACACCGGTATACGCGGATACCGCTCGTTCCGACGGCTCGCGTTTGCTGACCCACTTATGGGATGCGTATTAGTTCAATGGGCTGGCATGCGGATAGGAATAGAACCCGACGGTTATACTCATAGTTAGCACGTGCGATATCAGAAACCCGAACCCGAACAGAACCCGAACAGAACCCGACCCCAATACAGAACAGGAACCCACTCATGGCACATTGGACCCCAGGCGACACGTGGCGATCTCCCATTGCGGTCTCTCGAAAATCGGGAAACGTCAAAACCGGGCCGGTTGCGACAACCTCGGTCTCGCAAGCGACGTGCCCCGACGGGAAAAGGGGCACTGTAGCCTGTCCTTTTTTACGGCACAATTGCTACGCTGAGACCGTCGGGATGCAGCCATTCACCACACGGCGGCTCAATTCTAATACCGTCCACAATACGACCACAATTGCCCGCATGGAAGCGGACGCCATTGACGCACTACCCGCAGATCGGAAGCTCAGGGTTCATGTTGTCGGTGATTGTCGGACGATCACGTCGGCCGGTATCGTGGGGGCCGCGATGGTCCGCTATGAGCGTAAACAGGGCCACAAGGCATGGACCTACACCCACGCATGGCAAACAGTCCCGCGTAGCGCCTGGAAGGGCGCACGGGTGTACGCCAGTGTTCACACGTCGGCCGATATCACGGCGGCACGAGCGAACGGCTACACCGGGATGGCAATTGCCGGAACTGAGCGGCACCCAGGTCGGAAGGTGTACCGGCTACTTGGCGTCAACGCGGTCCCGTGTCCAGCACAAGCTGACGCCCGCGTCCAATGCGAAACATGCGCCATCTGTATGGAGCCCGACAAAATGGCCGAACGCGGGCTCGCCGTAGTATTTGAGCCGGACGGACATAAGCGAAAGAACAGTCCGTCGGCCCCACGGTAATCGCTTGCCGGTTGCGTCTGCCGATGATCGGCCACCCCACACGGCCGATCATCGTCGGAGCGGAGCCCGCAATCACGGGACACGTAACAGGGAGAGAACCACTATGACATATACATTCACGGCGAAAAACGGCACAGAAGTGGACGTACCAGAGGCTTGGATCACTGGCTCCGGGCTTGAAGATGTCGGGCTCTGTATTACGTGCGGGGACGAACGGTACCAGACTGAGCCGGACGCACGCGGTTATCACTGCGAGGGATGCGGACACGACCACGTGTACGGCGTGCCAGAATTGCTATTCATGGATCGCTTGAAATAATCGCCAGACCACGAACCGAACAGGCGAGAACAGACGCGAGAACAGACGCGAGAACAGAACACCCACAACAGGAGGTTACACGATGCCGAACTTGCACCCAAAACCGAAGAGAATAAGCCGCGCCACGCTCGCCATTGCACTCGGCGAGCGCCTCGGCGAACACGTACACCCACGCAATGTGCGGTTGCATCGCCCCGACTGGCTGTTGCACCGGTGCGAGGAATTAGACTGTGTCGAGCTGTACCGCTTGCCGCTGGGTCTATGCGCGGAAGCGTGGACAGATATCCCCACGTCCCGGTCGCCGTTTGTCCGCAATAACGGCGCAGCGTTTGCTCAGGCCATGCTAGAGGTCGAGGCCGAATACCGCCGAATTGAAGGGGCCGCATCATGAACTGGCCCAATGTCCGAGACGGGCTACTGCTGGCGCTCGTCGTCGCCATGGTGGCGCTCATTTCCTGAAGACCAACCCCAACCCAAACAGAAGGTACACACAATGAGACTCACAGCAAAACTCAGACACGCGGCCGAAGAAGCTATCGGGCGACGTGACCGCACGCGGCACCCAAGGGGCGAGTGGGACCGTGGCGGTCGCTGGCGCCCTGACCGCGAGCTTGCGTGCTGCGCGGATATCCGCCGGCCGTCGCGGGCTTTCCCGTGGTCCCTCGCTCACCACTGCCGCAGTCTCTCGCACGTCGCGGCCGAGTGGGGTTACCCAGTCGCCACGCTGCGAGCGGCCGTGAAGCGCATCAATGACGAGAACTAAGGCGAGAACAGGAGGCTCATATGACTGGACTGACATTTCGGCGGGACATCGAGAATGGTATCGAAGGCAAGATCCTCAACTACGATGTAATCACGGTGCGTGAGCGGGTGCTCTCGCACACAGAGCGGGTAGATATGGGCGATCCGATGGAGGTCTTTATAGATCCCCAGCGCCCCGGCGTTGAGACCATCAGGTATTTTTACGCGCTGCACTGTCTAGTGGTGTGCGGGAACGAGACGGACCATGTAGTCATCCCCGAAGAAGATCTCGTGGCTGAGTATGAACGAGGCACGTACTATCTCAAATCAGAGAGTGGCTGGGACTTTTCACTCGGACTTAATCCCGACCAGTCCTGATAGTCCCGCAGGACTAGCGCCCGTCGCCGTTGGCCTCGTCCCGTATCGCCGCCGCTTCCTCGAGGTCAACGGCGAACTCGTCGGCTGGCATGTATCGATACTCACTGGCCCGCGTCCCGTTTGAGAGCGTCCTGACACGATTGTCGATCACCATGCCAAGCTGCACGCGGCACTCCGACACACGCGTGCGCCACGCATACGACCCGCCGCGACTGGCGACCGTGAGCCCGTCGATCCACGTTCCCGGCGCTGCGCGAAACAACCCGGCGACTTTGTCGCGATACGCCGTCCTCATGTCACCTGCCTCGCTTTCACCTGCCGGAGTCGCCTCGCGGCCTCTTTTGCGCCCGCGTGCGGCACGGGATATTTGCCGGCGGCTGCGGGTTGATGTGAGGTGGCCGTCTTCTTTCGTGGTGCCAAGAACCCAAACTTGTGCAGGCGTTGGAAGCTCAATTTCGCCATATCGTCTCCCCTAGCTCCTCCAGCATCCGTTGTTCTTCCGACGTTGCACGACCACCCAGGCTGGCTCTTTATAGAACATGGCGAGTTCTGTGGCTTCAAGGTCTGACCGCCTTGATGGCGCGAGGCGGTCCCTGGGGCGATAGATTAAACCTCCCGCCATCTCATGGGGCGACGGGTCTTGAAAGACGGCCTGAAGCTTCTGGGGCTGTTTCTGTGGGTCTGGGCGGGTACGTGGGGACGGCGTGGGGGTCTCGACAAGCGATGACCCGTCGCCACGCAACTGCTCCCAGTCTGGCTCTGGGTCTAGCCCTGGGTCAGCCGTCCGAACGGCCACCACCGGATCGGGATCGCGTGGGTCATCGTTCCGCTGGCCCCAGTCCGGCTCAGGCGGTCCCACGTCGAGTGGATGCCGGCGAATCATGACGGATCTCCACGCGGGGGGTGTTTGGACGCCGCAGAGCGGCCGGACGGCCCCTGGCGCACAGAGGGCGGTTGATACCCTCCCTGGATCGCTTCCCGTTGTATCAGTTCCTCGCAGCTACGTACGAGATGCATGAGGTGGGCTTTGTACTGTTTTATCAGGCGGCGATCAGAGTCAGGTATTTTAGACGTAGGGGTCATGATGAGCGACTCATGATCGATCCTGATCTTGACACCTCGATTTTCCAGGCTTAACAACAGGTACAAGGCATTGTCAGGCACTTCCGTATCAAACACCTTCGTGAACCTCATCTCACTCCCCTCCACCACCCTCCCCTAAAGGGGAGGTGGTATGCTGTCCGCTTGGTGTCCGGTTTGTCCGCCTGCGTGTCCGCCCCTATAAACACTGGCGCATTCGGGCTTTTCGCAATCTGCCCGGACAGCGTTGTCCGGGGTCAGCCTGAGCGTTGTCCGCCCCCGGAAACACGGGGTCTTCATTGGTCTTGTCCGCCCTTGTCCGCCTGGTCATACAGCCCTTCGCGGCTCATTCGTCGATACCGATCCCAGCGAGCCGTGACTGCGATTCTCGCCGCCTCGGATCGAGCCGCAGGGGAGACACCCTTCCACCGCTTGTGCCCACCCGCGCTCGACTGGCTCAGTCGATTCAAGGCAATGCCCAGCAGCGCGTCCACCGCATCGGTCAGATCCTGGCGATGCTTCGCCGCATAGCTGGCCACAGCACGGGCCGTCGTGGACGACAACGGCACACTGATCGTGCCGACGTTAAGGGGCGATGTGTCAATACTCATATCTCATACCCTTTCATGAGTGGTTAGGTTCCACGTTCGTATTATTACATACTTGCGATGTATCAGCAATCAAACCAGGAGGGAGTGTCTGGGCGGGCGAGGTCGCGGCCGATCTCGTCCTGTAACTGGCACTCCTCGCAGATAACGAGGTACTCGGGTGGGTCAAGCCATGTGGCGGGTGTTACTTCTACTAGACACTTCGTATCGGTCTCGCCAGAGCATCGGTCGCATTCAGCGTCAGCCATTGTCCACTCCTAGGTCTATCGTGCGTTAGAGATGTCGGTGGCGTCGAAATTTCGGTGAGATCAGAATCGCTCCTCGTCCGGCTCTAATGAGACCAGCGTGGTCTCAGCTAGACAGACCCGGTCTGACGTATCCTTGCGGAACATATTCATTCGCCTCACGATGCGGGCAATCGAGTCAGGTCGGGCTTCTAGCTCGCTCGCAAGCTGGGGGATCGTCATCGGCGTATGCGCCACCAGCGACTTGACCCGCTGCCAGATCGGTAAGGCGGTCGCCAGGTCGGCGCTCCCAGCGAGGTCGAACGGTTCGACCGTGGTGCTCGCGCCGGCAAAGCCCAGCTTGATGCCCCGCGTGGACAGTCGCTGGCCCGTGTTCGACTTGCGGTGGGACAAGGCCAACTCGACGGTGGACGACCCGGTCCCCTCGTCGTCGTTCCGTTTGACGTGCCAGACCGAGCGAGCACCGTTGCTGAAGAAGGTTGAGCCGAACGGTTTCTGATCCGACTGTTCTAATGATTTTGTCGTATGTGCCAGACTGAGACTGCCGACGTTCAGCGTCCGCAGCGAGCGGAAGAACGCGGCGGCGATCTCAGCACTCTCGGGTGGCCCGTTCAGCGCAAACGCAATACTGTCCACCACGATGAACCCGATCCCGTGCTCCAAAATGTGCTTCTGGAGCCGCCCCACCTCGTTCACAATAGGCTGCGAGCATCGCACGTAGTGGAGGTCGCGTGGCATCCCAGTCCCGAACAGCCGTTGCAGCCGGTCACGGTGCGCCTCGGCCTCGAACTCGAAATCTGCATACAAGACCGGAACGTCCCGGGCTATCGTGCCCGCAATCCAGAGCGCGAGATAGGATTTCCCTGACGCGCCGTCACCAAAGAGGATCGTCGGATGAGACCGGAGAATCGGCAGACCGGAAATCGTCCAGGCCAGGTCATCTGTGGGGAGGTCGTAGTCGGCTAACGGCTTGATCTCACTGGACCCCTCGGCCTCGGCACGGGCCACACGCACGCTGAGTATTTCGAGGGCCGAGAGCCAGTCCCATTTTGGCTCACCAGACCGCGCGGCGAGACCCTTGGCAAGCCCTGCCCGTGTCCGGGCGGCACTCAGATTGGTCGCGGTCCACAGCAGGGTGCCGTTCACCGTCCGGGCCTGGGGGAGCGTGGTGTCCACGGTCAGTTCGCACTTCAGGTCATCGTGATGTCGGTGTAGGTGGGCCACCGCGAAAGACACGCCCAGCGTCGGGTAATCCAGACGGTACGCGTCTTCGCCCTCCCTGGTGAACTCCTGGGGGGCGGTCAACATATCCAGATCCACCGTCTCGACGGCCGGTGGGAGGACCGTCTCGGGATCAGCCGCCAGCGCCCGGAGAGACTCAGCCGTGCCACCGGCCGCAAACCAGTCACTCGCATCTCCGTGCGGCTGGAGTCCAGGGAGGGGCACCAGGGTCGCCGTGATCCCTGCGGCAGTGAGTTGCTCGAGCACGCTGTCGGCGTGGGCGCGTCCAGGCCCGTCATGGTCTGGGATGACGTAAACCTGGGCCGGGTTCAGATCCAAGAGCGCGGCGGTCTCCTCGGCCCGCCACTTGGATGCCCCGCCCAGGTTGCATGTGGCGACGAGCCCGTGGTCGAAGAGACAATCTACGTCCTTCTCGCCCTCACAGATGAACACCTCGTTCTGGCCCACCAGCTCAGGCCAGCGATACGGGACACGGCGACCGGATGTCTTCCAGACCCAGCCCTCAGGGGTCGGGTGACGCTGCCTGAACTGCTTGCCCGTGCCTTTGACGACTTGGTGCAGGAGCGTGCCATCAAGGCCGTGGTAGTCATACAGGATCTGCGTGGATGCAGAGGTCAGAACCGGAGCCGGGGTGGGCACCGGGACGGGGTCATCGGGAAACAGGTCCGAGAGCGTGAGGTTGCGGTCGAGTAGGATCTCATCCAGCGGGCAACCCGCGTGACAATGAATGAGCGCCTGATCCTCGTCGCCTTGTGAAATGCTCAGACTGGAGACGCGGTCCTCGTGGACCGGGCATTTAGCGCTATACCCTGACCCCGTGGGGCGTACGGCGTCGAAGCGAGAGAGCAGATCAGCGAATGTCATATATCCCCACTGCGCGTGTTTTAGCGTGTTTATGCGTGTTTTAGCGTGTTGTTTAGCGTGTTTTAGCGTGTATAGGACGATGCGGACGCAGCGGACGCAGTCGAACAGGCGTTTCTACGTCACGTCATGTCGAGACGAGCGTGGTGGTTTTCTTGAGTGTAGTGCCCGGCACATCCAGATCGTCTTTCAGGGCGCGAGCCAGCGCATTCAACGCAGGCCCAGATGCCGTCAGCAACCCCAGCGTGGCTTGTGGCGACGGGCGGCAGACCTGGGTGAGCCACCGCTGTGTCACCTTGGTCGATCCCGGCCTGTCTCGGAGAATCTGCCCAGCCACCGCCAGCACCAGTGCTTCCATGTCTACGACCGTGGCGCTATAGGTGGACCGCCGCTGCATCCCGGGAGCCACCATCGGTGCGGGGGGTGGGGACGCAGCAACCGGCACGAGCGTCTCGGCGTCCAGGGATTGATCGACCTCGTCGGCACGACGCTGCGCCTCGCGATCAGCCTGGGCCGTGGTGAAATCAAGAATGCGCCCCATGATCTGCTTCTCGGCGCATTTGATCGGCGTGAGCAGCGCCTTCTCCTGGGCATCAAGTGTCCGCTTCGCGACGGCCAGCGGCTGCTTCGCGTCGGAGTAGATCGATTTCACCCACCTCCTCAGTTTTTGGATGCGTTCCAGGTACAAGCTGGCGGCGAGCGACTCACTTTCGCAACTCACCGCCATGCTGTCAGCCGGTGCCAGCAGGTCATGTGCTTGCTTTTCGAGGCCCGGTCGCTGCCGGAGATCCATCGTCATCATGGTCACGGGTGGGGCGGGTGTCGTGGTGATCTGAGTCATCGGGTGTCTCCTGTTGATTGGCGATCAGTGCGAGCGCCTGGGTATAGTCGTACGGACTGCTGAACTCCACTGACTGGGCCATCCGGCCATTGCTGCGAAGATAAAGGACAATGCGACGGCGTTGGCGCGGGGGCAGATCGTCGTATATAAGATCGTAGAACGCCACCTGAAT
>Ga0310124_10003228_pt1 | contig 11033 bp, 6 predicted proteins | sample CB11b_AW_Bot5_MG_FD_203507 | JGI IMG/M metagenome (GOLD analysis project Ga0310124, IMG submission 203507) | Marine microbial communities from Western Arctic Ocean, Canada - CB11b_AW_Bot5 | ecosystem: Environmental > Aquatic > Marine > Oceanic | place: Canada: Western Arctic Ocean | collected...
CCAATATCAAGGGAATGGCATTTTAGCTCGTGCTTTTAACTAGTGCCCCCGTGCTAGCGATCAGCAAAAGAAATGTCAGAGTGCCACTGTAAAGAGGCACTCAATATTGGATTGATGGTTGTTACCTATCTGTCTTTGACAGTCATGATTATTGACCATACCCGCTACTCTGGCGGGTTTTTTCATTATTAGAATGAGCAAATATAAGCCTGTAGAAAAGACAAACCCTGCGTTCAGAGCAGGGTTTTTTTTTGAATCAGCACTGAGTGACTGGTTAGGCAATGTGCGTCATTTTATTAAGCACAAAGGTTTCAATACAGTTTTCAGTCGCAGCCATGTACTCGGCGATGTGTTGGCTCGCTAAGTGTTTCTCTAGATGAGCTTCAGACTCCCAGTTTTCATGAAAAACGAAGTGAGCAGGGTTACTGTTATCTTGGTGCAGATCGTAATTTATACAACCATCTTCAACACGGGTTTTATCGATCAATTTAATCATCTCTGATTTAACTAACTCAATCTCATCTTCTTTAGAGACGATTGTTGCAATAATCGTTAGCTTGCCCATTCTTTATTCCTCGGTGTTCCACTCAATAAGTGCAAGTAATATAAATATAAATTCAGACTGAAAAAAGAGTTCTGGGATCCAATAACTATGGTTCTTAGCATCCACAATTCAAATCCGAGAGCATAACATTGGGGGTGATCGGTTGCGCTTATTAAAAAAGCCCTCATAGCAATATGAGGGCTTTTGAATAAGAATCAAACAGTGTTGTTATTGGGGTGTTACGCGTATTGCTTTACCTTAAGCATATTGTTCCACTGTCATCGCCCAATTCTTCTTCTGCTGTTCAAAATTCATTTTGATTTGTTGGTAACGAACCTTAAGTACTGAGTGTTCGTACTTTTTCACAACGTCTTCGCGTTTACTTTCAATTAGCTGCTTTTTAACTTCGTAGTATTCGTTCATGTTTGATACAAGCGCATCGAACTCTTGTTGAAGCTTTTCCGCGATTTGTTGCTTATCGGCACGGTGCATGATTTTTTGTTGCGTGCGCTTTAATAACATTGATGCTTCGGCTTTTTCAATACGAGCCTGTGGTGTTTTCTTAAGCTTGCTTGCTAAGCCCATTAAAGAAGCACTCTTAATCAACCATTTTGTTGGATCGTATTGCCACCAGTAGATGCCGTTACGGTAGTCGTTCTCAAAGATGTGGTGGAAGTTGTGGTAGCCTTCGCCAAAAGTGAGTACCGCTAGCACACCGTTGTCACGCGCTGTATTTTTGTCGGTAAAAGGTTGGCTACCCCAGATGTGAGCAAGAGAGTTAATGAAGAATGTGGTGTGGTGGTTGAGGACCAAACGAACTGCACCCACAATTAACAACATGCCAAGCACGTCACCGTAAATTACACCTAATGCGATTGGAACACCGAAGTTCATAAGCAGTGCTAATAAAACGTAATGCTTGTGCTGCCACATAACAATCTTATCTTTTTTCAGGTCGCGACAATTTTCGTAATCTGTGTACATTGCAGTGTTGTAATTACGAATCATCCAGCCTATGTGCGAATACCAAAAGCCACGCTTTGCTGAGTATGGGTCTTTGTCGTTGTTATCGACATGCTTGTGGTGCACACGGTGATCAGAAGACCAGTGTAGCGCGCTGTTTTGTAGAGCAAATGCGCCACCTAATGCAAATAGAAATCTTAGGCTTGAATGCGCTTCAAATGCTTTGTGCGACCATAAGCGGTGATAACCCGTCGTGATAGAAAGGTTACAGAACGTAAAACAGATCGCTAGCCATATCCAGTGCTCCATACCATAGCCAAAAAAGTAGCCATAAACGGGAGCCGCGACAACAGCAAGCAGCATGCTAAAAGAGAATACAAAAATATTGAGCCAGATTAGTGGTGGCTTTTTTGTTGATGGTTTATCGGCACTATTCATTAGTAAATTTCCATTGAGCTTACATCTGTTCGCTAGAATATCAGCGTACACGTGTAAGTCAATATTGAAAGTGTAAACGTGTATTAGTATGTTTTGCTTAAATATTGTATAAAGGTAGTGTGAAATGTAGTAGCAAGTCATAAATGGAAGTACTAAGGGCTAATAAATGGAAATTAAGGTAGCTGAATATAAAGATTATGAGCGGATTGCCCAATTACACGCGGATAGCTGGAAGCTATATTACCGTGGCATTCTTGCTGATGATTACCTAGAAAATGATGTTTTGGAGGACAGATCTGTTATTTGGCAGACTCGTTTGATTAATCCTCCTTTCAATCAACATGTTTTATTGCTTGAAGAAGGCGGTTTACTGGTTGGTTTCGTCTGCGCGTTTGGTAATCACAACTTTGAACGTGGTACGTTCATTGATGCGTTACACGTAGACAATAATTACCACGGTCGTGGTGTTGGCAAGCGTCTATTGTCTGAATTGTCAAAGTGGTTGCAGCAATACTATTCTGATTCGGGGCTTTATCTAGAGGTGATGTCTGAGAACCACCAAGCGATTGCTTTTTATCAGGCGATTGGTGGCAAAGAAGAACTAGAGCAAGTTTGGAACGCACCATGTGGCAGCCAAGTGAATGAAAAAGTGATTTCTTGGAGCTCTCCCGTTGAACTTGAACAGAAAACAGCGAGCGTTGTGTATTCTTAGTCGATACTTGTTGAGTATTGGTTGTTTGCTGAGTAGCAGGTTCTTAACGAAGCTATTTTAAAGCACAAGAACAAAGACAAAAGCCCCGAGCATTCAATTGTTCGGGGCTTTTTTGATTGGATTAATGGTCGGTATAATGAATCGCTAAGGCGCGTGAAATACTGGGCGATTAATCACTCCATGTGATCTTATTCCTACCATTCTTCTTCGAAATGTAGAGTGCTTGATCGGCATCGTCGATAAGTTGTTCGACAGAGCCGAGAGCCTGTGACGCATGTTTCACACCGATTGAAATCGTTACTTCTAACCGAAGGAGAGAAGGAGATTCTAAAAGGGAATTAACGAGCGATTCAATTGAAGCCTCAGTTTCTCCTTGGACCATCACCAAAAACTCTTCGCCGCCGTATCGAAAGCAGTTACTGCTGGTTGGTAGCCTTTTTTGAATCTCATCGGCCAGTTCTTTGATCACCATATCACCCATTTGGTGGCCGTAGGTGTCGTTAATCGATTTGAAATGATCAATATCTATCATGATCGATGTTATGGATAACTGACGGTCTATGCTTGGTTCGATCACCTGATGAAGATAAAGGCGGTTGTAGCAACCCGTTAGCGCATCTTGATAAGAAAGGGCTTCAAACATATTAGATTGCTTGCGGAGTTGTATTGCTTGTTTACGAAGCTGTTCGGATTGAGTGAAGCGTTTATGCACTTCGAAATCTCGTCTTAAACAAGAAGCTGCAATAAGAATATAAGCTGAAGCGTATACGGAAATGGTTTCTATTTCGTGACTAGGCTCTGCTTCATAAAGCTGAGGGGCAAGGCCAACGAGATAAGCCAAAAAGATAAATGACAGCGTAGAGATGCTGTATTTAACAGACAGTCTTGAAAAGGTTCCGATGTAGATCATTACGAGAATGATGCCACCTTGGTAATCGAAATTACTCAGCTCGATAGCGAGTCGGCCTACATAGACCAAGAAAAGCGAGCTAATTACAAGGAATGTACTTTCTATGAGTTCTAAAACGTTGGGTTTATTTGTAATGCAGTATCTGGCGACAGCCATCATCAATAGAAAAAGTAAGGCTCGGAAAATGATAGGTGTTACACACTCTGTACCAAAGTGAATGTAGTCGGTAACAATGAAAGCACAAAATATTGAGATCGGGATGTAGATGAAATTTATGTACGGCAAATAAATTTCATTATCGAAATAGGTTTTAAATCTTTGATTCTTGAACCCAGAATAAGAGCGCATTGAGAAACTAGCCGAAATGAATACACAATAATTTGCGTAGTATGTCACAGTCTTTGGGATTGTAAATGACCATTTCTATAGATTTGTCAGTATGTTAGCTAGATCAACAAACGGTACAAGGCAATATTCACGCTCTATTATCGGTAGAACGTGAATATCTTAGAGGCTGGTGTAAGAGTGGTTAACAGAAACTAATGGAGATTAACAAAAACTAATAGCGATTAGCGCTTGTTCTTCAAGTAACGCTTACGGCGCTCTTCTTTCTTCTTAATCTGCTGCTCAGCTTTCAGTGCAGCTGCTTCTTCTACTTCAACCAACTCTTTGGTGATCATCTCTGGTAGCTCTAGCGTAACTTTACCTAAAGTACCGTTGCGAAGTTCGTGAAGAAGGATTTCAGAACATTTGTGAATGTCTATATGACCACCTGCACGAAGTGCACCGCGCTTACGACCAATGGCTTCCATCAATTCGATATCTGACTCTGGCAGTTCTTCAATTTGGTAGCGTTCTTTCAAAAGGTGAGGGTACTGCTTAGCCAGATACTCGACTGTGTAGAATGCTACTTCATCGTATTCCATTGCCGTATCTTTTACCGCACCAGTAGCGGCTAGGCGAAAGCCACTGTGTGGGTTTTCTACTTTAGGCCAAAGGATTCCTGGAGTGTCTGAAAGGATCACGCCATTTTGAAGGTTGATACGTTGTTGGCGACGAGTTACCGCAGGTTGGTTACCCGTTACCGCAATCGTACGTCCAGCCAAGCAGTTGATAATGGTCGATTTACCCACGTTAGGGATACCCATGATCATCGTTCGAATGTTCTTACCCATCTGTTCACGGTGCGGTGCTAATTTACGTACTAGCTCCATCACGTGGTTAACTTCTTCTTTAGCACTGGTGGTAATCGCAATCGCCTTAACGCCTTGCTCTTTCTCGAAGTGCTCAATCCAACGCTCAGTAAGCTCAGGATCGGCAAGGTCGCGCTTGTTCAGTACTTTTACACAAGGCTTATCGCCGCGCAGTGAAGAGATCATTGGGTTTTCACTACTGAACGGGATACGAGCGTCCAATACTTCGATGATCACATCAACCTGTGGGATAACTTCTTCGATTTCTTTGCGGGCTTTATGCATGTGACCCGGAAACCATTGAATAGACATAGAGATAAACCTTGATAAATATATTTGCTGCACATTGTAAGGGTTCGCTAGGGCGTGTAAAGCGCTATATCGCCTAGAAGAACTACAGAAAAAGACATTTGCGCAAAGATTCTTGGGAGTTCAATTGAAATTGACTACTAAGTTACAATTTAGAGCGCAGTTGTCATATAGCTAACTCTTTGATTATGTGTTAAAAATTTCAGGTTAGCTAGTGAGGGGACGCATTATTTGAATCGATTATTTCGGGGGTAAATAATGCGTGTATCTGCTTGGTTTGCCTCAAAGGTAAATCGAATATTACTAGGGGAAATCTATGTTGGAGGTTGGTTTGATTGTACAGATTGAGCTAGGCTTTTTATTAGCTGCTTACGTTCAGCTTGAGCAATGTATATAAATTGGTCGTTGTAGCTTTTGTCTGCGTTGATATATTGTTCGAAGTTAACCGGTACTCCAGCAACCGAAAGCTCTAAATGCAAGTGAGGTCCAGTTGTTCGGCCTGAATTCCCAGTAAGACCGATTATCTGACCTTTAGTGATGTATTCCCCAGCTAAGACATGTCTTTCTGAAAGATGAAGGTAGCGCGCGTAGTTTCCATCAGTGTGTTTTATGGTTAAGTAGTTACCTGCGAAACGGTTATATCGAGACTTCAAAACGACACCGTCGGACAACGAATGAATCTCTGTGCCAATAGGTGTCGCGTAGTCCGTTCCAAAATGAGGTGCAATTCGATTCGTTATAGGGTGTTTCCTGTTTAAATCGAATGATGAACTTACTCGATAATGCTTAGGAAGAGGGAATACATAGTCACTATTTATTTTATATCCATTTTCGTTATAGATATTATCATCCGCCCCTCTCATAGCAAAAAATTCTATATCACTGCCTAAATAGTAAAAAGCACTGACATATTCTGTGTTTGTACCATCATGTTGGGTTTTTATTGAAAACTTATCACCGTTGTTAACTGATTTAATAATGTCAAAATTATCACCTAACAGACTCAATAGTGATTTTAATTCATTGTTCGTCAAACCAGAGGATAGTATGGAACTGACAAAAGAGTATTTCACAACCCCTGAAACCATTTCAGATGTCGGAGCTGGGGTTGGAAGATGAATGCTGTTGGGCTTGGCTATTTTAGGTGCCTGTTTTTTATCAGTATTTGAATGGTTGTAGCTTAGCGATATGGCTGTTGAAACGATCAAGAAAACCATCAAAAAGCCAAAGAAAAGGGTGCGACGACTTAAATGGCTATTTATTTTCAAATACATAAATTATCAATAAAATTCGGTTAATGGATAAAAATAAGAATTAGATCATAATATTTATTTGTTTTTTTTGCATGTTATTTTAGTTCATTCCTTCGTAATGACTAGTTAAAGGTATAGGGTGTGTTTTTAGAGAGATAAAAAACAAACATTTCACCTTTTGATTTAGCTAAACTGTACTTTACAAGTAGTTATTATGTCATGTTGAGAAAATCTTAGACGATAATATAATCGCGGCAAAATATACTCTGCCAGAATACTATGTTCACTAAAAATACGTTGAAATCAACATTAGGTCTTATTGTTACGTCGCTTATCTTAAGCGCATGTGGCGGTGGCGAAGGCGGAGGTGATAACACCCCGCCAGCAAGGAATACCGGAAGCATCTCGGGTAACGTTTTTGACGCTCCTGTGAGCGGTGCGAAAATTGAGGTGTTTGAATACAAGGATGGAAACCTAGGTAGGAAGTTAGCAAGTACGACTTCCGATGCTTTTGGTGACTACAAGGTTGAATTTGAATCTTCATCGATGCCACTTTTCATCGTAGCTAAAGAAGGCAGTTATACCGATCCCTTAACGAAAAATACAGTGTCTGTCAGTAACGGCAAAACACTGCGTTTAGAAGCCATGCTCAATTACAAAGAAGGGCGTGATCAAAACTTAATGCTGACCCCTTTGACGAACATCGTTTCAGGCTTAACTCAATACAAAGTAGGCAGGGGAGTGTCAGACTCTACTGCTATATCGGAATCACTAAATAGCATTAACGATATGTATGGTTTCGATGTCAATGAAACTACTCCGATAGACATTACTAAAGGTGGTCAAAGTAGTTTTGCTACATCCGGTCACCAATATGGTGCTTTGTTAACCGCTTATTCTTCTTATTCGTACGACCTAATTCAAAAATACGGTGATACTCAGAGTAATATTTACACATCGATGCATTTGGCTGATATCCAATATCGAGATGTCATTGCCGATGGTCTTCTTGATGGGCTGGAAATAAGTACTGTGTCGGGAGGGGTAACCCCTTTAACCTTCGGTCAACAAAAAGTCTCTAGTGATATTTACACTAACGATTTGGCACAGCATGTTCTAATTGTCGTCAATGATCCTAACTTAAATATTTCAGGAACAGACGCAGACGACTATGTTGAGTTTAGCCGTAAGATTAATGATCAAGGCACCAATAGCGGTACTGGCGGTGTGATCCCTCCTCGCGATGAAACCGAAATTGATACCGAAGCGCCTACAGTGTCTAGAACAGACAGTGATGTATTGGCAGGTCTCGATAAAGTGGATATTAAGCTCAATGATGAAATTGGTGTTCAAGGTGTTTCAGCGTACCTTGAATACCAACTGGACGGTGTCTGGTCTCTCGAGAGTCAGTGTGACGATGAACAAACTTCGGATAGTGAGTTTTGTTTCTTGGAGTTCGACGGCTTTGAATCTGGTCTTAGAGAAACAAGTATTAAAGTAAGTGTAGACACAAAAGCCATTGACGCGGTAGAAGTTGATTCGGATACGGAACTCTCAAATGTCACTGCGGCACGTTTGGTTTTTTATACGACTGATGTCTTAGGCAACGAATTAGTTCAAGGGCGAGATGTTGGCCAGTATATCAACTTTGAATGGGACAACAATGCTCCCGTAATTGACGTAACCTCGGCTAGTTCTATAAACAACAGTGCAAAAGAGTATGTGCTTAAAGGTACTGTAAAAGAAGAATCGCAAGAAATTGATTCGGTGACTGTTTCATTTAAAGGAGGCTTAGATGACAGTGTTACTTGTTCTGGAACCTACTGTGAATTTAGCAAAAAGTATTCAACGAGTGAGTTCGTTTCGATAACGACATTTGAAATTAAAGCCACCGATAGCAACGGGAATATCGGTAAGAAAGTTCATGAAGTCGTTCGTGATGATCAAGCTCCGGCGCAGGTGATTAGCTACCCAGAGAGTGCTCCAATGAATTATGTCAATGTTAGTGTTGATGGGGAGCGAGTAACTAAAGAAGATGTTTATACGCAAGATACCTACACATCAGAAACGGTTCAATCCACTCGTGATTATTTGAAGATTGATTACATTTACGCGAGTAAGGGGATATTAAGCTCAATTCCCGATGTCGATTTTAGTCACTTTAATGTCAACCACCTCAAAGATAACAAAATTCCATATGTTCGCGTCAGAGTATCAGACGGTAACGGGGATATGGGGTTAGGATCTAGTGCCGACAAACTTAAGCTAGTTGTTAAGTATTTAGTAAGCGTAAACAATGATAATAACTACGTGCTTCAGAAGGTCACCGATACCGTAGCCTCTACCGCTAACATACCTCACGAAACTATCTCTGATACTGAAGGACATGTAAATGAGGTTATCTATTATGTTCCTTTTGTAAAAGAAATACTTGGTGACAACTTCGATTCCACGTCCGAGAACAGCAGTCAAAAACTTGTGATTCAAACTATTGACGAGTCTGAAAATGAAAGTGCTGAGCAAGAAGTTTATTTCCGTAGTAGCTTCGACTTGCCGACAATGACGATCGTTACTCCATTTATCGGGGCTAGTGTGCAATTGGAGGGATTAAACTCGAAGGGAGAGTTTACCTCGCTAGGAAGATGTACCACGATTCAGCACTTAGAAAGTGATGGAACAAATAAAGCACTAGACGTTGCTGGATGCGAAACAACAACAGATGTAGTTAACTACGACTTTATGCGAGTGCGGTTAATCGGTATTGATGGTAATACACAACCGTATTACTACAAGTGGGAAAGTGATCCGGGTACACAATCAGAACAAGTGAACTTAAATAGCGCGAATATAGGAGCTTACTTCAAACTAAATGGTTCTAAGACTTTTTATATTACCGAGCTAGCAACATACCAAACCGGACTGTTTGACTCTCAATGGAATCAAGTTGACGCTGGAAACAAGACTCCTGAGAATGCCGCACGAATTTTAGACGACGTACAAAATGCTCTCGCTGGTGGAAGCGACTCATTCTTTGGTTTCGACCCAACGATCGTTTCGTATGCAACGAATGAAATGTTGAAAGGTGCTATTCCGGAAAAACTGCCTAATAATTACATTCATAGGTTTTTAGTAGAAGCGATTTACGACATTACCCAAATAAACAACATGCTGCTAAGTAACTCTGTTGATTTTGCTTCCGCCATTTATGATGACTTACAGTACGATGGCCAAGCCAACGGTATTGGTAGTGGGGGTAAAAAAATAGTTCTAGATTCATATGAATTTAGCTCAAAGTCTTACCGTAATGACTTAGCGCAATCGTACTATAACATTATGACTGAAAAGTATGGTGTTGCAGCTAACCTAGCTCAGCGATACGCCGACCAGATATCAATGGCGAACCCAAGCCTAGATGGCGAACTGATTATTGATGGTGATCGCGAAAGTATTGATATATCACCGCCTCAACCTTCGCTAAGTATCGAAAATGGCAGAGAAACATGGGTTGGAAATAAACATTATGTTGCTGGTGTTTTAAATTCGCAGATTCTTTTGGAAGATCCATCTGGCATTGTAGTAGAAGAAGGCAGTCAGCCATCATTTGTTACTATGTGGTATGAAAAAACTGAACCGAATACGGGAACTCCAATTGACCTGAATATTCGAGAGTCAGGTGGTGATAGTTATAAAAAAGAGTATCTATTTACCCTTGATACTGAGTCGTCAAATCTCAAAGGTATTGACAAGTTTGAGCTTATAACGAGTGCAATGGACGAGCATGGAAATAGCTATGGTTACAATGGGGAAGATCCCCATATAGAAACCTTATATATCGATAATGATTATCCTTTGGTCACTTACACTCCCCCGATCGGTGGTGACGATAACCCGGTCGAAGAGGGCGTCTACCTGAACACCAATTATAACCAAGAACTCACATTTACAATTGAGGATCCTGTAGGGGATAAGTTGGATAAGCGCGGCCTAACTTTCTATAACGCGGCCACAGGCGAAAGCAATAGTTATGCTCCGAACCGTTTTTCAAGTAATGAAGAAAAATATTTTAAGGTGAAACTATGCTCTGGAGAAAAATGTAGCGCAGAAGATAATATTCTTAGTCCAAAAGATGGTAATTGGACTGTATATGTGAGTGCTGAAGACAGTTTGTCTAATATAGTTAACCGTCAGACGACCAATGCTCCTCAATTTAGTGTATTACTTGATTCAAAAGGTCCGGTAGTCAACGGGTCTAAAATTGCTAACCATCTGGGTGGTAACTCAAGTTGGGTTCCTGATATTACTTGGAGTTTAAGCCCTGGAAGCTTGGTTAAAGTCGAAATGAAGCCAGAGTCTGGAAGGCGTTTCACTTTACAACAGTACGAAACCGAACCTGAAGAGAGTACTGAACCGTATCTCTTTGGTATTCAGCCTAATGTAGAAGTGAGACTAGTTGCAGATGCATTTAAATATAATGAGAAAAACTTTTTCTACGTAACAGCAACAGACAGCTCTTTTCCATTGGGTACACACAGTGGTGAATTTGAATTCTTAGTCGATAATAAGGGGCCAGTAATTGAACTTGCTGACCCGTGGGTAATAGATACAAACTCCGGTGAAAGCTATGTTCTTGGTACCAATTTTACAGTGAAGATTACGTCAGTATCTGACGATTCTGACGTATCTAAAGTTGAACTTTGGCAACAAGGTCAAG
>Ga0310124_10003229_pt1 | contig 11032 bp, 8 predicted proteins | sample CB11b_AW_Bot5_MG_FD_203507 | JGI IMG/M metagenome (GOLD analysis project Ga0310124, IMG submission 203507) | Marine microbial communities from Western Arctic Ocean, Canada - CB11b_AW_Bot5 | ecosystem: Environmental > Aquatic > Marine > Oceanic | place: Canada: Western Arctic Ocean | collected...
CCGGCGGCGAGGCCGCTCGCCGGAAGTCCTTCGGCCTCATCCGCAAGAACCTGATCGCCGCCGTCAAAGCCCGCAAGAACGAATCGGCCGAAGAACTGGCGCTGCGTCGGGAAGTGCTCGGATTCCAACTGGGTGAGGCCGAACGCTTTGTGGCCGAGTCCGAGTCGCTGGACCTGGGCTTTCGTGTCGACCCTAAGACCAAGCAGGCGACCCTCGACATCGATCTCGCCGCGATCCCCGACAGCGAGCTCGACAAGTCGATCCGCGGGTTGGCCGTGACCCCCAGTCACTTTGCCAACGTGCCCCGCGACAAGGCCTCGATCCTCGCGTTCCGCGTCCACCACCCGCTCGACAAGTTCCGCCGTGCCAGCCTGCAACTGGTACTCGCCGCGACCCACAAGGCCACCCAGGCCGAGATCTCCCGAACACCCTCGGTCACCGACGCCCAGAAGGCCGCCAGCACCAAGGCACTCAACAGCCTCGTCGCCGTGGTCCAGACGACTCTCGCCAAGGGACTGCTCGACGGATTCGTCCAGGTCCGCCCGGCCCAGGGTGGAGCCAACGTCCTGGTTGCGGGGATTCGAACCGACCAGGGCCAACAGATCCGTAACGCCCTGAAAGCAATCCCCCAGTCGACCGTCCCCACCGACGTCGATCTCAATTCCGAAGAGATCTCCGGCATCAGCATTCACGTGGTGACCGTCCCGGCCAAGCTCAAGGGCGACTTCGCCGCGATCTTCGGCGACGAGAAGACGATGCTGGTGGGCACCAGTGACAACGCCGCATGGTGTGCCGCCGGACCCGGGGCACTCAAGGCTCTCAAGGACGCCATCACCGCCCAGGCCAAGAAGCCGGCACCAGCCAAGGCCAGCCCGCTCGTCGTGGACCTCTCCATCAAAGCCGGTCCCTGGATCACCGCACTGCACCGACGGATGGGAACCGAGGGCGAGGTCGAAGACCGCAAGCTGGCGATCAAGGCGTTCGCACTCGGACAGGACACCGTCACGTTGCAGCTGCGACGCGAGGGCAACCGGGTGGTCGGGCACACCACGCTGGGAACCGGGATCCTCAGGTTCCTGGGCAAGAAGATGGCACAGTTCTCGAAAGACAACTTCGAGTAACCCGCCGCTGCGAGCTGCTAGGCCATGTTGATGCCGCCGCAGATGTTGTAGGCCTGGCCGGTGACCATCCGCCCGGCGTCGCTGGCCAGGTAGACGGCCATCGGAGCAATATCCTCGGGATCCAGGCGACCGCCGATCGGTGTCAGGCCACTCTCGTGCTCGTCCAGCACCCGACCCAATCGCTCGGCGTCGTACTCGATCCGCTTGTCATTCATCAGCGTCCGCACCGGGCCCGGACAGATGCAGTTGACCGTCACTCCCAGCGACGCGGTCTCCGTCGCCGCGGTCCGCATCAGCCCCAGCACACCGTGCTTGCTCGCCGCATAGGCCGCTCCGTGAAAGCTGCCCACCCGGCTGTTGATCGACGCCACGGTGATCACCCGGCCCCAGCCGGCGGCGATCATCGATGGCAACGCCAGCTTCGTCAGGCGGTAGGGCGCATTCAGGTTGACCTCCAGGGTCAGGTTCCAGAACTCGTCGTCGAACTCGACCAGCGGCTGCGGATCCGAACTGCTGCCAACCCCCGCGTTATTGACCAGCACCTCGACACTTCCCAGCGACCCGGCCACCGAACCCAGCAGGCTCGCAGGGACATCGGGATCCGAGAGATCCGCGGGGAACGACTCGGCCGTACCGCCCGCAGCACGGATCTCCTCGACCAGTGAATCGAGCTCGTCTCGCGACCGGGCCGACGCGGCCACCCGCACACCGGCCTCGGCGTACGCCAGGCAAATTGCACGCCCGATCCCTCGACCCGCTCCCGTCACCAACGCCACCTTCCCCGACAATCCCTGCATGTTTGCCTCGCACCTGTTGTCTCACCGTCCCGGCGGCCTTGGTTGATCGGACACACGGGCCCGGCTAAAACGGATCACCGTTGCGATGAGACGCATTCTAGGCCCTCGCCACCGACGCGCTCAAGCACCCCACCACGCCGCACCTCTGTGCCACGACTGGCCGCAATCCCAATATGCCACTCCGACTCACACTCCGAAACGACTCGACCGTGCCGATCGAAGTCGACACCGTGAAGCTGGCCACCGTGCGACAGCACTCGCTCGATGAGGTGCTGGCGATCGAGGTACTGCACGGAAACGTGCGAGAACCCCTGGGCACGTTCTTCGACGCCAGCGGCTCCGCGGCAGAGGACAACACGCTGGTCTGGGAAGGCGACTGCAAGGGCATCAAGCGGATTGCCCTTAAACTCGACCAGGGATGTGTCCGCGTCGAAGGCAATGCCGGCATGCACCTCGGGGCCGAGATGACCGGGGGCGAGGTTGTGGTCGAAGGAGACGCCACCGACTGGGTGGGTGGCGAGATGCACGGAGGGCGGATCCACGTGCACGGCAACGTCGGACACCAGCTCGGTGCCGTCTACCGGGGCGGACACAAGGGGATGACCGGCGGAGAAATCCTCGTCGACGGAAACGCCGGCAACGAAATCGGACACTCGATGAGACGCGGGCTGATCGCGGTGGCAGGCACGATTGGTGACCTCGCAGGTGTCAACCTGATCGCGGGCACGATTCTCGTGGGCGGAGAACCGGGCATCCGGCACGGAGCGGGCATGAAACGGGGCAGCATCGTGTTCCTGGACCCGGCCAGCCCACCGGACGTGCTGCCCACCTACCGGCCCGCCGGCACCTGCCGCCCCACGTTCCTCAGACTCTACCTCAAACACCTCGCCGCACGCGGCTGGCCCGTTCCCGCAGGCTCCCTCGAAGCCGACTACCGCCGCTACAATGGAGACTTCCTGGAACTGGGCAAGGGCGAACTGCTGGTCCGCTCGGCCTAGGTCACAACACTCACGGCACGCCGCCAACACACCGACCATGCCCCCCGCGACTCCCCCCACCGGCGGAAACGTCGCCGCACGGCTGAGCGATTCGGCCGGGCTCGTCCCCGATCAACCGGCACTGATCGTCTGTGACCGAAACGGGACAGCGATCGAGCAAAGGACGTTCCTGGAACTCGAACAACTCGTCGACCGGCTCGCCGCCGGACTCGGCCGCCTGGGCATTGCACCCGGACACCGCATCGTGCTGATGGTCCGACCCGGTGTCGAGTTCCTGGCACTGACCTTTGCTCTGTTTCGAGCCGGAGCCGTCGTCGTGCTGATCGACCCGGGCATGGGACTCCGCAAGGTCATCACCTGCCTGCAGCAGGCCGACCCGCACGGCTTCGTCGCGGTCCCCAGGGTGCACTGGGCTCGCTGCCTCTACCGCCGCCGGTTTCCTCACGCACGACTCAACGTCCGTGTCGGCGGCCTGGCCCCCGCCCTGGCCAGCTACGCAACACTCCAGACCACCGACCCCGACGGCTTCGTCGCCCCAGACATCGCCGCCGACGACCCCGCGGCGATCATCTTCACCAGCGGCAGTACCGGGCCGGCCAAGGGAGTCGAGTACGAACACGGGATGTTCTGTGCCCAGGCCGACCTGCTCCAATCACGATTTCAGATCGCACCCCGCGAACGCGACCTGCCCGGCTTCCCGCTGTTCGCCCTCTTCAACGTCGCCATGGGCGTCACCAGTGTCTTTCCCGATATCGACACCACGAAACCTGCATCCGTCGACCCCCGACACGTCGTGGCTCCGATTCTCAAGCAACACGTCACCCAGGCCTTCGGCTCACCAGCACTCTGGGAACGAGTCGGACAATACTGCCAACAGCAGCAGGTCACGCTGCCAAGCCTCGCTCGTGTACTCTCCGCCGGCGCACCCGTCCCGCCCAGCGTCGTCGAATCGATCCGCGAGACGCTCACCGGCGAAGCAGCCGACATCCACACGCCCTACGGAGCGACCGAGGCTCTGCCGGTGGCGGTGATCAGCGGCCGCGAAATCATCGAAACCACCGCGGCGGACTCCTCACGCGGAGCCGGCACCTGCGTCGGAACGCTGTTCCCCGAAGTCGATGTGAGGATCGCCGAAATCGATGACCGCCCGATCGAACTCTTCGAAGATCTGAAACTGCTGGAAAGCGGGCAGATCGGAGAGATCGTCGTCCGAGGTCCCTCGGTGACCACCAGCTACTTCCGACGCGAAGAAGCCAACCGGGCGGCCAAGGTCCGCGACGGAGACTCGACCTGGCACCGCATGGGTGATGTCGGCTACCTCGACCCCACCGGACGTCTCTGGTTCTGTGGACGCAAGAACCACCGGGTCGAAACCGAACACGAGACGCTCTTCAGCGTGCCGTGTGAGGCCATCTTCAACCAGCACCCCGACGTCCGACGCAGTGCGCTGGTCGGACTGGGCGACCGGCCTCGACAACAGCCGCTCATCATCATCGAATGCCAAACCGGTAGCAGCCCCGGCGACAGGCTGGTTGAAGAACTCAAACGCCTCGCGGAACACAACCCCCTGACCGACTCGATCCAATTGGTGCTCTTCCATGACGGCTTCCCGGTCGATATCCGGCATAATGTGAAGATCAATCGAGAAGAACTGGCCCGGTGGGCGGCCGCTGAAGTGGCCGACGGAACAGGGCTGTCGGCCGAGACGACCCGGTAATCCATCAACTGGTACGAGCACTCTGGCGTGAGCAACCTGGTCACCGGAGGTGGCGGCTTTCTGGGCCGCTTCCTCGTCGAACAACTGGTGGTTCGAGGCGAAGACGTGAGGGTCTTTTGCCGCAGTGAACCGGGTTGCCTGGGACTCGAAGGAGTCAGCTGGTTTGGCGGTGACGTGCGAGATGCCCAGGCGGTCACCGAGGCCTGCCGCGACATCACGACCATCTACCATTGTGCCAGCGTTCCGGGAATCTGGGGCCCGTGGTCGCTGTACGAGTCCATCAATGTGCAGGGCACTCGCAACCTGATCGCCGCGGCCACAAAGGCCGGGGCCACTCGCTTCGTCTACACCTCCAGCCCCAGTGTCGTCTTCGACGGCAGCGACATGATCGACGCCGACGAAACCACCCCCCTGGCCCAGTCGTTCCTGTGCCCCTACCCCCGCTCCAAGTCGATGGCCGAAACCGATGTGCTGAAGGCCAACGGCTCGCACGGCCTGGCCACCGTCGCGCTGCGACCTCACCTGATCTGGGGTCCCCGAGACAACCACCTGCTGCCGAGGCTGATCAACCGAGCCCGACAGGGTCGGCTGCGGCAGGTGGGAACCGGACACAACGTGATCTCGACCACCTACGTCGAAAACGCTGCGGCCGCGCATATCCAGGCCGCCGACCTGCTCGACCTCGACGCACCGCACGCCGGACGTGCGTATTTCATCAACGAACCCGAGAGTGTCAACCTGTGGGACTGGACCAACACGCTGCTGGAACTCGCCGGGCTGCCCCCCGTCACCCGCTCGATCTCGGCGGGCAACGCACGCAGGCTCGGGGCAGCCATGGAACTCCTGTGGCGGATCCTCCGGCTCGAAAGTGAACCTCCGATGACCCGCTTCCTCGCCGAACAGCTGGCCCGCTCGCACAGTTTCTCGATCGAAGCAGCCGTTCGCGACTTCGGCTACCGGAAAATCGTCACCGCCGAAGAAGGACTCAGACGGGTTGCTCCGTTTCTCGAGCAACTGGGCCGGGACGAACAGCCTGCGGTGAGCACGTAGAAGATCAGCGGGCCACCGGCGGCATGCGTTGAGCCGCGTAGGGTTCCACCTTCGTCTCAACGTAATCGCCCGTCAGCCAACGCACCAACAGGTCCATCTCACTGGAAGTCATCCGCTTGGCGTACGCCGGCATCTGGTTCTTCTCTCCGTAATGCTGACCCGCTGCAGGATTCGACAGGAAACTCTTCAGCCAGGCCGCCGAGCCGTAGCCCGAGAGATTCGGATACCCGTCGGCGTCATCGTCACCGATCTCGGTAAACGACTCACCGATCGTCGCGTGGCAGTCGGCACACGAGGTCCCGTTGATCGCTCCGGCCCAATCTCCCTCGACCGCCAGTGTTCGACCCCGATCGACCGCGGCCGTGTCGTGCTTGACCGCCTTGCCGTCTCGAGTGTTGTGAGCGGCCTGGGCCACCAGGAAGGCGACCAGCTCTGCCACGTTCTGCGCGTTCTCCTCGCTGCCCAATGACTCGGCATCACCGGACCAGTCGGCCATTTCCGACTCGTCGGGATCGAGCACGTCCTGGCCATCGGCGTTTTTGAACCAGCCGGCGTTCTTGAGGGCTGAGAAGTGGTTCGAGTAGTCAACGACGACCGATTTCATCCAAGCGGGTGACCCGAATTGGCCCAGGTCGGCAGCCGTCGCTGCGGCACGGACCTGTCCGCCATCGGGGGTTCCGGCGTAGATCAGCCGCCCCCGTCCGTCATGACCGTCGTATCTGTGGCAGCCCTTGCAATGCTTGGCAAACAGCCGCGGACCCTGGGTAAAGGGGTCCTCGCGCAATAACGTCACCGCACCACTGACCGGGATCCGGTTGGGACCGCTGGCCAGCTCCTTGATCCGCTCGGCGTCGCGGTGAGCTTCCAGAATCGCAGCCTGGTGATCCTCATCCCGTCCGTCCTCGTAGAAGGCCATCAGGGTCAGGCCTCCAATGCAAATCGTCAGAGTCCATGTGAAGGCCACGTTGAACTTGTGACCGACCGCCCAACGTCCCAACAGCGGCATCGCCGCCACCACCCCCATCAACGCACCCGGGACATAGATCGAACCGAAGGCCAAACCGAAATGCTCGACGAACTCGAACTTCAGAAATCGGAACAGGAACAGGAAATACCACTCCGGACGTGCCGCCGCATAGTTCTCCGACGGGTTCGCCGGGGCACTCAACTCGGCCCCCTTCCAGACCGCCAGGCCTAGGACCAACAACAGCACCGCCAGGCAGGCGACTCCGTCCTTGAGCACCTGCTCGGGCCAGAATGTGGTCTCGGGCGCGTGGTTGGGGTCCTTGACCGTCAACCCGTGACGACGAAACACGTAGAGATGCAGGCCCAGAAACGCGATCAGCGAAAACGGCAGCAGGCCGGCGTGCAGGGCAAAGAACCGGGTCAGCGTGTGGTGACCGTATTTCGGTCCCCCCTGGATCAACTCCTGAGCCTGCTGGCCGATCAGCGGCGCGTTGCCCATGATCTTGGTCGAGACCTGCGTGGCGTAATACCCCTTCTGGTCCCAGGGCAACAGGTATCCGGTCAGAGACAGACCCAGCACGATCTGCATCAGCACCAGGCCCAGCCAGAAATTCATCTCCCGCGGAGCCTTGTACGCTCCGTCGATGATCACCTGGACCAGGTGCACCGCCATCAGCACGATCATCAACTGGGCCGTGAAATGGTGCAGGCCCCGGACCACCGACCCGAAGGTCATCTCGTTCTCGATGTAATAAACGCTCTCCCAGGCCGTGTTTGCACTCGGACTGTAGGCAGTCCACAGGAAGAACCCGGTGATCATCTGCACGCTGAAGGTGAACACCAGCGTGCTGCCCCACACGTACCGCCACCGCGCACCACCGGGCACCCGCTCGTAAAGAGCCTCGTGCAGGAAACCGGCGTAGCCGGTGCGGTCATCGAGCCAGGCCAACAGGCTGCGAATCATACTTCCACCTTCTCCGAAATCCCGCCGCGGAAACTCTTGTACTGCACCCAGATCTCCTCGCCCATGCCCGGCTTCACCGCCAGGCTGTCCATGTCGCGAGGAGGAATCGGGTTGTCCTTGCTGCCGTCGAGCTTGAAGGCACTCAGATGACATGGACAGTAAAAGTCGCTTCGAGCACCGCGATACTCGACGGCACAACCCAGGTGAGGACAAATCGTGCTGAAGGCAGTCACCTCGTCCGACTCGCTCCGCAACAACCACACGCTGCCGATCGGTACATTCGGAAACTTGTTCCACGCGTCGACCAGATCATCCTCGACCGTCACCTGCTGAGGGGTCCCGTCCGAGGGCAATAGTGATCGGGCCACCGGCAGCTTGATGAAGCCCTCGGCGTCCTTCTGCACGCTGCCCCCAGCTGTGGCGTCTCCCGAGGCCCCCCCGCCACGGATCAACGGGTCCAGGAAGAAGATCAGCCCCGAGAGCACCGGGACCAGGCCAACCACCGCTCCAATCGAACCGGCCAGGACCTGGGTCACGAACGCTCGACGAGCCACATCCTCCTCACTCGACTCCTCATCCTCCTCACTCTCCTCAGGGCTGTCGGCATCGACCTCAGCATCCTCTTCATCCGCCTCCTCGGCGGGCTCGTCGGCGGCCTCAACCGGCTCAGACGATTCATCCGGCTCACCAGGAGACACGTCCACGTCCTCGGCACTCTCAGGCTGCGGTTCCTCGGACCCCAACGCCGGCGAGGCTTGCTCAGCCGCCGCACTCTCGGGAGTCTCCTCCAGAGGCTCGCTCCCGGGAGTCTCGTCCGCGTGGGGAAGCTCGTCGCTCATCGGTCCTCTCCTGGCAGCCCCCCGCGGGAGCCGTACACATCGTGCTGTGGGAATTCCGTCAAGACCGGTCGATCGGATCCCTGGTCGGACCGCTCGATGCGGCCGCGGGTCCGGAACGTGCCGGAGTCTGTGTGGTTCGAAATTGTGGTGCCGTGGAGGGAGCGACCGGGTGGTCACCGACTACGGCGAGGGTGGGATCGGTCGCAGGTGGTGGGAGACATCCTGTCACTGGGGGGTGGGAATCGCCTGTTCAATCGCCTGTTCAATCGCGTCGGGCAGGAGGCAGCGCGGCTGTCATGCTTTCAATCAGCTGGTCGAGCCCCTGGTCGAACGGGCCGTCGAGTATTGCGCCCGAGGCCTGTCGATGTCCGCCTCCTCCAAACTGCTCTGCCACCGCGGCCACGTCCACGTCGCCCCGGCTGCGAAAACTCACTTTGACTCGGCCATCCATCTGTTCATGAGCAATGAAGGCACACTCGACACCGACAATCCGAAAACACCCGTTGACCACGTCCTCGGTATCGGCTCCGACGGCACCGGTGCGTGCGAAGTCGTCGCGCCGAGCCGTCAGCCAGGCCAAGCGACCGTCGCAGGCCAGCTCGATCCGTTCGAGCAACCGGCCACTGAGCCGGACCCGAGCCTGCGAACACCGCTCGTACAACTGCGGGTATAATAGGTGCGGCTGGGCGCCGAGGTCAATCAATCGCGCGGCGGCCCTCAACGTGACGCCACTGGTCGAGGAAAACCGGAACCAGCCGGTGTCGGTGGCGATGGCACAGAACAACGCCGTCGCCCCGATCTCCGAGATCTCCCACCCGGCAGACTCGGCCAGGTCCACGATCAATCGACCGGTCGCCTCGGCCGTCGTGTCCTTGAACTCCACGGCACCCAGCTCGTCACTGCTCTGGTGATGATCGATCACCACCTTCACCGCCTCGGTCCGTCGCAACACCTCGCCCACACCCTCAAGCTGCACCCACGCACTGGTGTCCAGCACGATGTGCACATCGGTGTCGCAGGCCGTCTCCACGTCCACATCCTCGCCAATCGCCTGCACGCGATCGCCGGGATCCAGGAACTTCAGTGAATCCGAAATCGGAGACGGGTTGACGATGCGAACCGTCTTGCCCTGGGCCTCGAGCAGTTCAGCCAGCCCGATCTCCGAGCCGATCGCGTCCGCGTCGGGTCGCACGTGGCTGGTCAGCACGAACCGGTCGTGCTGATCCACCAATTCACAAAAAGACTGCCAGTCGATCGCCATCGCTCCCTCTCGCCGCCGACCCGCACAAGGGGTCAGGATACCTCGAGCCCACCCACCTCGCCAGTTCCCGACCCATCCCCGGCACCTTCCCCGGCACCTTCCCCGGCACCTTCCCCGGCACAGGCCTCCACGTATCGCCACACCGCCTCGATGTCCTGAGCCAGTTGCTCACGCAGCCGATCCACCGAATCGAATTCCTCGGTCCCCCGCACCCGCACCAGGAACTCCACAGTCAGCTCCTGCCCGTACAGGTCTCCCTCGAAGGCCAGCAGGTGTACCTCGACCTTGCGGTCCGGTTCACCAAACGTCGGATTGCCTCCCACGTGCACCGCGGCGGGGTGACGGCTTCCGGCCATTTCGACCGCACCCGCGTAGACCCCATCCCCGGGCACCAGAGTGGGGATCCCCGAGAGATTGGCGGTGGGAACTCCCAGCTCACGGCCACGACCCTCGCCGGCCACCACCGTGCCTCGCACCGAGTAGGCTCGACCCAACAGCTTCCCGGCAGACTCGACATCCCCCGCAGCCAACGCCGCCCGGACCCGGCTCGATGAAACGACTTCTCCGTCGCAGCTCGCCGGATCGACCAGTTCCAGGCCGATCCCCGCCCCCTGACACAGCACCCTCAGCACATCGGTGTCGCCGCGGCGATCCCTGCCAAAACAGAAATTGGGACCCTCAACCAGCCCCCTCGCATTCAGGCCCTCGACCACCACCTGGCCAAAGAACTCCTCCGCCTCGAGGCTCAGCAGCTCACGAGTCGTCGGCAACGCCAACAGCACGTCCACTCCCAGCTCACCCAACCACAAGGCGCGATCCTCGATCGTGCTCAACAGTGGCGGAGCCGACTCGGGCCGCAGCAACTCGATCGGATGCGGATCGAACGTCAGCACCACCGCCCCGACACCCTCACCAGCGGCAGACTCGACCAGCCTCTGCACGATCCGGGCGTGCCCCACGTGCAGGCCGTCGAAATTCCCGATCGCTACGAAACCGCCACCCACGGAAGCCCCGTCACCGATTTCTCGCACCAACTGCATCAACTGGTTCCGCTCAACGAGTCCTGCACCGTCGCGACACCGCTGCCTCAACATCCGCCCTACCGAAACACCCGCTCCCAGGCCGTGTAACGCGCCAGGCGGTCCGGATCGAGACTGCGGCCCAGGCCCGGCTCGCTGGGGATCTCCAGGAGACCGTCGGCATCGAGTTCGAAGGGACGATCCAGCAGGTCCTCGATGTAGGCACACGGCGTCAGGTACTCAACATACCGTGCCGTCGGGATCGCAGCGGCCAGCTGCAGGTCAGCCGCCAGGCCGACC
>Ga0310124_10003231_pt1 | contig 11030 bp, 12 predicted proteins | sample CB11b_AW_Bot5_MG_FD_203507 | JGI IMG/M metagenome (GOLD analysis project Ga0310124, IMG submission 203507) | Marine microbial communities from Western Arctic Ocean, Canada - CB11b_AW_Bot5 | ecosystem: Environmental > Aquatic > Marine > Oceanic | place: Canada: Western Arctic Ocean | collected...
ATGAAGGGGGCACCGTGCCCTTCATCGCCCGCTACCGCAAGGAACAGACGGGGAGTCTCGACGAGGTCGCCGTCACCACCATCCGGGATCGTCTGGCGCAGCTGGCTGATCTCGAGAAACGCCGCGAGACGATTCTCAAGTCCCTCGACGACCAGGGCGTGCTCACCGATGACCTGCGACACAAGGTGCAGGCTGCCGAGACGCTGTCCGTCCTAGAGGACGTCTACCTGCCCTTCCGACCCAAGCGCCGCACACGTGCCACCATGGCGCGTGAACGAGGGTTGGAGCCACTCGCCGAGCAACTGTTTGCCCAACGTGGTGACTGCAATCCACAGCTCGTGGCGGCAGCCTTCGTCGATGCCGACAAGGAAGTCCCGTCCATCGAAGAGGCCCTCGCAGGGGCGCGGGATATCCTGGCCGAGAGGTTCAGCGAGGACGCCACGGTGCGCACCGAACTGCGCCGATTGTACGAACGTAAAGGCATCTTCCGCTCGACCCTGGTGCGCGGCAAGGAGGCGGAGGCACAGAAATACCGCGACTACTTCGAGTGGGAGGAACCCGTGGGCCGCGCCCCGTCTCACCGCATTCTGGCGATGCGCCGTGGTGAGAGTGAGAAGCTTCTCACTCTGCGCATCCTGGGTCCTGAAGGGGAATGCCTGGGCGCACTGGAACGCCGCTTCATCAAGTCCGAAAATGCCGCCGCCGCCCAGGTGCGCCTCGCCATTGGCGATGGTTTCAAGCGCCTGCTGTCACTGGCGATGGAGACGGAGATGCGCATCGAGACCCGCAAACGGGCCGATACCGAGGCGATCCGGGTTTTTGCCGAAAATCTGCGCCAGTTGCTGCTCGCCTCACCTCTTGGCGAAAAACCGGTGCTCGCCCTCGATCCGGGTCTGCGCACTGGCTGCAAGCTCGTCTGCCTCGACGCGCAGGGCGGGCTCGTCCACGACGACGTCATCTTCCCGGATCGCAAAGCGCAGCTGGCTGAGCAGACGCTGCGCACCTTGTGTCAGCGTCATCAGATCGCCGCCATCGCCATCGGCAATGGCACGGGTGGTCGCGAAACCGAGCGTTTCGTGCGTGGCTTGAATCTGCCCGATGTTCAGGTCGTGATGGTCAACGAGGCGGGTGCCTCCGTCTACTCCGCCTCCGAGGTGGCCCGGCAAGAATTCCCCGACCATGACCTGACGGTACGGGGTTCGGTCTCCATCGGGCGACGCCTCACCGATCCCCTCGCTGAATTGGTCAAGATCGACCCCAAGTCCATCGGCGTCGGACAGTATCAGCATGACGTGGATCAGACGGCGCTGAAGAACAGCCTCGACGACACCGTCACCAGTTGCGTCAACAGCGTCGGTGTCGAGTTGAACTCCGCCAGTGGCAAACTATTGTCGTATGTCTCCGGTTTGTCGGCGCAGATGGCGGAAAATATCGTCGCCTATCGCCGTCAGCATGGGGCCTTCAGCAGACGCCGGCAACTACTCGATGTCCTGCGACTTGGGCCGAAGGCATTCGAGCAGGCCGCAGGTTTCTTGCGCATTCGCGGCGCCCACCACCCACTGGACGCCAGCGCCGTACACCCCGAACGCTACGTGTTGGTAGACGGTATGGCCAAGGATCTGGGATGTACCGTAGCCGACTTGATCGAACGTGCCGACCTGCGCGAGCGCCTGCAGTTGGAGCGCTATGTGGACGATGGCATTGGTTTGCCGACACTGCGCGATATCCTTGCCGAACTGGCCCGACCCGGCCGCGATCCACGGGAACAGTTCGAAGCCTTCGAGTTCATGGAGGGCATCGAGAGGATGGAAGATCTACAACCCGGTATGCAGCTGCCCGGCATCATCACCAACATCACCGCCTTCGGTGCGTTCGTCGATGTCGGCGTGCACCAGGACGGACTGCTCCACATCAGCCAACTCGCCGATCGTTACGTGAAGGATCCCAACGAAATCGTCAAGGTCGCTGAGCAGGTGCAGGTGCGCGTGCTCTCGGTAGATATGGACCGGCGGCGCATCGCCCTGTCCATGCGCCGTGAAAAGGACAAGCCCGCCTGAGGGGCGCGACGTGGTCACGCGTCGAGGGGTGCAGCCCGCAACGCCTGCCGGACCGAGATCTGCAGAGCCCCCACCTCGCTGATTTCTGCCAGGAGATTGGCCACCGTGGCGACATAGATGCCCGCCCAACCGCCGTGCACGACCCCGGCGCCAAGCACCGTCGCCAGTATGGCAATGCGCACGAATGCTGCTGGTGTCACCCAGTGCCACAAGCGTACCGTAGGACAGACTGCGCCAGCCCTGCAGATATGGCACGATCAGCAGGATCGCATAGCCGTGGCGTGCGAACTGCTTCACCTCGCCTTCGAGGCCGACGAGATCACCAAATACCGCCTCCCCCACGGCGGGGATCAGACCCACCGACATGAATGCCGTCGTCCCCAGACCGAGTGTCATGACGAAGCGTCGCACCGCCCGATAGGAGGCGATCCCCTTGACCCTGGCGATCACGACCTGCTGTGTGTTCCACAGGTTGGTCCGCGCCAACCACACGATCGACACACAGACGGCAAACGCCGCCAGCGACTCCGTCACCTGCCCCGAGTGGGCTATGGCGGCCTGCACGACGGGTTCGACGCCAGCTGTCAGCACCGTCGACAGAGCCAGTGGATGGTAGAGGGAGAGGATGTACCCCATGGAACGCTTGTGTGGTTCGAAGCTGTCGTCGCGTTGCGGCACCCCGCTCGTCCCGCTGGCGTACAGTGACCACGTCGGCGGCGCGACGATGAGGAGATACAGCAGATTGCCCACCAACAGTGCCATAGTGGACGAGGATACCCTGGTAATACCCCCGTCCGATCAACAGCAGGGGTGACGTCAATAGCAGCATCACCGGTAGTCCGGGGCGGGAGATCTCTTCCGGAATGCCAAGGATCCGGTCGGTCAGTGTGATATACACAGAGGGTATCGACAACAACAGTACCACGAGGGTGGCGCCGCCCCCCAGGAACCAGACCAGGCGGCCCAGTTTGGCGATCATATCGCGATCGACACACAGGGCGGTGATGATCTGCCGCATGCCGAACAGAGGCGCCACGAGAGGCAGGCTGACACTGATGGCCACCGAATACGCCGCCAACGCCAGCTCCGGGTCTTCGCTACGCGCCAGAGGGAAGAAGGCGCCGGGACATGAATACTGAACCTGCGACTCCATCGATACACTCGCCAGTCCAGCTATAGCTTCCACAGAGCAAGACATTGTCATAATTCGTAAAATCAAACCTGGCGGTTCGGCGTGGTTTCTGGCAAACTACGACGGGGGTGCGTTGCGAACTCAGAGTCTGAGCGGCCTTACCCCTCAACTTCCACAAGATGGTAGAGAACAACCATGCAGCACATTCGCACACAATTCAAAAGCATCCTCGCCCTGCACCTGAACAACGGCGACGACATCCTCGAATCATTGCAGCAGTTCGTCGCCGAACAGAATATCCACAACGCCGTTTTCCTCAGCGCCTTCGGCTCGGTCACCCACTACCACTTCCACGTCGTCGCCAGTGGCGAGTTGCCACCAGCCGAACTATATCCGAAGGGCGAAAAAGCCCTCGACGTCGTCGCCATTACCGGGGGGGTGCTGTCGGGACGAGTGCACGCCCACATCACCTTCACCGATGACAAGATCGCCTTCGGCGGTCATCTGGAGCCCGAGTGCAAGGTGTTGACCTTCGTCAACATCTATATGGGTGAACTCGAAGCCGGTGACGACATGTCGAAGTGGGACACGTTCTAGCTTGCAGAGGATCAGGGCGAAAACTTCTGGATTCTGCCGTCTCCGCCTACGGCGACACTCCCGGTGAAATCCTGGACCGTCAGACCGCTGCCAAAGTCGAATTGGCCGGCGCCTCGTCCCGAACCACCATACGCTGTTACCGGCGTCGAGTAGCCAATGAGATAGGTATCGAAAGAGCGCCGACACCACTTCCGGCGACCAGGTTGAGGCCGTGCCCGGACCCTGGCACTGGCAGGTTGACCTGACCCAGGAAGTTGGGTGTGCCCACGGTGACGGCCGCCTCATTGGCCAGGGCATAGGAAACCCCCAACTCCGCACGGGACACCTCCCACAGCCGCAACTCGAAAATCTCGGGACCCGTTCCGGTCAGCTGGCTGCCACTGGTCAGATCACCGAGCAGCCACTGATCACCTGCGGCGAAGAGGAACACGTCTCCCGTCCGCGTGCTCAGTGGCGACAGCGCCGTCGCCGCCAAGGTCGAAGCCAACTCCACATGCCAGAAACTAGCAGGTTGCACAGAAGCCGTTGAACGGCGGGCCACCGGATCGATGGTCAGCGCCAGGCGATAGGGGAGGTGGCGAACGACGTCCCAGCTGCTGAGGTCACTCTCGAAGTCCACCAGCATCGGCCCACTCACCACCGTCGCCCCGCCGCCAGCGACCTCCACCACGGCGTGGCGACGACGATGCCAAGCAACTGCTCGCCGTTGCTCGTGCGTGTCCAGGCGGCACTTTTGGGACTCAATCCGGGGGCGTCGAGTAACACGGTGCGAATCCAGCAGCGCTCTTGATGTTCTTGTTCAGCGTTGTCAGCATGCGCTTCGATTCCCGCAGTCTGCGGGCGTCGATGTCGTAGAGGGCGATGTGGGCGTCGTGCAGAGCGGGGCTGAGCATGGCGTCGCCGAGGATATTCTTGGCAAACACGCTCGAACCGGCACCCATGAAGGTGATCTTGGCCATCTCTTTCAGTCTCCTGTTGCGATCGGTGTGCCGAGACGGATCAGCGTTTCGACGCGATTGGCGGTCTGTGCGAGGATGTCGTCGTCCGGTTTCCAGGCGCCGGGTTCACCAAAAAGAGCCACCGTCGACCCACCATATTCGAAATAACCCTTCTGTTGGCCACGTTGGGCGTGAGCCACATCCAGCTGCACGATGCGCCCCACCAGCAGGGCACCGATCTCCACGTAGGCGAGCCGACCAAATCGGGCCGACTGCTGAATCGTCACCTGGCGTTCGTTGCGCGCCAACACATCGGAGCGTTGCCGCAGACTCAGCATGTTGACCGAGTGCAGTCGTCCGGGCACACGGTAGTGCTCGACGATGTCCCCTTCGTCGGCGAAGTGAAATCGATGATAATCCTGCGGACGCAGACGGATCAGCAACAGGGGCCCACCCGAAAATGCCGCGGCCTTTTCGGCACTACCCAACAATGCCGCCGGGGTCAGGTGTTCACCCTTCACAGGAAAGGTTTCCGTACCGGTCACACACTCCCAGCCCAGACAGACGCCCTCCGCCCAGGCGGGCAGGCGTTCGGGTTCGGCACAGAAACTGCGGACGCCATCACGGAATTTCCGAATGAAGAAATCGTTGAAACTCTCATAGGAGACCGATTCGTACTCTTCCATCTGCACGTCGAAGGTGCGGACGAAACTCTCGATCCGACGGCGTGAACCAGTGCCGTGGCTCCACCAGGTGATGAGTCGGGAGAACGACCGGCGACTGCACAGATTCGCCATGAGCCCACCCAGGTGGCTCTCGTACAACCAGCGTAACAGCGACTCGTGGGGGATCAGTTCCGGCTGCAGCCGTCCACCTTCGCGGTCCCAGCAGTGCACGGCAGCTGCAGAATCAGGCGCCGATGCGCTCTGCTCAAGCTCCGACTTCACCCCCATGCGGTTTGATCTTTCACTCGTCGAAGGCCTTGTCGAAGTTGTCCTTGGCCGCACCGAGAACACCCGTCAGGGCGAAGTCTCCGGCGCCGATCAGCATCTGGGCGCCCTGCTGTCGATACTTCCTCCACTCTTCGGGCCCCCCCCCGGCGATACCCCAGGCCTTGCCATGGCGTTTGGCCACATCGGCGACGTGAGCGATCGCCTCGTCGAGACTGGGTCCTGAGTCCAGCAACCCCAGTCGCAAGCTGAGATCGGCGGGGCCGATGAACAGACCGTCGATGCCCTCCACGGCGGCGATGCCGTCGGCATCGTCGAGTGCCACCGGCGTTTCGATCTGCGCGAAGACGAAGGTCTCGCGGTTGGCATCTTCCGTGAAGTTGTCAGCGCCCAGAGCGAAATCGGCATCGAGGCCAGCCCCGTCGATGCCACGATTGCCAACGGGTGGAAACTTCACCGCCTGGGCGATTCGATGCGCTTCGGCGGCATCCGCCACCAGTGGCATCAGCAGTCCGGCGGCGCCATCCTCCAGATAACGATAGAGCTTGGTACGTTCCGTCGTCGGTGCGCGCACCATGGCATCGATATCGTACTGATGGCACATGGCCAACAGGGATTGCACCTCGCGCGCATCCATCGCCCGATGTTCGAGGTCGAGCCAGATGGCATCGAAGCCAAAGTGGGCGGCGTAGCGGACATAAAAGGGCATGTAGTGACCCAGGGCGACGACACGGGCACAGCGGCCATCGCGGATCTTCGCCAGGACTTTGCTCGCTCTCAACGTGGGACTCCAATAGAGGGGTGCACAAGAATGAATGGCTAAGGCTTGATAAAATAAACCCCGGGGGGGCTTTCGTGGAGACCCCGGATAGAGGAGTTTTTGCGGCGCCTTGGCAAGGGGCACCAACCTTCCGGAGAAAGATCGATGACCGACGTTCCTCTCGACGACACCTTCCAATTCGATGCCCAGGGTTTTATCATCCTGCGCGGCGTGCTCGACGCCGATCGTTGCAGCCGTTACCTGGCGGAGTTGGACCGGCTCTTTGAACAGACCTACGACGATGCCTGGCTCGAGGCGGAAGGGGTCCGTGGCCAGACGACGGTGCAACTCACCGAGGGTCAACGCCGGCTCAACGGCCTGCCCCTGTGGACGGATGTCTTTGACGACGTCATCAGTCTTCAACCCGTCGTCGATCGCCTGCGCGCGTGGATGCAGGCTCCGCAACTCGTCAACACCTGGGCCATCGACAAAACCTTGGGTACCCCCTGGGGTGGTTGGCATCGCGGCCTGAGCCCGGAGGATTACAGCGTCCGTCAAGGCAAGGTGTGCACCCGCATGCTCAACTGTGTCTATCTGCTCACCGACAACAACCCTGGGGACGGTTGCCTGGCCACCGTTCCCGGTGCCCACAAATCGCAGATCCCATTGCCACACCAGGACTACCGTGGGCACGAATTGCCGGGCGCCGTGGAGCTCACGGGACAAGCGGGAGACGTGGTCATGTTCTCCGAAACCTTGCTGCATACGGGCATGCCGAAAACGACGGAGGGGCACCGCACCAACCTCTACTTCAACTACATCGACGCCACCTACAACCCCGCCATGCGCGAACTGCTGGCGGGGAATCAGGGCAACGTCAACCACTACGTCTTCCCCCCCGAGGTGCGCAGCCGCTTTGACGACACACAGCGTGAACTCACTCAGTGGATGGAGTGGCAGCGCACGTCGCCGGCCTAGGGGAACCAACCATGTCAGAGATCACATCCGCCCAGCTTGAGCAGTTCACCGGGGAGGGTTACGTCGTCATCGACAACGTCCTCGATAATGCCGCCCTCGACATTCTGCGTGCCACCCTGGACGAATTGGAAGCACGCGACAGCGACGACGAATCGATCGTCCGCGGTGGTGGCCACATCGTCACCATGCACGGATTGCCCCTGCAGACCGGGCCCATCGCCCAGGTGCTGCAATACCGACCGGTCGTGAAAGTCCTCGAACAACTCGCCGATGCACCGATCCAGATCATCGGTGGTGTGTTGCTCGACAAACATCCCGAGCACAACTGGGACATCGGCTGGCACCCGGACAATGGCATCTACGTACACGCCATTCCAGAGGGGGCGCCCGAAGACATTCGTGGCGGCATTCCCGTGTACTCGACCCTCGAAATGGAACTGGCACGAAATGTCTCCTGCCGTCTCGCCCTCGATCCGGCAGGACTCGACAGTGGTGGTCTCTGGGTCCTGCCCGGATCGCACCTGCAGAACTATCATGCCGACGCCAAACAACGATTCGCCGACGAAACCGGTGTGCTCGCCGCACAGTCACCAGGCTCGGCGCTGTGCTTTCGTCCCCTGCTACTACACCGCACCGAAAAGACGACCACCACCGCACGGCGACGCATCATGCATCTGCAGTATGGCCCCAACGACCTGATACTGCCGGGCACCGAGGTCTACCACTGGCCGCAGCCGCGGCCCCTGTCCCCCATCGATGAGCTGCTTTAAGGCTGATACGGGGTGCCCGTGCGCCGCAGCTCTTTGGTGATCGCCAACTGCACGGTGCAATAGCTGCCGATGTATTCGGTGGCGAAACCGGGACGTGCATCGGCGATGGTGCCGACGATCATATTGGCGTATTCGAAGCTGGTGTCGTAACGATCGATGATGAGGGCCACCATCTCCGTCCAGGCCTTCTTCAGCGCATCTCCCCAGGTCTCGCCAACGCCACTGGTCAACCATTCCTCACGACTCTCCACATACCCCGTCGTTTCCACCACGGGGCTGCTGTTGGGGAAACCCGGTGAGCGATCCACCTTGAGTGTCACCACCGCGTCGATCTCGACACCGGCGGCGGTCAATTCACCATCCCCCATGCGCGCGTGGGTATCACCCAGCGACAGAAAGGCTCCCGCTTTCTGCGCCCGGATGTGCACGGTGCTTCCTGGCTGGATCGAGTTGAAATCCATGTTGCCGCCGTGGTCGATGGGATGCGGTGCCACCGAGGCCAACTCGATAACGCCGATCATGGGTCGCGTGGGCACGACGAAGTCTGGTGGAAAGTGAACCAGACCATCCCGCACCGGTGCCACACAACGCCAGTATCCCCAGTGCGGGCCGGCGTTGCGATAGAAACCGTAGGGGCCGACCTCCATATCGAGAATCTCGATGGCGACCCAGTCATCGGGCTCGATCCCCTCGATGAGAAAGGGTCCACCATAACGGGAGTGCCTGGGGGTGTTGGCCGCCACGATCATGCCCGCCTTCGTTTCCCCTGCCGCTTCATAGTCGTGGTCGGCACCACCGACGGTCTCTATGACGACGGTCTCACCCAGTTGCAGAGTGCCACGCACCTCACCTCGAGCCGGATCATCAGGGCCGCTGTAACAGGGGGTGCGGTTGAATCGTCGCATTAGGATTCTCCTGAGGTTGGTTGGGAATCTGTGTCAGTACCGGAATAGGGTCAGATTTAGGCCGAAGACGAGTCGAAATACAGTCTCGCGATCCAACTCCGTCCAGCGCGCCTCGACATAGGTCTGCGTCCGTCCCCGCCCAAATGGCAGGCGCAGACCGAGTACCTGGTTCACCGCCCGTTCCCGTTCACTGCGGCCCTCCTCCACCCAACCGAACCCGAGACCACCATAAAAGCCGCCGCGGGGACCGGGGGAGATGAGCACGTCCACATTCGCCTGCCAGTCGGCACCGCTGCCGTCGTTGAAGAAATCGCCACTCGGCGCGAGGGTGACCCGACTACGGCGCCAAAGCGGGATCCGCAGCTGCCCACCGACACTGAAGGCGTCGCCATCGTAGTCGTATCCACCCCGAGGCCCCAGAGTGACGGGGGATAAGCCCCGGCGACGTCCAATATCACCATCGTCATAAGGCCACTCGGCGTGGCTGCTGGCAACCGAACCGAGGAGGATGGTCAGCAGCAGAAAAGTGTCGCATTTACCAGCAAGTCGCATATCGTTCTTTCATGGATGATGCGATGTCTACACCGTTAGAACCAGCGACCGAGGCCTTCTGGCGGCAATACCTGGACGCCGCGCCGGATGCCACCGCCGCACAGCGCTGGTTCTACGAGAGCTTCCTCATCGGCACCAGCGTCGAAAGTGGCAATGAGGGCGCCCTGCTCATCAGTCGCGGCATCAAGACCACGACCAGCTCCCTGCTGTGGGAGTATGAAGCTGAACACAAACCGCTGCCACAGGTCGGCTCGCTGAGTATCCTCAAGGACGGCCACGAGCAGGCCGTCTGTGTCGTCGAAACCACCGAGTTGGTGACCCGTGCTTTTCGCGACGTCGATGCCCGCTTCGCCTACGACTACGGCGAGTGGGACCGCACGTTAAAAACGTGGCGTCACGAGTGCTGGCGATTCTACGCCGCACAGTGCGAAACCCTCGGGCGGGAGCCGGCGCCCACCATGCCCCTCGTCTGCGAACGCTTCCGCGTCGTCTACGGGGGCAAGTCGTAGCTACGACGTACCGACGAGACGGCTAGCGCTCTGGGATGGTGACAAACTCACCCCCGCGACGGGCCGAGTCCTGTGCCAGCAGACAGGCCTCGGCCACGGCGAGCACATCGTCGGTGCTGATAAAGTTTTCCTCTCCCCGATCCCAGGCATCGATCATGTCCTGCACAAATCCACCCCCCGTGCCGGGCCCCAATTCCGGCGCAAATGGCTCGCGATCATCGGTGACCAGCAGCAGTTCATCCTTGGCATAGGCGCGCAGATGGGCCGACCCCCTGGTACCCATCACGATACAGCGGGTGTCGCCGAAGGCGGGGGTCTTCTGTGGCGTCAGCCAGTCGGCAGTCAACGTCGCCATGGAACCGTCGCTTAGCGCCAAGGATGCCTGCACGTGATCGGTCAACTGCGGCGTTTCGGTAAATTTGCGGCAGGTCTCCAGCGCATGGACGCCGACACACTCCGCCCCCGTCAGCCAGCGCACCTGATCGACGCCGTGGCAGGCGAGATCATGAAATGGTCCGGTGTAGGCCTCGGGATCGAAATACCACGCCGGCGCCCCCGATCGAGTCGTCTTGTGCGGATGCGTGGAGATAATGCTGACCACATCCCCCAGTAGTCCGTCGACGATGGCCTGCTTCAAGGCGATAAATGGCGGATAACTGCGGGACGTGAACCACATCGACAGTTTTATGTCATTCTGCTGTACCGCCGTGCGAATTCTCTCCCAGTCCTCAAGGGTGCGACACAACGGTTTGTCGAGCAGGACATGGACGCCGGCTGCAGCGCAGGTCTCGACGAGGGGCGCTTTGTCGCGGTGGGTGACCCCTTCCAGGACCACCTGCGGGCGCGCCTGCTCCAGCATCTGCTCGAGGTTGTCATAACGCG
>Ga0310124_10003232_pt1 | contig 11029 bp, 5 predicted proteins | sample CB11b_AW_Bot5_MG_FD_203507 | JGI IMG/M metagenome (GOLD analysis project Ga0310124, IMG submission 203507) | Marine microbial communities from Western Arctic Ocean, Canada - CB11b_AW_Bot5 | ecosystem: Environmental > Aquatic > Marine > Oceanic | place: Canada: Western Arctic Ocean | collected...
GCTCACGAGTGGGACGACCACCGCAACCTGGTCTCTCGACTCGGCCAGAAGCTGCCGGACGTCGATCGTGGCCTGTCGGCATTGATCGAGGATCTGGACTTGCGTGGTCTGCTCGAGACGACCGTGGTCCTGGTGACCGGCGAGTTCGGCCGGACACCGAAGTTCAACGAGAACGCCGGTCGGGACCACTGGGCCAATGCCTTCTCGGTGCTGATGGCAGGCGGCGGGATCAGCGGCGGTCGTGTGATTGGCAAGACAGACGCCCGAGCGGCCGAGCCCATCGATCGTCCCGTGACACCCGAGGAGCTCTACTTCACGCTCTACCACCAGTTGGGGATCGACGCCGAGCGATTTCTGCCATCCACCAGCGGACGCGACATCCCGATCCTGCGAGGGGGCAGCGTGATCGAGGAGTTGGTTTCGTGACCCGGCTCCTGGCGTTGTGCCTCGTTGCTGCATCGGCCGTCTCGGGTTTCGCCCGTGAGCCCTCGCCGTTGACCTCGCCACTGATCAACACGGTCGATCCTCCGGCACTGGTGATTGGCGGCCGCAGCACGATCCAGTTGGTAGGCAAGAACCTGGATGGTGCCACGCACCTGCTGCTGCCGTTTGACGCCACCGTGCGACTCGAGCCCGGTGGCACCGAGTCGACTCGATTTGTCATCGACGTGGCCAAGAGTGTTTCACCGGGTGTGTATCCGCTGCGGACATATGGTCCGGCGGGGATGTCGAACCTGCGACTGGTCTGCGTCGCCGCGGATCCGGTGATCCACACAAAGGCGGCGGGCAACGGGCGTTACCGTGGCGGTCGAATCGACCTGGCCAGCGCCAAGTCGGTCGGCTGGCCCTGTCGGATCGCCGGCGGTCGACTCAGCCAGGACATCGACCTGTTTCGCTTTCGGGTCGACGCCGGTCAGCGTCTGGTGTTCAGCACGCAGACTCGACGTCTGGGCCTGACACCGGATCCGGTGATCCGGTTGCGAGACTCACGGGGTCGGACGTTGGCCCTGGTGCACGACACGCCCACGCTGGCCAAGGATGAACGGCTCGATTACACCTTCGATCAAGCCGGTGAGTACCTGGTGGAATTGCAGTCCTTCGGAGTCGCCGGTTGGACGAACCACTACATCCTGAAGATCGGCCCACACCAGTACGCCCGCACGGTCTATCCGCTGGGGGGTCGCAGGGGTGAGACGATCGATGTGGAGGTGATCGGCCGAGACGGCAAAGTCAGCAGCCAGGAGGCCATGGTGCCGTCGGATCCGGTCGAGGACCGCTGGCGGTTGCCTCTGCCGGGTCACCCCGGTTCGTTGTCCTGGCCGATGGCCGCGGGTGAGTTTCCCGAGCGATACGAGTCGAAGATGCAGAAGGGTGCCGACGGCGACGTGATCGTTTCAAAGTGGCCGGTGACGATCAATGGCCGGATTGCGGCTACAGGTGAAGAGGACCGGTTCTGCCTGGCGGTACGACCCGGCCAGGTGATCCGCTGCCAGGTGGCCGCCTGGTACCTGGGCAGTGCGCTGGATGGCCTGCTGATGGCCTGGGATCCGGTGGGCAAGAAGTTGCTGGCCACGGGCGACGACCTGAGGTATCGGGCCAATGTGGACCCGGGCCTGGAATTCACAGTTCCGCCCAAAGTGACCAGCGTTGTGCTTTCGTTGCGCGACACGCTGGACCGGGGTGGCCGCGAGTTTCCCTATCGCCTGACGATTGAAGCGGGTGGTCCCGATTTCTTCCTGTGGATGGGTCGGCGGCAGAATCCGTTTGAGAATTCAGGATGGGCGAAGATGGATGCCAACGACACGGTGACAATTCCTCGCGGGGGCGAGGTGCGCGTGCGGGTGACTGCTCGGAGGAACCTGCCTGGCAAGCCACCCGACGATGGGTACTACAAGGGTCCGGTTCGAGGCTTCGCCGGAGCGATTCGCCTGAGTGTTGTGGGGTTGCCCAAGGGGGTGACGGTCAGCGGAGGTGAGATTGCTTCGGGGAGCAATTCTGGCGAGTTGACGTTTCGAGCCGACCCGCACCTGGACACGCTGAAGCCGTTTGCCGTGGCCGTGATCGGCGAGGCCACGCGACGGGATGGCACGCGACTGAGACGTGTCGCCGAGCGGATGCTCTATCTCAGCGATCCCCAGATGACTCACATGCCCTGGGAGTGGCGGTCGCGAAAACTGGTTGGCGTGGTGGTCTCTGGCGGGAGGCAGCCATGATGCGTTCAGTGGTGGTGCTGTTGCTGCTGGCCCCAGCGGCGATGTCGGCTCCTGAGACACGCCCGGTCAGCTTTACCAATGACGTGATGGCGGTGCTCGGTAAGGCGGGGTGCAATGCCGGTGCCTGCCACGGCCACAATTCGGGCAAGGCCGGCTTCAAGCTCAGCCTGCGAGGCTACGATCGACGGACCGATCACTCGGCGTTGACCGCTCCGGACTCGGGTCGAGTCGATCTGAAGGATGTGTCCGAGAGCCTGATCCTGCAGATGCCGACGGCTCAGCTTGACCACGGTGGGGGAAAGCGATTCGAGGTGGGGTCGCAGTCGTACCGGGTGCTGAGGGACTGGATTCGCCAGGGCGCCCGCTCGGATGTCGAGACCGCCACGAAGCTCAAGCGGATTGTTGTCCGGCCGTCATCGTTTGAACATCGGGTCATCGGGCAAACCGAGTCGTTGCGGGTGACGGCGGTGTTTGCCGATGGCACGCAGCGTGACGTGACGCGGTTGGCGATTTTCGAATTGGCGAGTGAGGGCGTGGTCGAGGTGGATGCCGGTGGTCGGGTGAGGTCACGGCGAGCGGGTGAGAGTGCAGTGCTGGTCCGATTCCTGGGCAAGAAGACCCTTTCGCGGGCCCTGGTGATTCGCACTCGGCCTGGTTTCGCCTGGAGCGATCCGCCGCAGTACAACTTCATCGACCGGCACATCGACACCAAGTTGAAGACGATCCAGGTGCTGCCCTCGAACGTCTGCACCGATGCGGAATTCCTGCGGCGGATCAGCCTGGACATCTGCGGATTGCCTCCGGATCCCGAGGAAGTCACCGCGTTTCTCAAGGACCGGGCTGCTGATCGGCGGGTGCGGAAGATCGACGAGTTGCTGTTGCGCGAGGACTACGGGGATTCGTGGGCGATGGGCTGGCTCGAGCTCTCAGGCACAACCGAATCGGGAGACTCGGCCCGGTTCAAGGGCATCTGGACACTCTCGCTGTGGCTCCGCCGGAGGCTCAACGAGAACCTGCCCTACGACCGCCTGGTTCGAGAACTGGTTGCCGGCAAGGGGAGCTCGATCCACAACCCCTCGATCACCTTCACCGTCAACCAGCTCAAACGGGTTGAGACGGTGCCTCAGCTGTTCCTGGGCATCCGGTTGCAATGTGCCGAGTGTCACGACCATCCCTTCGATTCGTGGACCCAGGCGAACTACCGTGCGATGACTGAGTTCTTTGGTCGATTGGGGAACAAGGAGGGTCCGTTCGATCCGTACGGCCGTGAGATTCGCCGTTTCATCAAGCCCGAACTGCGGGTTCCCTGGCGGTCGGGAGAGCGGGTTGAGCTGGTGCACCTGGACGGCAGCCGGGTGAAGGTCCCGGTGGCCAGCGACCGCCGCGATGCGCTGGTCGACTGGATGTTCGGGCCGGGTCGGCGGATGACGTCGCGGGCGATTGTCAATCGGGTCTGGGGCCGGATGCTGGGCCGCGGAATTGTCGAGCCGGTGGACGACATGCGGTTCAGCAACCCGGCGGTCAACGAGCCGTTGCTGGAGGCCCTGGCCGACGACCTGGTCGCACACGGCTGGGATCTGAAGCACCTGCTGCGCACGATCGCCCGGTCACGGACGTACCAGACCAGTTCGATTCCCAACGATACGAATCGTCACGAGCGGATCAACTTCTCGCACGGCCGGCTGCGTCGGCTGGGTGCCGAGCAGTTGGCCGACGTGGTCAGCCGGGTGACGGGTGTCGACGAGTCCTACCGGGTGGGTCCACCGGGTCTGCGAGCGGTACACGTGCCCTACGTGGCCGCCGGTTCGAGGTTGCTGAAGCTCTTTGGTCGCCCAGCCGAGCGGGCTTCGGCCTGCGAGTGCGTCCGCAGCCCCGATGCCACCCTGCCCCAGGTGATGTACCTGCTCAACGGCGAGGAACTCTGGGAGAAGATCCGCTCACCCGAGGGCACCGTGATGGCGTTGCTCAAGGAGCACGAGGATGCGGCGGAGCTGGTCGCAGCGCTCTACGTCGCGATGCTCTCGAGACCTCCGACCCGCGCCGAGAAAAAAAGCGGTGTCCGCTACCTGGCCGACTCGGAGACTCGAGTTGAAGGGGCACAGGACCTGGCCTGGGCGTTATTGAACAGTCCTGAGTTCCTGTTCAATCACTAGTGTTCCCCTGGGCGGCTGCCGGGGATCAGGCGTCGATTTCGGTCAACCGCTGCTTGCTGTCGCCGATCGATTCGACGTTGGCATCGAGCCGGTCGAGCATCGATAGGAACAGGTCGTTGAGCGGGCGTTCTTCCTTGGTGACGACATGTCGGCCGGTCCGCATCGTGCGACCGCCTCGCCCGGCGATCACGACCGGCAGGTCGTGGTGCCAGTGTCGGTTTCCGTCGGAGAGTCCACTGCCGTACATGATCATGCAGTTGTCCAGCAGCGTGCCTTCGCCCTCGGAGATGCCTCTCAGCTTGCCCAGGAACTTGGCGAATTGCACGACGTGCCACTCGTCAATTTTCTGGAGCTGGTCGACCTTGCCTTTTTCGTCGCGGTGGTGCGAGAGGCTGTGCCAGCCCGAATTGACACCGACCATGGGGTAGGTGCGATTGCTGCCGGCGTTGCCCAGCATGTAGGTCGCGACGCGGGTGGTGTCGGTCTGGAAGGCGAGTACCAGGAGGTCGTACATCAGGGTGACGTGTTCGGTCAGGTCACGAGGTGTATTGCCGGGCAGCTTGACGTTCTTGGGCCGCCGCTTGCTGGCGTCCTGTTCGGCTCGAGAAATCCTCTGCTCGATCTCTCGTACGCTGGTGAAGTACTCGTCGAGCTTCGCCTTGTCGTTTGTGCCGAGTGTTTTCTGGAGCCGTTTGGCATCGGCGGCGACGAGGTCGAGGATACTCTTGCGGATCCGGTTGCGTCGCTTCCGCACCTGTGCGTCTTCCTCGGTACCAAACAAACGACCAAAGACCGCTCTCGGGTTGATCTCCTTGGCGACCGGCGTGGTGGCGGTCTTCCAGGCGACGTTGGAGGAGTAGGCACAGCTGTAGCCCGAGTCGCAGTTGCCGGCGTTTCGTCCTCGTTCGATGCCAATTTCCAGTGAGGGCAACCGGGTGCGTTTGCCGATCTGGCCGGCGGCGACCTGGTCGACGGAGACTCCGACCTTGATATTCGAGCCGGAAGTCTTGACCGGGTGGGCTCCGGTGAGGTAGCTGGCGGCACAGCGGGCGTGGTCGCCGGGGCCGTCACCCTTGGCACGACCGTTGTCCTGGGCCAGGCCGGTGAAGACGTTCATTTCGCTGCGGAAGGCTTCCAGCGGCTTGAGTGTTTTGCTGAGTTCGTAGTCGGTGCCGCTGCCGGTCGGCTTCCACGACGGCATGATGGCTCCGTTGGGGAAGAACACGAAGGCTGCGCGAACCGGAGCGGCACTGGCCGATTTGGCTGCTGCGGTGGCTGCGGTGGCTGCGGTGGCTGGATGCATGCCTTCCAGCAGCGGCAGTGCCATCGTGGCACCCAGTCCCTGGAGGAACGTCCGTCGGGGAATCGTCTTGAATCCACTCATGGCCTGACTCCTTCTGTCCGCCGCATCCGGAACGGATCGCTTTGGGTGACCGCAATCAGCAGTGCCTGGAAGCGGTATCCCTTGCTGCGGCCGGCTGCCACGATTCTATCAACTGCACAGCGGTCGTTGAACTCCAGTCCGCGACCGAGTGCATACACGAGCATCTTCCTTGATAAGGATCGGCAAAACCGGTCCTCCCGCTTTCTCAGGATCTCGATCAACTCCTTAGGACTCGAAAACGACAGGTTTCCGGGCAGTTTGCCCGAGGAGTCGATTTCGTGTTTTCCATCCTTGTCGCGCCAGCGTCCGATCGCGTCGAAGTTCTCGAATCCGAACCCCAGTGCATCCATCTGCCGGTGGCAGATCGCGCAGGTGGCCTTCTGCCGGTGGATCTCCAGCTGCTTTCGCAGCGGTGCATCCGGAGCCGTCTTGGCGACCTGTTCGAGTTCGGGGACGTCGGGTGGTGGCGGGGGTGGTGGTGTGTCGAGGATGTTGTCCATGATCCACTTGCCCCGTTTGACCGGTGAGGTGCGGTCGGGGTTTGAGGTCAGAGTCAGGATGCTGGCGTGGGTCAGCACTCCTGCCCGCCGATCGCCGTCCAGGTCGATCCGTCGCATCTGGTTTCCTTCGATGCCGGGGATCCCGTACAGCTTGGCCAGGGGGGCATTGACGTAGGTGAAGCGACCGTCGAGGAACTGAGTCACGGGCAGGTTCTTCTCGAGGATCTCGGCGAAGAACAGGCTGGTTTCCTGCTGCATCGCCTTACGGAGTTCGTCGTTGAACTCGGGGAACTGCTTGGGGTCGGGGGTCAATTCGTCGAGGATCCTGAGGTTGAGCCACTGGCTGGCGAAGTTGTCGACCAGGGCCCGGGACCGATCGTCGGCGAGCATGCGTCGGACCTGGGCGGCGAGGACCTCGGGTCGGCTCAGCCGTTTCTGTTCGGCCAGTCGGAACAGTTCGTCATCGGGCAGGCTGCTCCACAGGAAGTAGCTCAATCGAGAGGCCAGTTCGAAGTCGGTCAGAGTCTGATTGTCCTTGCCGTCCTTGTCGGTTTGCGGAGCACCGTGCTCGACGCGGAACAGGAAGTGGGGCGAGACGAGTACGGCCTGCAGTCCGATCTGCATGGCGGCCGCGAAGGGTTCGTCGTCGTCGGTGGCGTCGGCGACGAATTGGGCAATCGGGTTGACTTCATCGAGTGTCACCGGACGCCGGAACGCGCGTCTCATGAGTGGTGTCAGATTGGCGCGAGCGGCCTCGAGAGCGGTGCGGTTCTTGTCGGGTCGGAATTGCAGCAGCTTCCGATGCGACTCGGGCAGGTCCTCGGGCTTGATCTCCAGCGGGCCGATCACCTCGAGCGAATGCACGTAGGCGTTGCGGTCGCCCTTGAGTTTCGGGTCGGGATCCTTGGGCTTGTAGTAGTCGTTGATGAAGGCGACCTGCAGCGGGCGACGTCCCTTGGAGACCTTGAGCTTGTGTTCGTGGTTTTGCCGGTCGTCGCGGTTCTTGCTCTTGATGTCGAGCGTCTTAACAGGCTTGTTGTCGATCGAGAGCGTGAGTCGTGCGGGGTCGGGACCGGCCTGGTCGGCCGAGGCGTTGATCCTCAGCACGTATTCGCCGTCGGCGGGAAAGTCGACAACCGCGCCGACGTGTCCCTTGGAGAACAGGCCAAAGCTGGAGCCTCGTGCGTTGGCACCGGCGTTCTTGTTGAGTTTTCCGCCGCTGAGTTTTCGGCTGCGGGAGGTGAAGGGGTCGATCGGGACGATCGCCTTCCCGGCAACCTGTTCGGCCGCGTCGAGGTACTTTTCGATCAGCAGCGGCGAGACGCTGAGCACGTCGCCGATGTTGTCGAATCCCTCACCCACGTCGTCGCTGGGGAAGTTCCTGGCGGGATGGAAATCGACTCCCAGCAGGTCACGGATCGTGTTGTCGTATTCGGCACGATTGAGCCGACGGATGGTGACTCGGCCTGGGTCTCGCACCAGGTCGCAGTCGATGTCAAAGAGCGTCTTGTCGAGATAGCCGACGACGGACTGTCGCGTCTTGTCATCGGGCTGGGTGTCGTGATCCGGGGGCGGCATCGCACCTAGTTCCAGGTACTGCAGCGTCTTGGCCCAGGCCTTGCGGTTGGAGGTGACATCCTGGCTCGAGGCGAACTTGTCAAATCTCAATCCTCCGTTGTCAGTCTCCGGGCCGTGGCATTCGAAGCAGTAGGTCTTGAGAAACGGTGCGACGGTTGTCTTGAACGGATCCGGCGGCTTGGGAGCTGCTGCTTTGGTCGGGCTCGCTGCGGTCTCTGCGGTGTCACCGGTCGGGGCTGCGGTGGCTGCCATCAGCGAGGGTGCTGAAGAGGCGGCGGGGCCTGTGACGGTGGAGTAGGCCCAGGAGGCCAGCAGGGCCAGCGCCCCGGTACCTCCGGCGGCCAGCAGGTGCCGGTGCCAGGCAGGTCGACCGGACGGGCCGCGGCGGGGCGTTCGAGAGGTCACGAGCGACACCGGTGGGCAAACAGGCGGGCGGGGTCAGCGAACCGGGAGGCCCGCAGGCAGGGAGTTCTATTATAGCCGACGCGGGTCACGACGGGACAGACCGTGTCGGAGTGTCCTGGCCGTCATGGTTTTCCAGGTCATCATGGTGATCATGATGATCATGGCCGTCACGTCTCCGCCAGGTCCGGAGGGCCTCTTGTGCGTCGGGGTGTCCGGGCCATCCGAGTGCGAGGCCGAGGTAGGCGAGGGTTGCGAATCCGATCGCGGTCACTGCAGCGGCCGGGCCACTCCCCAGCCACGCATCCAGGCCCCATCCACCCAGCCCGGCCAGCGTGCTGAAGGCGAAGGCTCGCAGCACCGAGGCGGCGATCCCGCGTGGGTTTTCCAGCCCGATGCTGCGGTCGACGGCCCAGGCGGCGACCCCCAGCAGCAGCCAGGCGGTGGCCGAGGTCGAGAGTGCCAGGCCCAGTTCCTTGAAGGGACCGATCAGCAGCAGGTTCAGCAGCAGGTTGGGCAGGAGTAGTCCCAGCAGCCCGATGACCGCCAGTTGTCTGAAGCGGCCCAGCACGAGCACGGCCTGGACCAGTGCCAGGCCGGCCAGTTCGGGGAACAGGCCCCAGGCGTAGCCACCCAGCGTAATGCCCAACCTCCGGCAATCCTCTTGGGCGAGTGCATCGAGCGAGAGTTCCCCCAACAGCGTGTATCCGGCGAGCAGGACCAGCGCGGAGACCGGCAGCAGCAGCACGGCGGCGAAGCGGACCAGTCGGCTGCAGCCGTGTCGGAGTCCGTCGTGGTCCCCGGCGGCGACCTGTTCAGCGAACCTGGGCAGCAGGACCCAGAGCATCGAGGCGATGAGTGTGCCCGAGAGGAAGTCTTTGCCGAGAGCGGCCCAGTAGAGGATGCTGAGTCGTCCTGCGGGCAGGTCGCCGGCCATGCCGCGATCGACGAGCACGTTGAGTTGTCCGATGGCGTCCATCCACAGAAACGGCAGGACCACGGCCACGAATCCGGCGGCACCGCGCAGCGGCGAGCCGTCATGTGCCAGGAAGCGGTGTCCGGCCCGGTGCACCAGTCGGGCCAGGACCATCGCCTGCCCGCAGCTGCCCAGCAGCAGTCCCCAGGCCAGCAGCCCCGCGCCCTGGCTGGTGTCTCCCAGCAGCACCGCCGCGACGATCGCGGCGGTGGGCAGCACGTGGGTCCATTGCGGGCTGGCAAAACTGTGCCGCGCATTGAGCACCGCGGTCAGTGCCGACACGGCCGCGGTGGGCAGGATCAGCAAGGCGATCGGGACGTTGAGTCGTGCCAGTTCCTTGCCCAGGGACTGGTAGCGGTCCGGCGCGAGCAGCAACGGCCAGGCGTACGGCAAGAGCCACCAGGCCAGCAGGGCCAATCCGGCGGAAAACAGCAGGACCTGGGCCAGGTAGCGGTTGGTGAAAGAGGCCAGCTCAGCGGTGTCGACCCGGCGGGGGGCTTCGACCAGGTAGCCTCGTCGGACGGCCGAGAGGTACAGGGCCAGTGCGAGTGCGGGCACCAGCAGTGCCAGTGCGTAGGCGTCGATCGAGTCGCCGGCTCCGAAGCGACCGGCGACCAGGAGCTCCTTGCCGAGGGAGGCGATCCGGCACAGTGCCAGGACCGCGGCCAGCAGCAGGCCGGTTCGAGCGACGCTGCGTTGAGCGGGCATCCGGTCTCCTGGCCTCAGAACGCCTCAACATCAACCCGGGCAGATGGTACAGTAAACGCGCGGGCCTGTCTTTGGATCAAATCCAGTGGTGGGGGCTGCCGAGCCCGCTGGCCAAGCTGATGTCTCTTCGAGCCTCAATGGTGATGTCCATGAGAACTGCTGCCCTGCCCCGAAGCCTGTCTCTGCGTCTGCCCTTCGCCGTGCTGCTGGCGATGTGGGCCCTCTGCGGGCCGCTGGGAGATGCCCCGGCTGAGCTTCTGGCCCAGGATGCGGCCAAGGCCAAGGCCAAGGACAAGGACAAGGACAAGGCCAAGGCCAAGCCGAAGCCGGAAGCTGAGAAGGCATTGCCCGCCGGGCACTCAAGCCACGGCGAAGCGTTCAACGAGGGGCCTCGTCAGAAGGCCTACCTGATGGGCAACACCGGCAACGTCAGCTTTCCGGCTACCTGTACCAAGCCGATCGTGCAGAAGTTCATCAACCAGGGGATCGGGCAACTGCACGGCTTCTGGAACTTCGAGGCCGAGCGGTCGTTCCGGCAAGCGGCCTCGATCGATCCCGACTGCGCGATTGCCTACTGGGGCATGGCGATGGCCAACATCAACAACTCGAAGCGGTCCAAGGGGTTCATTGCCAAGGCGGTGGAGCGTAAGGACAAGGTGAGCGAGCGAGAGCGGATGTACATCGATGCGGTCGATGCCTACATCAAGGCGGGATCGAAAAAGAACAAGGACCGCAGCCGCAAGTACGCCAAGGCACTCGAGCGGATTTCGTACAAGTATCCCGAGGACATCGAGTCGAAGGCTCTGCTGGGCTTGCAGTTGTGGGGCAACCGCCGCCGCGGGCTGCCGCTGGACAGTTACCTGGCCGTGAATGCTCTGCTCGAGCAGGTGCTGGCCAAGAACCCGATGCACCCCTGCCACCACTTCCGCATCCACCTGTGGGACTACGAGAAGCCGGACAAGGCACTGAATTCGGCTGCCCGCTGTGGCCAGTCGGCTCCGGGGATCGCCCACATGTGGCACATGCCCGGTCACATCTACTCGCGACTGAAGCGATACGAGGACGCGTGTTTCCAGCAGGAAGCCTCGGCACGGGTCGACCACGCTCACATGATG
>Ga0310124_10003233_pt1 | contig 11022 bp, 10 predicted proteins | sample CB11b_AW_Bot5_MG_FD_203507 | JGI IMG/M metagenome (GOLD analysis project Ga0310124, IMG submission 203507) | Marine microbial communities from Western Arctic Ocean, Canada - CB11b_AW_Bot5 | ecosystem: Environmental > Aquatic > Marine > Oceanic | place: Canada: Western Arctic Ocean | collected...
GACCTGGTGCCGATGGACCCCGTACCGACGGCCGGGGCGTCGACAGTCCCCGTCCCCGCAGCTGACGGAGCCCGCAGGGATCCAACGGCGTATGGCTCGGCCGAGAGGACGTCGACGAGCATGCGTTGCACGACTCCACGCCCCCCGGGCCGCATGGCCGGACGTGACCCGGCCTCGACGGCCAGATCGAACGGAAGTTCCAGGGTCATCGTGTTCATGCTCTACATCCTGACGATGGGGTGTGACAGCGGTGACCGGTGGGTCCTACCGGGTCCTTGACATGGAACGCCTGTTCGGGGAACATGTATTCGGCGTACAGGTGTTCGATCATGATGTCAGTGTATCGAACAGGTGTTCGCTGTCAAGCGGACCGGCAACCGGCCGGTCGACCACCAGAGGACGCACCCCCATGACCACCACCGGGCTCAGCAGTCGGCAGCAGGAGATCCTCGAGTTCATCGACTCCCAGACGCGGGAGCGCGGCTACCCGCCGTCGGTACGGGAGATCGGTTCGGCCGTGGGCCTCACGTCACCATCCACGGTCCACTCCCACCTGGCCACGCTCCAGGACCGCGGCTACCTGCGAAGGGACCCCTCCAAGCCACGGGCGCTGGAGATCTGCCTGGATCCGGTCAGCGGTGCCGCCGTGGACAGGGGCACCGCCCGCCACGTGCCCCTGGTCGGCGACGTAGCCGCCGGAACCGACGTCCTGGCCCATGAGAACATCATGGAGTCGGTCCCCATGCCCATCGAGTTCACCGGAGACGGCGAGCTGTTCATGCTCCGGGTCCGCGGCGAGTCGATGATCGGGGCCGGCATCCTGGACGGCGACCACGTGGTCGTGAAGGTCCAGCGGACGGCCGAACCCGGTGACCTGGTGGTGGCGGGCATCCCCGGCGACGAGGGCACCGTCAAGTACTTCGAACGCGACGGCGAGACCGTGGTCCTGGTGCCGGCGAACCCCGCCTTCCAGGAGCTGCGGCACCCGGCGGACGAGGTGACGATCTTCGGCCTGGTCGTGACGGTCCTACGACGCATCTGACCGAGGGTGGCGCGAAACCCTCAGACCCCTACAACGAAGGGGTTCCTGGGGTCGCTCCGGTGAGGCCGCGAACGCGTTTCAGCCGGCTCGGGAATGCGCGCTAGGGGCGACTCAAGTTCAATTGGCAGAGCAGCGGGCCCTTAATTCGCAGTTTCCGCGGGCAGTGTTCGTGCTCAGATAACGGCCTAGTAGTCGCCTGGTTCGTACAAGACCACCTCGACTCCACCCGGTAGCACCATCACGATGACGACGCCCCAACCCTTATCAATCGGTTCGCCCCGAAACTCAACCCCCTTGGCCCGCAATTCCTCAATCGTCGCGTTGAGGTCGTCACACATGAACGACACCTCGTGGGTGGGCCGATCACCAGGATGGATATCCAACTCCGGCGGACCGGAGTGGGGCTCCATGGTGGTCGGGGGAAGACTGAAGACCACAAAGTCACCATCTTCGCCAACGATCGGGAGCTCGAGCACATCGCGCATCACAGCACGAAAGGCATCAAGCTCGGAGGTGTAGAACAGGGTGTGGGCTCCGGTGATGGCCATGGTCAGCTCGACTTTCTCACGCTGATCCCGGTAGCGCGGATCAGGAGTAGTTGTAGATTCACTATATATACTTTAGCCGCTATAATCTCCCATCGCTGGCCAATCAACGCCTTCAGCGCCCCCAAACGGAAACCTGTCGCTCCTGGTGATGCGGTGTGGCGGCCAACTGAGACGCTCGATCAACTGAGCACCTCGCGCGTGTACCGCACGACGGCTTTGAGTTCGCTTTCGCTGAACACCCCCGAGAACGCCGGCATGCTGCCTTTGCCGTCAGCGATCAACTGTCCCTCATCGGCGGGATCCGGGAACACCTCCACCACTTTGCCGTCGCTAAGCTTCGGTCCGCTGTTGCCGCCACCGTCTTTGCCATGGCAGCTGACGCAACGTTGCGACCATACGTCACGACCGACTGTCAGCTCCTGGTCTGGTTTCCCGTCGGGGCCAAGAGGAACCTCCGGGGCGCCGGACGAGCATCCGGCGAATAGCGCCGTCGCCACGATCAGATGGAAAAGAAGGCGACTCATCCAGCACTCCGAGATGCGGGACCCTTGAGGCCCAGCAGGCTGCGTGCTTCGTCGGGGGTGGCGATCTCGTGATACAGGAGTTCCGCAACGGCCCGGATACGTCGGACCTGATCGGCATTCGACTTCGCCAGCGTGCCGGGTCCGTCCCAGAGTGAGTCCTCAAGGCCCACTCGAACGTTTGCTCCCAGGGTGAGCCCCATGGTCGCGAGGCTCATCTGATGGGCGCCCGCACCGAGCACCGACCAGACCCAATCGGAACCGAAGAGGCGCTTGGCGGTTCGCCGCATGTGCATCAGGTCCTCGGGATCGGGGCCAATTCCTCCAAGGATCCCGACAACGGTCTGCACGAAGAGTGGAGGTTGGACAAGGCCCCGTTCGAGAAAGTGGGCCAGGGTGTAGAGGTGTGACACGTCGTAGCATTCGAATTCGAAGCGGGTCCCCATGTCGGTACAGGTCGAGAGGATTCGTTCGATGTCGGCAAAGGTGTTCTTGAAGACGAGGTCACGGCTATTGGCGAGATGCTCACGCTCCCACGGGTGATTGAACTCGGAAAACCTCTGGAGCATAGGGAAGAGCCCGAAGTTCATCGATCCCATGTTGAGCGAGGCGATCTCGGGCGCGAACTCCAACACCGGTTGCAGTCGCTCGTCGAGTGACATGTGGGGACTGCCGCCCGTCGTGATGTTCACGACCACGTCGCTCGCCTCGGAGATGATGGGCAGGAACTTGGCGAATACAGCGGGGTCCTGGGTCGGCTTCCCGGTTACGGCGTCACGTGCATGAAGATGAACAATCGCCGCTCCCGCTTCAACCGCCTGGATCGCGGCTTCCGCAATCTCTTCAGGTGTCACCGGTAGGTAGGGAGACATCGACGGAGTGTGGATCGAGCCGGTCGGTGCGCAGGTGATGATGACATTGGCCATATCGGGCTCGCCTTTCAGCCGAGTTTGGGCAACACGTCGCCTGCGAGACGGCCGAGTTGTTCCTCGATGTCCTCGTACCTGTCACCCGGCATGCCCGGAAACAGCAGGAGGTTCTCGATGCCGATCTGCTCGTCGTACCAGGCGATCTGTTCGGCCACGTCCTCGGCCGTGCCGATCGCTAAGATCTTCTGATCGAGTGTCTCCTCGAGGGTCGGCACCAACCCCATGGGCGCCGGTTTGCCGTCGTCGCCCATGTAGCCCTTGCTCCAACCGTAGGGCCCGAGAAACTTCCAGAACTCGTCGTGGCCTGGTCGGATCGCCTCGACGGCCTTCTCGTGGGTGTCCTCGACCCGTGTGCTCAGAACCAGCATTCGGTTCTCACCCCGCTCGAGCGTGCGACCGTGGGTCTCCTCGTAGATCTCCGCATAGCGCTCCCAGAACATCTTCAGGAACTTGGGATTGATGTTCCACCAGACACCACCCCAGCCCCACCTGGGTACCATCTCGAGAGTCGGCGGTGAGGTGATGGCCTGCCACGTCTCGTACGGATACAGCGGTTGGGGCACCAGGGTCAGCTCCTCGACCTCGCCGCCCCGATCGGGGATCCCCGGCGGCGGGAAGTCGTAGTGCTTGCCGTGGAACGAGAACGTCTCCTGGTCGAGGGCCATTTTGATGACCTGCATGGCCTCCTCGAACTGTTCGCGATTCACCTGATCGGCCGCGGCCTTATCCGGGTTGTCGAAGCTGCCGATAGTCGCTCCCAGCGTCTCGGCCTCGCGTGGCACGGTGCCCCGTCCCACCCCCAGGATCCCCCGGCCTCCCGAGATGTTGTGAAGTGTGGCAAAGTCCTCCGCCAGTCGTAGTGGATGCCACTGCGGAACGACGTTGAACGCCATGCCGATCTTGATCCGTTCGGTGCGCTCGGCGAGGATTGCCCCGATGAGGATCCCGTTGGGGATCACCTCGTACCCCTCGTGCTGGAAGTGATGCTCGGTCAGCCAGTACGAGTCGAACCCGAGTTGCTCCGACACGACCCCCATGTCGATGATCCGTTCGGTGGTCTCCCAGATCTTCCGGGCGTCGGAGCGACGATCAGTCGGAGCCGGCGGGCCCGACCCGGCGTCCTCCATCTCGACGCCCCCGAAAAGAAACACTCCTGTGTGCATGCTTATACCATCCAACCTTAACTAGAGATATACAGGAAAGTCTCGGCCTCCCGCCGAACTCGTTCACTCTTTGCGATGAACCGCTGTCTGCTGATCGGTCGACGCCACCAGCACGCCCCTCCGGTAGACCCGACGGGACATCGGTGCATCGGCGATGGCCTCGCGCGGCGAAGCAGCATCAATTACCACCAGGTCAGCCGGCGACCCGATTTCGATATTCAGTCGCGGCATGCCGATCCCTTCCCGAGCGTCGTTGCTGACCATTCGGTAGGCGTCGTCAGGGGTCTGGTGACCCGCCATCACCAACAGCGCCGCCGTCTCGAGCGGATCACTGCGGCCAACAGGATTGAACGGATCCTGCACATTGTCGGCCCCCGCGGCGACTAGCACCCCGGCGTCTTGGAGCGCGCGCACGGCGGTCAATCCCCGAGGTGTGGCCGTGGGATGATCCCGGCCCTGAAGAAACAGGTTGGTCTGGGGGAGGCAGAACACGCTCACGCCGGCCTCAGCGACCTCCTTTGCCACCTCGGCCTGGACCTCGGGAGTCTGCATTCCCAGACTCACGCAGTGACTGGCCGCGACCGGGTGCTCGAACCCGCTGTCCTGCACCAGACGTGCCAGGTCCCGCAGCGTGAGAACTGCGGGGTCGAGCGTCTCGTCGACGTGGAGGTCGATACCGAGGCCCGCCTCAGTGGCCACCCGGATGGCAGTCTTTATCAGGCCGGGCCCATCGGGATCGAGGTGTGGACACCCGCCGATCAGGTCCACGCCGGCTTCGACGGCCGCCGCCAACGCGGCCCGATTGCCGGCACCCTCGGGCCCGGTCATCGGAGAGATCGCAAGCGCAACGAGCTGGATGTCGATCAACCCCTTGAAATGCGACTTGGCCTCCTGCATCGCCACCACGTTTCGAGCGCCGAAGTCCCCGCCCACGGCCACGTGGCTTCGGACGGCCGTGACGCCATGGATCAGCAGCAACTCGATGGCCTGGATGGCTCTGGCGACCGTGCCGCGGTGGGTGATCTTTCCGGCCGCAGTGGCCGCGTCCCCCGCCTCAAACGCCCCCTGAAGATTGCCGCGGAGGTTCGGCACCATCTCGGCGATCAAGGCATTGTCGAGATGCGCGTGTGGTTCGGCCAGCGCGGGCAGAACGAGCCAGCACGCCAGGTCGTCGACCGGAGCCTCACCTGAACTGGTACCCGAATCGTGTACGCCACAGATCAGGCCGTCGGCGATCTCGATATCGACCCGACGACCATTCACAAGCCGGGCGTCGCGTAGCACTCTCGACATCGCTCTGGTCACCGTCTGCTGAGCTCGAACCCGAGCTTTTCGACCTGTGCCGTCGAGGGTGGGCCTTGCATGTTGAAGATCACCTGATCGACCCCTGCCTCGCCAAACGCCGCAGCCTCGTCCCTGAGTTGCGAAGGATCCGCCCCGGGTTCCCATGGAATGTGAACGGTACGGAGGATCTCCGATGGGTCCCGCCCAATCGCTTCGCAGTGCCCGACGAGAGCCTCGTTGGTGTCCTGCCACTCGGGGACCGACCGGAACCCGCCGTCCCACTTTTGAGCCCACTTCGCGACAATTGCGAGAGTTCGTTTTCTTCCACCCCCTCCGATCAGTACGGGTGGATGAGGATGCTGTATCCCCTTCGGCTCACAGCAAGCATCGGTGATCTTGTAGTACCGGCCTTCAAAGTCGGTGACTTCCTGCGACAGGAGGCGGATGATCACTTCGACGCCCTCCTCGAAGCGGTCGAGGCGTTCCGTCACCGTGCCGAGCTCGATGCCGTAGGCGTCCGATTCTTCGAGGTTCCAGCCGGCACCCAGGCCGAGATCGAGACGGCCATCGGAAATGATGTCAAGCGTTGTGGCCATTTTCGCGGTAACGGCCGGGTGTCGGAAGTGCATGGCGTTAACCATGCTCCCGATTCGGATCCGAGACGTTGCCTGGGCAAGCGCGGCGAGCATCGTCCAGCTTTCAAGGCAGGGGCCGCGCGAGTCGCCTCTCCCCGGGTACATGTCGCCACCCAGCGAGTAAAAGTGGTCGAAGTTCCAAGCTTGGGCGTATGCCTCACATTCGTCGATGGCTCGCCAAACATCGAGGAACTCCTGCCATGTCGCATGGTGGGGTGGAGTCTTGACTGCGTACTCAACCATGATGTAGTCCCTTCGACTCCCCCCAACGATGAAGGCGCTGGACCATCAACTAGTTTTCTGATTCAAAACTTTAGTTGTTATATGATAGCATACTCAGCGAATACGCTAGCCTGCAAGAGCAGGAGATGAGGTCACTCAGTGGACAAAGCCTGGTCACCGGTCGTCTTGGCCGAATCCTCATTGTCGACCGAAGCGCTTCTCGACGACCTGTGGACAGGAGTCATCCCCTACGCGGTCTTCCCCGACTTTCTCGACAAGTCGGAGTGCTCCGGAGTGATCGAGGCTCTCAGGACGGCACCAATGACCACGTTCAAGTCTGGCGACGCGCTCGTTTCAACGCTCGGGGTATATCTGCCCGACGCCGTGAACGACCCAGATGCCTACTTTGCCCGAGCCGCTGAACTCGAACCAGCCATCGCGTCCCTTCTCGAGCGTGGCCGGGGCGATGTGCGAGACCGGATCCGCCTCACGTTCGCGTCGCACCTGAAGCGACCCGTAGTTGCTGCGACGGGACCGGAGGGCCAGGAGTACGGACAGGGAAGCCTCCGCGTGCATGGGAGCGGCGCAGGGTCATCCGTTCACCGCGACGTCGTATCGGTAGATGCCGCTGGATGGAACGTGGCCGAAATGAATGCGCAATTTTCCGTCGTACTGATGCTTCAACCCTCCGAAGCCGGCGGAGAACTGATTGTGTACCGCCAGAGGTGGCGGCCCGAGGACGATACCGAGTTCAAGAACAAAGGAGCGAAGGGCTGGGACCCGCGAGTTGTAGAAGGGGCGCAGGTCGCTACCTACGCCGCCGCGGCAGGAGACTTATACGTTTTCAATCCGACGCAATATCACGAGGTACCCCTGACATCCGGGGAGTCTGATCGCGTCAGCATGCAGTTCTTCATGGCATTCGACTTTGAAGGTGACGGTCCGGTCGTGACATTTTCTTGAGGGCGGATCGGCTACTTCGCGACGGTCGACTACCTGACGGACGCCGTGTCGACATCGAGATCGTCGATGGTTTGATCAGCGCGGTACGTGACTCGCCGGCACCGTTTGGCGACGGCACTCCAGTCGACGATCTGAAAGGTTGGCTAATCCTTCCTGCGTTGGCCGAACCCCACGCCCATCTCGACAAAGCTCTGACAGCGGAGATGGTCCCGAACCTCGACGGCGATCTCGACGGGGGCTACGAGGCATGGACCACCGCGGTTCGTGCCGGGAAGTTCACCCATGAGGGCATGGTCGCGAGAGCCATCCAAGCCATCGATCTTCTGCTGGTCCACGGTGTCACGGCTGTCCGCAGTCACGTGAATGTCGGTGGTGACTCCGGTGCCAAGAATGTGGTGGCAATGCAGGAGGCCAAGTCACACTTCAAGGGACTGGTCGACATCCAACTAGTTGCGCTCACCATTACTCCACTGGCCGGCCCCGAGGGTGCCGACAATCGAGCCGCATTGGCGGACGCGATCGAGGCCGGTGTCGATCTGGTCGGCGGAGCTCCCAACTTCGATACCGACCCCGCCGGCTTTATAAAGACCGCCTTAGACGCTGCGACTGATGCTGGCCTCGGAATCGATCTCCACGTAGACGAGACGCTCGACCCCTCGTCGCTCGACGTTCGCGAACTCGCTCGCCAGGTTCAGGATCGCGGTTTTGAACACCAGGTGGCAGCCAGCCACTGCGTGAGCCTCGGAATGCAGACCCCCGAGGTCCAGGCCGAGGTCGCCAAGGAGATCGCCGAGGCGGGTATCACTGTCTTTCCACTACCGCAGACCAACCTGTTTCTCCAGGGTCGCGATCACCCATCAGCTACCCCCCGCGGCCTCACTGCCCTCCGCGCCCTCCAAGACGCCGGGGTACTGGTCGCTGCCGGCGCCGACAACGTTCAGGACATCTACAACCAGGTGGGCCGAAGCGATCCATTGGAAACCGCTGCCCTGTTGGTGATGGCCGGCCATCAGTTTGCAGACGACGCCTACCGTATGGTCAGCAACGACGCCCGCAAGGGCATCGGCCTCTCCCAAGTCGAACTCATCCCAGGTGCTCCAGCTGACCTGTTGGTGATCGACGCCATATCGCCACGAGCGGCCATCGCCGATGCACCAATGTCGCGCCGCGTCTACCACCGAGGCGAACTCGTTGCGTCAGCCGATCAATGGACCCGGATACACCGGGCCGTCTAATCGATCAGATCGATATCAGTGCGGGATGTTGACGTCGACGTCTCTTGAATACATAGCCACGATCTTCTGATCGGTCTCCCATTCACCCGCAGCGTTGGCCCGATTCCCTGCAAGCCGAGCGAGAAGGTCCAGGACTAGCGCATCGACGTCTCCCAGTCGGACCTCGTCAACCTCACCGGCCCGCAGGGAGGTAAGAGCCTCGTCAACCGCGTCCAGACAATCGTGACAATGGGAGACAACGTCGGACTCGCACATACCGCTCAGCGCGAAACCGCAAAAGGCTGCATAGACGTACAGGGGCTCCACGAACTTAAGCATCGCGATGCCGTCACCATCAACGACGTCGGCCCCAGTCACCGGCGTTTCCTCGAAGTGGGCGCGTCCCTGACTTAGGCCGGCCAAGAAGTCCCGCGGTTTCAGATCGATAGTTACGCCGCGGCGTTCACGCTCGATGAGAAAGTACGTTGCCCCCGGACCTGTTCCAACTCTGACTACGAGTTGCTCCATGCCTCTAGCCGCGCCAATCCATGCTTTATTCCCGGAAAGAGTTCCAGAAGACGGCTCACCGGTAAGACGGACGCCAGGAAGCGGTGGGTCGCCCTCCCGATCCTCCGTTGCTGCATAGGAAACCCACGACCGGAGTGCCGCTGATGAAAACACATGTCGACATGCAGCTTGGTAACCAGCAACGAACACCCAAGCCATTCGGTCCGCGATGAGACCGCCGGCGATGGCCATAGCCAATGGATCTGAGTCCAGCGGAACTACACGTTCATTCCATGCGTCTCGGTAAGCCGCTTCCGACGCCGACTCGATTCGCTTGAGACCAGTGGCAACGAGGGTCTCGTAGACCTTGTTGTAAGTCATGACTTGCCAATCCTCCCGGCTACCTCAAGTGATTGCAAAGGGTGATCACTCTCACTACCGATTGCGCAACTGCGCTCGTTGCCGCTTCAGCAAGTCAATTCGGCGGCCGACAGGGCCTTTCAGGTCATGCACCACTACATCCGCCGTGTTGCGGCCCGGAGCCCCCATAACCCCCGATCCAGGGAACGTCGCCGCACCCGAAAGATAAAGACCAGGGATCGGGGTTCGATAGCGCGTCGTCTCCCGTGGTCGGCCGAGGAATGTATCCAGGGGTGAACCGACATACGAGGGTGTCGAACCGAGATGCAGGGATAACTCCTCTTCGTACCGGTCCGGCGTCATCACCCGCCACGACTCCACCAGATCCAAAGCGCCGGGTTCCATGAGCCCGGCCCAAAGCTCGAGCCACCGCTCCGGTTCCTTCGAGTCTGGCCAGCCACCCGGCACGGAATACGGAGTGAAGAATATCTCTAGGCTTAGGACGTGACGGCCGTCGCCGGGGCTCATCTCCGGATCGAGCACAGATGGATAACTAATTGCCAGCGTCGGCTTCTCGGACACCTGTCCCTCCTCGCGAAGACGGTTGGCGGTCGCCAACTCATCGGGCCGAAGAGAGACCGTCATGGTCGGATTAAGAATGTCAAGACCCGGGTGGCGAGACTCAATCTGGTCTGCTCCCTTGAACCGTGGCAGCCCAGTCAGGACAGCGTCGAGTTTCGACGCTGTACCTTCGTCGATGTATCGGTTATGCCAGCGCCTGACCATTCGGCGAGCCGCAGGCGGCGGCTTGTCGATCCAGTCCACAAACACGCGGTGTGGATCACAACAGGTCACCACCACATCGGAAGCAAGTTCCGTCCCATCCGAGAGCCGCACACCCTCGATGCTTCCCCCGCGAATGATCAAGTGATCGACTCGACTGTCGCATCGAACACGACCACCTGCGATTTCGAAACCGACCCGAATTGCGTTTCCCAACGCCCCGCTACCGCCGCTGGGCCGACCTTGTTGCATGAGGTGATAGGACGCGAAGTTGAGGGCCGCCATTCCGGTACCCGGCATATCGGGCCCAAGACCCCAGGCAGTTGGTGCATGTGAGATCGACGGCATCGAGACTCGCCAGTCGTCGAAGTAGTCAGCCATGACGTCATTGGCGGTGCGCTTGTCCCAGTTCAGGTAGCGGGCTGCAGCCCGGCCCCGTCTTCCGACGGTGGCGGCGAACCGGCGTAGTGACGGAGGGGTGCGGGCGATCTCAAGCGCAAATTCAGCAACCGGCATGGCATCGGCCAGATAGCGCCGATAACCATCGACCTGACTCGGGTAGGTGGCCGCCAAGCTCTCGATGGTCTGCTCGGGGTCATGAAAGTGGACCCACGGTGCGGTGTCGTCGTAGAACACATTGATGGAGTTGGCATCGGCCTCGAGGTAGCGAAGACCGTGGGCGGTGAGGTCAAGGTCTTCAATCACGTCCATCGCCCGGATAACAGAGTGCTCGGAGGCGCCGATGTTGAAGTTCGCGCCCAGAGCCGACACGGTGGATGTGCACCCACCCACCGTGGGCCGTGACTCCAGCACTAATGTGTCGAACCCGGCTCGAGCGAGATAGGACGCGC
>Ga0310124_10003234_pt1 | contig 11021 bp, 13 predicted proteins | sample CB11b_AW_Bot5_MG_FD_203507 | JGI IMG/M metagenome (GOLD analysis project Ga0310124, IMG submission 203507) | Marine microbial communities from Western Arctic Ocean, Canada - CB11b_AW_Bot5 | ecosystem: Environmental > Aquatic > Marine > Oceanic | place: Canada: Western Arctic Ocean | collected...
TTGGGATATTGCCGGTGCCATGGTTTACCCAGTCGGCGCGGCTATCATTATATATGGACCGAGAGGCGCATTATGGCTGTCTTCGCCCCGACCGTAATGCTGAGCGTAATGCTTGCCTCTCGCGCGTCGTCATCGCTATGCTATGCGCCATGACGGCGGCTTGGAGGTTAGTCATGACGGGAATCGGACAGGTTGAAGTTAAGGTCGAAGGAAACGGTTTCGGGGCCGAGATTAGCGGCGTTGACCTTGTTGTAGGAGTATCAGCGGCGGAATTCGAGGCTATTCATACCGCTATAATCCGGCACAAAGTTCTGGTATTTCGCGATCAGAAATTAGACGACGACAGTCACTTTACCTTCGCCCAGCGCTTTGGGCCGTTGGAAGGTCACATCAACACTTCAACCCGCCAGGACCGTCTGCCAAAGCTGCAGGTCTTTGGTAATGTTGATGCGGCGGGCAATCCAACCGGCGTTCACCCGGAGCGTGGTACCCTGGTTTGGCATACGGACAAATCCTATGTCGCCCGGCCCTCGCTCTTCACCATCCTGCGCTCGCCTTTTGTCGCGCGGGAGGGGGGCGATACTTGCTTCGCCGATATGCAACGCGCCTATGAAAGCCTGGATGCTGCCCGGACCGAGGGCCTCGCAGGCCTTCGCGCGGTGCATGATTGGAAGCGCAGCCGGGAAAAATCGGACGAACGGCCGGCTACGGTGGAAGAGATCGCGGCGGCGCCCCCCGTGGATCACCCCCTGGTCCGCACCCATCCCGATACCGGCGCCCGCACCCTCTATATTGGCAATCACGCTTCCCACGTGCTTGGCCAGGAAGTGGCCGAGGGCGAAACCTTACTAGCCGAATTGGAACGCCATGCCACTCAGGACCAGTTTATTTACCGCCACCGCTGGCGCGACAACGATGTTTTGATGTGGGACAATCGTTGCACCATGCACTGCGTCATGCCCTATGACGCCGCGACGGAGCGCCGGGTCGTCCACCGCGCCGTGGTGCAGGGTGACCGCCCGGTTTAAATTTTTCCCGTGCGTATTACGAAGCGCCCCGGCACGTGGCAAGGCTTGCCTTCGTTATGCATCCTTGCCCATAATTTGCATCTCAACGCGATTATATCGTCACAGATCAGGCTACCGTAGCGCAACCAGCTAAGCAGGAGTTTCCCATGGAGCCGGCCATAACGCCCCTTGACGCTGCTCTGGGCGCCACCATTATCGATATCGACCTGGCGCATTTGGACGCGGCCACGTGGCAGTGGGTCGAGGATGCTGTTCATGAATTCGGAATATTGATTTTTCCAGGCCAGAACCTGACCGCCGAGGCGTAGGTCGCGTTCGCCAGCCGCTTTGGTGAAATCGAGCTTTTGCGCCCGGACCCCGAGGCCAAGGCCGTGTCGGTCAGCAACAAAAAGCCGGACGGCAGTGTTATGACGCCTAACGAGCATGGCATCCGGGCGCTACGTGGCAACGAAGGATGGCATACGGACAGCTCGCACATGCCGCTGGCCGCCAAGGCGTCCATGCTCTCGGCCCAGGTCGTGCCGTCAGCGGGGGGCGAGACGGCATGGGCCGACATGCGTGCTGCCTACGATGCCCTCGACCAGGACAGAAAAGAGAAAATCGAAGGTATCTCGGTCCATCATTCGCTTTACCAGTCACAAGCCAAGATCGGGCACGTTGTCGAGACCGGCACTGCGTACAGCTATCACAACAAGGGCGCACCGTTGCGTCCACTGGTAAAAACCCATCCGGTTACCGGCCGCAAGTCGCTTTTCATTGGCTGGCACGCCTACCGGATACCGGGTCTTGATGACGCGGAAGCGCAAAATCTGTTGGACGATCTTCTCGCCTTCGCCTGTTAACCGCCGCGCACCTACAAGCATAACTGGCAGCCTGGGGATCTAGTCGTCTGGGATAATCGCTGCATACTGCACGCGGCGCCGCTCTACGACTACGGCGAAACCCGCATTATGCAGCACACTCGGGTCGCCGGCGATCCGGCCAGCGAATTGGTCACAACCGGCCGCGACGAGCGGGCCAACGGGTTCGAGGCGTCTGCGTCCAATAGATAGCCCCGCACGGATAGAGACGTCGGATGATGATCATTCACCGCTGTTGGTGCGGCGAAACACCGGGGCACGTTTTTCCACGAAGGCCCGAACCGCTTCGCCGTGATCGGGATCCTGTGACGCCAACACTAATTGTTCGGCTTCGCGATCAAGGGCGGTGAAAAAATCTGCGCCGATCGCCAGGTCAAGGTTTTCCTTCATCAGGCCCAGCGCGGTGCGGGGGCCATCGGCGAACGACCGGGCCATGGTCATGGCGGTTTTCTGCAGGGCGGCGTCGGCTACGACCTGGTTGACAAGGCCGATCCGCTCGGCGCGTTCCGCGTCGACCCGCTCTCCGGTGAACATCAATTCACGGGCTCTTGCGGTTCCCACCAGACGGGTCATCATCCAGGCAATACCGTAATCACCGCTAAGGGCGACGCGGCGGTAACCAGTTGCAAGAAAGGCCGAGGCCGCCGCGATACGGATATCGCAGGCCAGCGCGATAGACAGACCGGCGCCGACCGCCGGGCCGGGCAGGGCCGCGATCGTCGGTTGCGGCATGGTGATGAGTGCGCCCGTCAGGGTCCGCTGGCGCTGTTGCAGATCCGCGATCCGTTCCTCCAGAGTCGTAGTTTTCTTGTTGCTGTTGCCACCCATGCCCTTTACATCGCCGCCGGCGCAAAAGGCCGTGCCCGTGCCTGTCAGCACCAGAGCGCCGACGCTGTCGTCCCCGGCGGCATTGGCAAGCATGCGCCTTAGCGCGGGCGAGAGATCGTCGGAGAGGGCATTGCGCGCCTCCGGCCGATTCAAGGTCAAAACCAGAACACCCCCGTCCTGGCGGGCCAACAATTGATCCGTACCCGTATCGATGGCTCGTGCTGTCATGATACCCTCGTATTATTTTATCAGCGGCCCGCTAATCCTTGCGGAATTTATCTAGGGTAATGATGTTGTCGCCGGTTTTTTCCTCGGGTACCGGGTCCGGGCTCTCAACCGAACGCCCGGTCGTTTTTCCTGGCGCGGCGTCCTTGGTAGTTTCGGCATCGGCTTCCAGGACTGTTTCGGAGGTGGCTATGACGCTGCCGTCGCCCTGGCTGCCGCCTTGGGCCTGGCCGAACTGCAGGCCAAATTGCACGCTGGGATCAAGGAATGAAGTCAAGGCCTGGAACGGGATATGCAGGCGCTGGCCCTGGCCGCCGAAACTCAAGGTAATATCGAAGGCATCCTCACCAACTTCCAGGCCCCAGAATTTGTGCTGGACGACAATTGTCATCTCTTCCGGGTATTGGGCTTCCAAATGTTTGGGAATGTCGACGCCGGGATATTGGGTTTTGAAACCAATATAGAAGTGATGCTCGCCTAACAGTCCGTCCGTGGCGGCACGGATCAGAGCCGTGCGAACCACGCCTCGTAGGCTGTCTTCGACCATTTGGCCATATTGCATGAGATCTTGCGCCATTCCGGCCCCACGAATTATCGACACAGAAGTGTTTCAGCCATACCTGCGACACCGTATTGCGTACATAACCTAGGGTTGGCAGGTGGGTCCAGGAATTAGTGGGGGACTTCTGTTGCCCGGTGCCCCCCGAACCGCGCTTACCTTTTAATTAGGCAGCGAGCACCATTTCATTATCATTGGCACTTGTAGAAAAAGCCCGATAACGGCGGAACCATACCGAACGCAAACCTTGCCTTTACCACGCGCGTCGATCCTGTTTCGCCCCCATCAGCAATACACCGAATTTTCCGTCTACAGCGGGATTTGGACTATCATCCAAACCACGATTCGACGTCTGATGCACTCCTGGTGGAGGCGCCGGGTACTGCCCCCGGGTCCGCTACGTTTATTCCGCAAGGCGTTTAGCGCCATAGCCGGACAAGCCGGCAGCCCGAATATAGGCATTTTTGCCTCATTTTAAAAGGGCCGTAGAAAATCGCGGGGAAAAGCGGGTTTTTACGCCTCCGGTGACTGTCCGAACGGGCCCGAGCCGGGTATCTTGTATTTGGCCGCTGGTCGCGGCTTTTTATGAACAAGGAGATTTTGATGCCAGTAAGTGAGGCGCAGCGACAGGAAATTGAACAGCTTCGCGACGGCACGAACTCCACCCTGCGGGCCACGGTTCCGGCTCTTGAAGAGATGCTGTACCAGCCGGTCCCGGTCTTGGATCAGGGTTTTATCCGGGTCATCGATTATATGGGCAATGATGCCGCCGTGGTGCAGGCGGCTCGTGTTTCCTATGGCCGTGGCACCCGCAAAGTAAGCGAGGACCGCGGATTACTGCGCTATCTCATGCGCCATCGCCACACCACGCCGTTCGAGATGTGCGAGATCAAGTTTCACATCAAGCTGCCGGTCTTCGTGGCCCGGCAATGGATCAGGCACCGTACCGCATCGGTCAATGAGTATTCCGCGCGTTATTCTATCCTGAACCGGGAGTTCTACATCCCCATGCCGGATCAACTCTCAGCCCAATCCAAGGACAACCGGCAGGGACGTAGCGGGATCCTGCGGGGAGAAGAAGCGGCCCGTGTGCTGGCGGTTCTGCGCGAGGATGCGGCGCGCAATTATGTCAACTATCAGGAGATGCTAAACGAGGATGACGACGGCAATATCATCGATCCAAAGCACCAGGGCCTGGCGCGGGAACTGGCGCGGATGAACCTGACCCTGAATATCTACACCGAGTGGTATTGGAAATGCGACCTGCATAATCTGTTGCATTTCCTGTCGTTACGGGCTGACCCTCATGCACAATATGAGATACGGGTATACGCGGACGCAATGATGGAAGCTCTGCGCGCCTGGGTTCCCCTGACGGCAGAGGCGTTCGAGGATTACCGCCTGGGCAGCACCCATCTTTCCAAGGCCGGCCTGGATGTCGTCAAACGCCTGCTGGGCGGCGAGGACGTCACGGTCGCGGACAGTGGACTGTCGCCCCGGGAATGGCGTGAACTGATGACCGACCTGGGGCGGGAGGGCTGACCGGGCCGGCGGCGGCGCCAGTTCTTAATATCGACTTGACCAGAGCTGTATGTGTTAATAGGGGCGGCTTCCACCTGCAATCCAATTAACCGCCAGACTGTATCAGGACCGCCGCCATGAAAGTCCTACTCGTGTCCACCTATGAACTTGGCCATCAGCCTTTCGGGCTGGCCTCTCCGGCGGCCTGCCTGGCGGATGCGGGCGCCGAAGTAAGCTGCCTCGATCTGGCCATTGATATGCTGGATGAAGGGGCAGTGGGCGCGGCCACCCTGATCGCGATCTACCTGCCCATGCATACGGCGACGCGTCTGGCCAGCCTTATAGTGCCCCGGATTAGGGCCATAAATCCGACGGTTCATCTCTGTTTCTATGGCCTCTACGCGCCCTTGAACGAAGACTTTTTGCGGACCGAATTGGGCGCCGGGACGGTGCTAGGCGGGGAGTTCGAGGGTGGTCTTGTCAGCTTGTATCAACGCCTATCGGCGAACGGTTCCGCCGTCTCTGCGCCTCAGTCCGAGCCGCTTATTTCGCTCTCCAAGCAGGACTTCCGTCTGCCTCGGCGAGAGGATCTGCCGGCCCTGTCGCGGTACGCCTATGTGGAGATCGGGCCCGACAAGCGCCTGACGGTGGGGTACACTGAGGCCTCCCGCGGCTGCAAGCACCTCTGCCGTCATTGCCCTGTCGTTCCCGTCTACAATGGCATGTTTCGCGTCGTTCCTCGCGCTGTTGTCTTGGCGGATATCAGCCAGCAAATAGCGGCCGGGGCCGAACACATCACGTTTGGCGATCCGGATTTTTTCAACGGCGTCGGCCACGCCATCCCCTTGCTGGAGGAGCTTCATGCGCGCTTCCCCGTTCTGACCTATGACGTCACCATCAAGGTCGAACACCTGTTGCGGCATGCCCTGCATATCGAAACCCTGGCCCGCACCGGGTGCCTGTTCGTCACGACGGCGGTGGAAGCGGTCGACGATGGCGTTCTTGGCATCCTCGACAAGGGCCATACCCGCGCCGACTTTATCCGCCTTATTGGTTTGACCCGCACCGCCGGCCTGACCCTTTCGCCCACTTTCATCCCATTCCTGCCGTGGACCGGTCGCGAAGGATATCTGGATCTGCTTCGGCTGTTGGCCGCGCAGGGATTGGTTGATTACGTCGCCCCGGTTCAGCTGACAATTCGGCTTCTAGTGCCTAAGGGCTCGCGGCTTTTGGCGGTTCCAGAGATGCAGCAACATCTGGGCGGCTTCGATGCTGCGGCGCTTAGTTATCTTTGGTCCCATTCGGACCAGGGCATGGACCGCCTCCACGGCCGCGTGCAACAGGCCGTCGAGGCAGCCGAGACGGAGGGTCTTAGCCGCCGGGAAACCTTTGCCGCGATCTGGCGTATTGCCCATGACGCCTGTGGTCTAGAGGCACCAGAGCTTGATCTGCCAGACCCATTGGAGGCGGCCCATCCCGTGCCGTGTCTCAGCGAACCCTGGTATTGCTGCGCCGAACCCACCGCGAAACAAATCGCTGATTTCTAGTCCAATTCAGTAGCGAAACTGGTCTGGATGAGGGGTGTTGGGATTTTTTTCTGAAGTCCTCGAATTTTCAATTTTGGTTCATATTTTTCTCTGAATATTTTGCGCTTATCATAAGCGGCCCACCCAATTTGAAAAATCTAATCAAATAGGCCGTGCATTTTTATGGAATTGAAGAGCGTTTAGCGATGGCTATAACCGTGGAGGTAAAAGGGTTCCCCCCGAATTGTAAGGACTGCCATACCCTTTGTTGTGTCGTCCTGACATTCGATGGGCCCCATTACAAGAAGCCCGCGGGCGAGCCTTGCAAAAACCTTGATCAAAATTCTAGGTGCAACAAATGGAACATCCTGGAAGGAGAGGGCTACCGCGAATGCCGCTCATTTTCCTGCTTTGGCGCGGGCCAAGTGGTGGCGCACTTCACCGAGGCAAATTGCCTGCCCAATTGGCAGGAAAGGGCGCCTGATGAACACGCCGAACTCTCTATCTTTCAACGTGTTTACAGCGAATTGTACAACGATTTTGTCGGCAAGCCGCTGCCCTGAAAAGAAGGCATGTAACCCTCGCCAAGCTATTTCTGACCCCGCGCCCACAGCATTTTCATTCTGAAAATGCTTAGACCTCTAGAATTAGAGAAATTATTCCAATAGCTTAGAATAGCGTCGTGGCGCTAATTAATTTAGAATTTTACTAACCCTGCCAGCCGATAGCTTTTTCCTCCATCAGCGCGGCGATCTCGTCATCGTTCAGGCCCCAGGCTTTCAGGCCGACGGCGGTGTCGGCGCCCATTTCTGGCGGCGGCGATTTGATGGCCGATGGGGTGCGGCTGAAACGCGGAGCGGGGACGGGCTGTTTCACCCCGTCAACCTCGACAAAACTGCCACGGTCCCGGTTGTGGGGATGCTCGAAGGCTTCGTCGAAGGTCAGGACCGGAGCAAAACAAATATCCGTGCCTTCCATGATCGCGCACCATTGATCGCGCGTTTTCGCGGCAAAAAGCGCCTCGAACTTCAGGGCCATCTCGGGCCAGGTGGGGCGGTTCATCTGGGCCGGCAGGTCGGCCGGGTCCAGGCCAAGTTTATCCAGCAAAATCGCATAGAATTTTACCTCGATGGAGGCGATTGAGACAAATTTTCCGTCCGATGTCTTGTAGCAGCGGTAGAAATGTGCTCCGCCATCGGTAATATTAGAGGCTCGCTCCTGCACCCAATCGCCCGCTGCAGCGGCACCAAAGGCGCCGGTGCCCAGGTATGCGGAACCCTCGGTCATGGCGGTGTCGACCACCTGGCCCTGGCCCGAGCGCTGGGCCTCGATCACCGCGGCTAGGACGCCGACGGCCAGGAACATCGCGCCGCCGCCCATGTCCGCCACCACGTTCAGGGGCGGGACGGGGTGCTCCTTGGGGCCGATGGCGTGCAACACTCCGGTCAACGCCAGATAATTAAGGTCATGGCCCGCGGCCTGACTAAGGGCGCCATCCTGGCCCCAGCCGGTCATGCGGCCATAGACCAGCCTCGGGTTGCGCACCAGGCACTCTGCCGGTCCCAGGCCAAGGCGCTCGGTGACGCCGGGGCGAAAGGGGTCGATGATCACGTCGGCCTGCTCCACCAGCCTCAGCAGGGTAGCGATACCGTTCGGGTGTTTCATGTCGATGGAGACGGACGGCCGGCCACGCCGTAAAAGATCGGTGCGCGGGGTCCGCGGACTGCCTAAGCCCGAGGGGGCATTGCGGTCAATGCGCATGACATCGGCGCCCATGTCGGACAGCAGGGTGCAACAAAGGGGGGCGGGGCCGATGCCCGCCAGCTCGATAACTTTTACCCCCGCCAGGGGGCCGTGGGATCCATTGTTCGTATTCATTGCCGCGCCACCTCTCCTGATTTCCGGATTATTTGTTCTTGCCGGCCGGGCCGACTTGCTGGTCCATGATCTCCTCATAGACTTTCATGATGGCGGTGACATTTTCGCCACCCTGGTCCTTGCTCCGCGCCATGCGCATAACGTTGTGAGCCTGCGGCCCCAACAGCAGCGGCATATCTAGATCGTCCGCCAACTCCATGGCCAGGCGCAGATCCTTGTAGGCTAGATCGACGGTAAAGGCGGGGGCAAAATCCCGCTCCAGGGCGCTTTTCGCCACGCCGCGGTAGCCCATGCTGTTGCCGCTGCTGTTGCGGATGATCTCATCCAGAATGACAGGGTCGATACCCGCCGCGACACCTAGCATCAGGCCCTCGGCGCCGGCCGTCATGTTGATGAAGGCGATCATATTGTTGACCAGCTTGGCGATACAGCCCGTGCCTAGTTCACCGGTATGGACAATCGTTTTGCCGAAAGATTCAAAGACCGGCATGCAGCGGTCGAACGCGACCTTGTCACCGCCGACCATGATGGCGATGGTGGCCTTTTCTGCGCCGACGACGCCGCCGGAAACCGGCCCGTCCAGGGTGACTATATCTTTCGCCGCCAATTCGCCTTCGATCTTGCGTATCATGGCGGGGGAATTTGTGGATAGGTCCACATAGATGGTACCGGGTTTAGCGTTTTCGCCGATGCCGCCTCGGCCCAGGGCCACGGCCTCGACGTCTTTCGGCATGGGCAGGGAGGTCATCACCACTTCCACCTGGCCGGCGACGTTGGCGACGGAACCTCCCGCCGTGCCGCCGAGTTCCACGCAGGCCTTTACGGCTGCCTCCGAAAGGTCATGCACGACAACCTCGTGCCCGCCCTTGATGATATTGCGGCACATGGGCCCGCCCATATGGCCCAATCCGATAAATCCGACTTTCATGATTTTCCTCCCATTTTGTTCCCGCCATTATCTAGGCTGGAGGCGAGAATGGCTATGGCGAAGATGCCGAGAAAGGTTAGTCGCCAGAAAACAAAGCCGCCCGCCGCGCAATTAAGCGAGGCAGGCGGCTGGTTATAACGATGGCTGCAAATACAGCCTATGGCTTGTCTTCGAACATAGCCAGCTTGAGGGGCAGAATTTCGCCCATCCAGATTGGCCAGTCGCGGTGATCCGCCAGGTCATCGCCGGTGTTTGGATGCAGGAAAATGGTCAGGCCGCGGCGGTGTTGCATCAACCAGGGCACCAATTCGGCAAATAGTTCGGTGTCGAATTTAACCTGATAGCTCCACCGGGGGTGCGGCCCAACCCCTTTTTCATGCCAGCGGCCCATTTCGATCTCGAAATTGGCTTCGATCTCTTCGCGCAGCGACTTTGCCAGATCCCGACTATCAGTGTCGAAATAGACGTGGGCGTGATAATCCTGGATAGCTTCAGGTGCGCCCGGATTCGCCATTATTATGCCGCTTCGGTCTCGACGCCTTTGGCTTTTAGGGTTTCCTGCAGCTCGCCAGCTTCGTACATTTCACGGATGATGTCACAGCCGCCAATGAACTCGCCTTTGACATAGAGTTGCGGAATGGTCGGCCAGTTGGAGAATTCCTTGATGCCGTTGCGCACGGCATCGTCGGCCAGGACATCAATGCCCTTGAACTTGACGCCTACATGGCCCAACACCTGCACAACCATGGAGGAAAAGCCGCATTGCGGGAAAACCGGCGTGCCTTTCATGAACAACACCACGTCGTTGGCGTCGAGTTCGCTTTGAATGCTGTCGAATGCTGGATTGTCACTCATCTTCTGGTCCCCTTGGGTTTGGGTGGCACCCCACGGCCACCAACTGAAATTATTCATAAAACCTAACATAATTCATTAACTTTCCGCGCCGGGTACGGCTGTTTGCAAGGCAAGGGCATGCAATTGCCCGCCCATGCGGCCCTCGAGCGCCTGATAAACCATTTGATGCTGTTGAACCCTGGATTTGCCCTCGAAGGCGGCCGATACCACCAGGGCGGAATAATGATCTCCGTCACCGCGCAGATCTTCAATGGTAACCTGGGCATCGGCAATGCCTTGTTTGATCAATTGTTCAATCTCCGTGGCGTCCATGGCCATGGGCGTGTCTCCTAATTGTCTAGCTGTTTGCCATGTAATCGGGCAGCCATGCTTCGTGTGAGCGGCGTAGCTCTGCTAAGGATATAGGGACACCGGCGTTTAAGGTCAACGCCTCCCCACCTGTCCGGCCAATCCCAAGGGCCGGAACCTGTTGTTGTTCCGCCTGCCGCAAAATGACCTCCGCCACCCGCGCCGGCACCGCCAGTACATAACGCCCCTGATCCTCGCCGAACCAGAAGCCTGGATCGTCTGGGCCATTCAGGTCCATGCCCATATCGCCCGCCATGGCCATCTCGGCCGCCGCCACCAACAAGCCGCCGTCGGAGAGGTCATGGCAGGTATCAACCTGGCCGGTGGCGATCAGGCCGCGCACGAAATCACCGTTGCGCCGCTCGGTGAGTAGATCGACTGTCGGCGGGGGACCGTCCTGCCGTTGCAGAAGTTGGCGCAAATAGATCGATTGCCCCAGGTGACCCCTGGTCTCGCCCAGCAGGA
>Ga0310124_10003236_pt1 | contig 11018 bp, 6 predicted proteins | sample CB11b_AW_Bot5_MG_FD_203507 | JGI IMG/M metagenome (GOLD analysis project Ga0310124, IMG submission 203507) | Marine microbial communities from Western Arctic Ocean, Canada - CB11b_AW_Bot5 | ecosystem: Environmental > Aquatic > Marine > Oceanic | place: Canada: Western Arctic Ocean | collected...
CCTCGAGAAAGGTCCTTGCGTTTTCGCCGCCGATTCCGCCCGTGGGAGACGACCCCGACCCACTGCTCTCGAACTGCCGGCCCCAGCTCTCGAGGAACGCCGGACACTTGATCGCCCGGAGGAGTGGATCGTCGAGCCAATCCGGTCGCTCTCCTGCGTCCCGCTGTCCCGCCCCGCCTCTGCCGGCCGGAGTGAGGACGGGGAGGTACCAGAGACCGGGGCGCTCTCTGAGTAACGCCAGCAGCTCCTCGTCGGCGGGCGCATCCGCGATCGGGTGGGTCCACATGTCCACCCCGGCACGTAGGAGATCTTTCAACTCAGGCACGGTTTTGACGTGGGCCATAGTGCGCAGGCCCAGCCTGTTAGCCTCGACGACGGCGGCCTTGGAGATGTCCGGAGTCAGCACGAACGGCCCCTTACGTCCCGGGACCTGGAAGCCATCCCGGTCCTCGACCCAGAGCTTCACGAACGGGACATCGTGACCGGCCAGTTCCCGGACGGCCACCTCGGCCATCCAGGGGGTGAAGACGGCATAGGGAGTGTCATTTCTCGCGGCCACGGTGGGCCCGGTCCCCGGCCAGGCTATGCCCCGACCGACCGTCTCGAATCGAGCCCCTGTAAAAGACGGCCGTTCCGAGTCCTCTCGCATCTGCCACACCCAATCCTCCGGCGGATCGGACCCGAGGCTTACCGTGATGGCATGCCCCGTGTACGCATACCGTTCCAGGTGGTCGATAAGATTCTCGCGCGTATAGTTCTCCTTCAACTGGGTGTTTTCCGGCACCCTCTCGTACCCGATGTGGCTGTGGATATCGACGAACGTCGGGATGACCGTCTTTCCACTCAGGTCGATGCGGACCGCACCATCTGGAGCCTCGATCTCGCCCGCCGTGCCGACGCTCGCAAACCTGGTCCCCTCGACGAGGAACGCGGAGTTCTCGACTGGCGTGCTGCCGTCGCCCACGATGAGTCGGGCGCCCTCGAATAACGTCACGCTCTCTCTGCCGGAGAGCTGGCCCTCATCGATTTCCAGTGAGCAGGCCACGACGAGGCCTGCTAGGGCGGCTGTCAACAGCCTCCGGGGCGCTTTGTTCCGCCGATGCATACGGACCTCCAAGTCATCGATTTCTGATCGCTTTCTAATCGAGCACCCGAATCTGGACGTTGCGAAATCTCACCGTACCCGCACCGTATTGAAGTGCGATAGGGCCTCGCACAAATTGATCGTGCGTGGCGTCGACCACCTGAGTGCCGTTCAGTATGACGACAAGTCGTGAGCCCTGGGCCGTGATTTCGTAACTGTTCCACTGGCCCCCGGTATTGATGACGCTAGTGGGCGCTGCCACGTTCACGATTCCTCCGGTTCTGTATGTCTGGTCGGCCCGCGTATCGTAGATATTGACCTCATAGGAGTTGGCAGCTCCGATGTTGTCGGGATCCGAACAGCGAATGAAGACACCGCTGTTGGCCGGCTCATCGACCCAGAATTCCAACGTCAGCTCGAAATCCCCATACGACGACTCTGTTACGAGATACCCGCTCCCGCGGTCGGCCGAAACGGCGGCGTCAGCCAACTCCCAGTTGGCGTCGCCGTGAACTCTCCAGCCGTCGATACTGGAACCGTCAAACAGGGTCGTCCAACCGACCTCCTGGCCGGACGCAGAAGACGGAAATGGGCTACTCACAAGGCCGAGTAGTAAAAGACAAAGACCTAGAGTGACCGTGAACGAGCCTTTCATGAATACCTCCAGCGTGTCTGCACGTTAATTCCCTTTCCCATCAAACATCGGGCCCTACGCTTCCGGCCTCACTGTTCGGGTAAGGCGAAGACGAACATGGTGTGGCCAACGTTTCTCTGGCCAATTGGTGCGCGGACACCCAGCGGGGAACTCCCCCGTCCACTGTCCGTCACATAGCGCCGTCCATGAACTTAGCCCTCAGCGCCTCGCGATCGACTTGGTCTCCCCTCAGGTAGACCTGAGAGATCCGGCGCGTGTTGGTGATGTCGTCCAGAGCGTTCGCGTCCAGCACCACGAAGTCTGCGCTCCTTCCCGGTGCCACCATCCCGAGCTGATCGAGCCCGAGAATCTCAGCATTGGTCCGTGTCGCTGCGACAATCGGCTCCATAGGACTGAGTCCACACGACACCATGTTCCTCAACTCTGTATGTGCGGTCCAGCCGACGCTCGTTCCGGAGTCCGTCCCCATACCGATGATCACACCCTGCAGTTTTTTGTTCATCGGACCATCCTCTACCAGAAGTGCTCTCGCAACGTACTAGCCTGATCGAACGAGCAAAACACTGCTGGATAGCTAGGTGTGGCTGGGTGCTAAATATTTTTCGGGAAACGGCGTTTCACTGGCAGCGATGTGCCAATGAGGAGGGCCGCCGGGGTCACCAGGCCCGAAGCCGTGCCCTCTGACTCTGAATCAACAGACCGGCAACGACGAGGACCTCGGAAACCGGAGGCAATACCGGGGTACGCCTAAGTTCGACATCATCGCCAACCCAGGAGGAACACGTTGTCCAGCCCAATGATCACGATCCGCGAAAATGGATCGCTACGGATAGATGGGGAGATTCCCTTGTGCGACAGTGACGGCAACCCCGTGACCACACCCGAGGGCAAACCGTACTCGCTCTGTCGCTGTGGTAGCTCAAGCAGAAAGCCGTTCTGTGATGGGAGTCATAATACGAACGGTTTCGACGGAACGCTGGCAGTGGAATAGGGGGGGTCACCCCCACTGGGGTCGCGCTTATCGGGAAAAGGGACCCGCCCCAGCTACCAAGATTTTTTCGGGACGTTGGGACTCCCAGCTGTGGGAATCTTTTCTTCTACCTCGTCCAGAAGCCCATAGAGACCCCTAACCGAAACGTCATGAGATTCGCCTCGCCCTTGTTCGGGAAGAGGGTGACGCTTCCGTCTGGGTTATTCTGGATGTCACCCTTGGTCAAAAAACTGACGATCCCATTCTGATGCCGCTCGAGACCTAAGTCCATCGAGACGGGGTGCTCACCACCACTAAGCCGGATCCGAAAACCGCCACCCGCCTTCCACGCCATAACTCCATCTGAGTAATTGGTGGTTTGAAACAATGCTTTGCCGTCGTCCGATCCTCCAAGCGAAGACGTGGTCACGAAGTATGAGAAACCCATCGTCCCGTACACGTAGGGATCGATCCGGCCGGTCCTGAGCACGAATTCGGGACCGATCCCCCCGAACAAAATTGTGTTATTCGTATCGACGTGGAGGCCGATCCGGCAACCGATCGGAACCGGGGCGCAGAACTCGCGCTGCTCATGACCATAGATTAGGAGACCGAAGTCGCCCCTGAGCCTAAGGCGACTTTCTGAGGAAATCCCAAATCCACCATGGATCTGGCCGCCGGCGCCATTATCGAAGAAAGTCCCCAACTTACCAAAGGGCTCCAGGATATCGAGACTTAAGCCGGCATAACCACGCGGAAGCCTTGCTTCGCGCAGACGCTGTGCCCCTCCTTCCATGGGCACCCAGCACATGACCGCAACCCAAGCTACAGCAGCTGTAAATCTCATGGAGTCATCCGCCTCCAAAGGGTCTTCTCACAAAGTACTAGCATGATCAGACGAGTGAAACACTGCTGGATAGCTAGGTGTGGCTGGACGCCACGGAGGGGGGGGCTAGTTACCGTCTTCTAGGCCGGGTGGACAGGGTGGGTGGGTTTCCTTCAAATTCCTCCGGTCACCGTTAGTTGGGCGACGCCTGTGTTAGATACTCGTCCTTGAGGGGAAAGGTTTTCTCAGAGGCGGGGCACTCCCTCACTGGGGGTATGATCCTGGGGGTAATCCAGACACGTTGTTGGGCCAGAAGATGCCGTCGGATCACTAAACCAACACTTCCGCGACCACTCCATAGGGCCCTGTCTCGTGTGTCCTACCAAGAAAGAACGTCTCGCCCAATCGGAGATCCTCGCTCTCGATAAAATTGGCGAGTACGCGCTCGAAGTCTGTCTCAAAGGGCAGACCGAAGGATAGGGCTTCGTTCGTGTACTCTAGTACACGTCTGGAGCGTCGTGTAAGGTCGTCGATCACCTTTTGAGCGTAGATATCCAGCGTGAGCACGCTTCCAGGTGCGGCGCGTTCCGCTATGTAACGAAGGGTGGTCCGCACGGTTTCCTCTTCGAGGTAGAGCGTGACGCCCTCGAAGAGGAAGAGCGTCTTCCGGCTTGGGTCCCAGCCAGCCTCTGAGAGTTTATCAAACGCATTCTCACATTCGAAGTCCACCGGTATAAAGTTCACGTGGCTCGATTCTATACCGGCCTTAGTCAGTGCATCTGTCTTCAGCCGCTGTGTCCCGGCCCGATCTAGTTCGAAGCACTTCATGCGGTGCTTCTCAGAGCAGAGATAGGCCCGTGAGTCGTAGCCGGAACCGATAAGGACGAATTGCTCCATATCGGGCGCTGCCCTGTCGAGAATCCGGTCGATGTACAGAGTTCGGACAGGGAACCAGTCGAGCAGAGTTTCACTGCCTTCTTGGGGTGCACGCGGATATAGCGCGAGCGTTCCGCTGATCTTGTACTTCACCCATAATGGAATTAGGCAAAAGCTGAGCCCGAGCACGGAAGTGTTTGGGATCGCTTCGGCCAGCTGCTTTGAGGGGACGTCATCTCGCATACCGAACATGTGCATCGTCCAGCGGGCGTTGAGCGTTTCGATACCAGTCTGTGAAGCGTCCAAGCGTTTCGATACGAGAATTTGCTTGTACGCCACCACTGCGACTCCCACGACCGCTAATGGAATGAACGCAATCTGCAACGGGACGAAGATTAGCCAGGAAAGGAAGTTCAACATGAAGCCGATGGAGTAACCTGTGCCGAACCGTCAGATTGGGTCTCCGATTGCTACCCGACGGCTATCAGAGCGAGCGCGAATAGCAGGGTTCTCTTCATGCCTTCATTCTGCCCTGCCCCACTCAGGCCCGCAACTCAGGACGCGCAGAACACTGCTGGATAGCTGGGTGTGGCTGGGTGCCACGGAGGGGGGCTAGGGGCTAGTTGCCGGCTGGGATACCGGGGGGACAAGGTCGGTCCTTCGGCTTGGCAATATGCTATTTCATATGAACTAGTACGCCGGGCGATTAACCTACGTGCCCTGCTCCGGATTCGGCGCAATCAGGCGTACGACTCCGTTCGAACCGTCAACTTCGATCATCTGGCCGTCTTGCACCTTTTCGGTGATTCCTTCCAGGCCCGACACACAGGGCAGGCCGTATTCGCGCGCGATGACACCTCCGTGCTGGAGGGCCCCACCCACCTCGAGGACTACTCCGGCTGCATTGATGAAGATCGGGGTCCATCCGGGGTCAGATGCGCGGGTCACGAGAATCTCCCCTTTCTTCAGGGGCTTCTCGTACGGCTCGTGCAGAACCTTCGCGGGACCGCGCACCACACCCGGCGCGATCGGGTCACCGACCAGCCCATCCCCAGTGTCATCACTAGGTGCCCGAAAGATGCGCCCTCGACTGTCGATCACCCTCGGCCACGACTTGACGTGTTCGAGCCGCCGCCTCGGTTCCAAATTTTTCAGGACTAGCGGTAGAAGTTCGACATCGGGATCCCTCTCGGCTCGCGCGATCTGCTCGATTTTGAGGTCGAATATCTGGTGCGGATCCTCAAGCCTGCCTTCCTGAACGAAGCGATCCCCCAACTCGAGAGCGCGCCGTCGCATCAAGTCTACCGTGACGATGAAAAAATACTTCGGAGCTTCACGAAATCCCGCCATCCTGTGCTGCTTCACCAGACGCTCAAACTTCTTCCGCTTGCCCTTCTTCGTGGCAATATCCAGCAGCTCGTCGTGGGCCTTAGCCCGGCGCTGGCGCACGGTTTTGATCGCGTTGTTGCTCACGTCGATAGCACGTAGCTGATCGAAAAATCCGGCTAGGTCCTCGTAGCCACGCGGCGTCGCGATATCGATCTCCTTTATGCCGCGGCAGCCGAACTTGTCCATGTAGGTTCGATAGGCGTCCATCAGTTCTGACGAATATCCGCCAGACTCTATATTCCTTGCGAACTCCCCACCATCAGCCGTCTCTTGGATCTCGTTGAAAGAAGCCATCTCGTACAACAGATGGCCCATCTCTGAAGTGGGGTTGCCATACAGGTCCATCTCCAGCGCGACCAAAAGATCTTTCGCTTCGTCGTTTCGGAAGAGACGGCCGAGCCGCCACCGAGCCAGCATCGCCGGCAGTAAGACGCCCACGATATCGTTTATCATACCATTGAACCGGCCCAGGAACTGCTCCGCCAACTCGTCTAAGGGCCTGCCTTCCGCGCTAAGCCTCCGGCACTCAGCGATGCCGGAGTCCGCCGCCCGTTCGTACGCCTTCTTTGCCTCCTTGGGCCTTAGGCCACGTATGCTATGACGCAACATGTTGACCATCTTCCCTAGAATAGCCCACACCATGCCCTTCAAGGCGTCGGGCTTCTTTGCGGGAAGGTAGTCCTTCTTCAAGTCGATCGTGCCGAAGATCTTGCGTGTAGGTGTGTCGTATGTCTCCAGGCTCTTCGTCATTAAGCTGCCGAACGCCTTCGTCAGGTTGGAGCAATGGATGTACTGCCGGCCACAGGTGTTCAGGAGGGTGCCATCCATCCCCCGATCGATCATCGTCTCGCCCTTGATCGCCTCGAGCATCTTGCCCCAGTACTGCCCTCCGAGCACGGAGAGATTATCGGAGAATCCCTGCGAGAGGACGATGAGGTCTAAATAGAGGCACTTCTCCTCGCCAGGCCGGGTGATTATATCCTCGGGAAGCGGCAGATACGCCGTGACGAGACGGGACTGCAGTAGGTACAGGTCTTCGCCCTGTATTGCCCACTCGATGTCGATGGGACAACCATGGTGCGCCTCGGCTAGTGCTGCCAGCTCGGCCACCGCGAGGACCTGTGCATCGCTCAGGCTCGGAGCCTCGGGATGCTTGTTCTCGACTGCCCTCGTTCCACCATCCGCCTCCAACCACACCGCGTGCGACTTGGAGGCGACCCTCTTGTCGATGATCTCCCCTCGTGTCTTCTCTACGACATAGGTGTCAGGATTAACCGAGCCACCGACGATGGTCTCGCCCAGGCCGAAATTCGCGTTGACCACCGCCTCGTCATAGCAGTTGTTCAGAGGGTTGAGAGAGAACGCCACACCGCTAACATCTGATGCAATCTGTTGCTGAACGATGACGGCAATGCGAGCCTGATCTATTCTGATCCCACGCTGGAGCTTGTATCTGACGACGCGCTCGTCAAAGACAGAAGCGAAGGAGTGTAGGATGGCCTCCTCCAGCCCGTCGAAGGTCACGCCGAGGGAGGTTTCGTACTCTCCGGCGAAGGAGCTACCCTCCAGGTCTTCTTCGGGTGACGACGAACGCACAGCGAAAAGGCCATCAGTCGGGAACGTACGCAACGCATCACCCAGCGCATCTCGCTGCGTTTGTGTTAGCTGCAATGTCGAGCAGCGTGCCTTCACGGCATCGCAATACTGCCGTAACTCTTCTTCCGGAGAGCTCAGAAACGCACTCCAGACCTCACTGCTCTCGACCTCTTCGAGCCACGAACTAAAACAATCGACGCTCAGGACTACGCCCGGAGGAACATTAAACCCGGCCTGCGTCGCGTCGATCAGAGAGCTAGCCTTCCCTCCTACCTGATCAGGCGTTGTCGCACTCGCCATCGAGAACGGAAATATCGTTTCAGATTCTCCCGTGGACCGGATCATACCTGTCACGACCCCGCGAGCACGGACAGTAGGGGTTTTTTCATGCCCTGATTCTGCTCCGCCCCACTCAGGCCCGCAACTCAGGACGCGCAGAACAGTGGATAGCTAGGTGCCACGGGGGGACTAGTCGCCGTCAGCTAGGTCGCGTCTCAACAGGGGCGGGTAGGTTTTGGTCCCAGTTCTACCAAACCATCCGGGTTCCTGCCAAAACCCGCACTTATTACCCATGCTGAACGTGCCCTTCTCCTCAAGCAACGACTCGGCCGCTTCGCGAACCCTAGGAGAGTTTCGAGATGAAAAGGCCTAGGACGATTCCTGCCACCTGAGCAATCAGGGAAACGTCCTCTTGTATTCCGGCACCACCCGTGTAAACCAAGAGGACTGCGGCGCCGGTCTCTGTCACTACAACCTGTACGTGTAGTTCACTTTCACGCTTCCACCACGTGACAGCGTGAGAAAGTCTCGATCGAACACGTTCGTGCCCAGGTTCTGCCAATTGTTAGTGTACACGACGTAGAGGTCGTTCCCGGGCCTCAAGATCCAGCGCGCCCGTGCAAAGAATCCGACGACCTCCGATTGAGTGTCGTACTGAATGTTGCCCGAAATGGAAGCCCACGGGTTGATGTCCCACGCGGCCTCAAGCCGGGTCAGGTCGACCTCGAAATCGCCCTGCGGCAGGTTGATGTCGTTCCGCTCCATATCCACGGAGATGCTGACGCCAGGATTCGGACGGAAGGTAAGTCCGAGCGTATTGGCGGAGCGGTCCCCACTCCAAAATCCCCCTCTCGTGAAGTTAAAGTTGCCGGACCACTTTCTCTGGCTCGCGGTCCCCCCGGTCAGCGACCACTCCCAGTTCGTGTAGGGCCCCGGCTGAATCACGATGCCATCGCTGATCTCGAAGTCTCGATCGAGGTGCTCATGTACACGTCGGGTGATGATGTCCCAACGGTCTCCGGCCTCAAAATCAAAGCCGAAAATGTTGAGATCCCACTGGTCCTCCTCGACTTGGCCCGTCGTGAGATCGGCGAGTCTGCGATATTGCGCAGAAATGCTGTATCGCCGTATCCAACTGAGGTCGGAAAGTGGGCGCCACGCAAGCCGCGGCTCCACACGTCGGAATCCGTTGCGGGTGACGAAGCCCACTGCCGGATCGTATTCGTGTCCGAATTCACGGTACGACACGTGTGCTTGCCACACGTCGTTGGGGTAATCGAGACGGAACCCCCTCGCGGTCAGGTTCCCCAGGGACCTGTCCACACTGGGCGTCGGATTGGAGTTCCAGACGAAAAATCCCTCGGCCTGCAGATTCTTGTCACCGAGAAAGCGGCTCGTGAGATAGTTGACGTCCACGCCGGCCGTATGGCGTTCGACCGGCGCCGTGCCGGTATTGTCCGCGGCAGTCGTACGACGGGTGTATATCGCACCGATCGTGGATTGCTCGAAAAAGCTCCGCCTGACACGTGCGACCGTGAAGTTCTCGGTCGGGCTTTCATCGAAACCCGCCACAGCATCTGGTTGGACGGCACCGGTCCCCAGCTGGAGAAAGCCGATCTCGTACTTGCCGACCTGGCCTCCGAGGCGCGTGCCATAGTTCACAGGGACGGGTCGCCCACCCGCCAGTCCGATCTTGCGGCTAAAGTAGGGGTCAGCTCCATTCCTGCCTGCAAACGAAAACACGCCCGATCCCTCGAGAAAGAAGTCGCGCCGCTCAGGAAACCTCAGAGGGAAGCGAGTCAGATTGACCCGCCTCTGGTCTACCTCCACCTCAGCAAAATCCGTATTCACGCTAACGGCGGCTCGGAGGCTCGGGGTTAGGCTATAGCCCACATCCACCCCCACGTCTCCGGGGTAAGTGGTGGGATCGCCGTCGGCGGGTTGTTGTCTCCAACTCCCGACCGCATAGGGCTTCGCTTCGAGCCCGATCCCCTGGGACAGATCCCGTAACCCGGTGACCCGGCCGGCATGGATGGGTTGGAAGACTCCCTGGTTCCTCCGATACCCCCTCCAAAGGATCTCTTCCTGCCTCCGACGAATCGTACGCTGAAAGTTGATCCCCCAGGAATCGAGGTTCGGATCGAAATTCAGCGTACGGAACGGTATCCGGATCTCCGCAGACCATCCATCCGGCCGGCGAGCCACCCGCGTCTCCCAGATACCATCCCATGATTTTTGCATCGCCCCGCCTCCTCCACGACCACCACCACCCGTGATCAGCCCATCACCCATCAATCCCGCTGCGTTGATCTCGAAGAAATACCCCGTCCGACCGTCGAGAAACGTGTCGAGTATCCACATGAAGCGATCATCGGTGCCGAGACCCGCATCGCGTCGCAGTTGGTACGCGAGGATGCCGGTGGGGTCGTCATAGAGCATCGCCCCGATGAACAATTCGTCGCCATTGAAAACCACCCGGATCTCAGTCCGCTCCGATGGGACACCTCCCTCAACTGGGTATTGCTGAGTAAAATCGGAGATCGGGGTGGCTAGGCTCCAAGCCTCTTCGTCCAAGCGACCGTCGAGATCGATGCTCAGATTGTCGGGGATCCGGATGGCCTCAAGGTCGCCCCCGACCTGGCTTGAGACTCCCTGATCTGGTTCCGGGGCCCCCGGGACCTGGCCGAGTGTGAGGGTCGGTGAACTCGAGAGCACGACGCCCAGGAGGTAGGCCGTGATCAATCTAGGACACAAGTAGAAACGAACAGTCACGCGGATCCCCATATCGTCATAAGCGGCTCAAGGGCCATAAGAGTTCCGATGATCCGATGATCCCAGGGTCTCTCAAATTTTATGGGGGTGGTGGGGTGGGGTGGGGTGGTCCCTGGCGACGGACCTCAGAATGTCCTGGGTGCAATGTCGTTCTGCACACTATAAACTTAGCGGACTTTCGGCCCTATTTCAATGCGAAAACAGCACCGATTAGGGCAACTCAGGACGCGCAGAACACTGTCGGTAGGTGTGGCTGGGTGCCACGGAGGGGGGCTAGGGGCTAGGGGGGCTAGTTGCCTCCAGGTGGATGCGCCTCAAGCCACTCGGTGGACAGCCGTTGGGCTTCGGCTATTTGTTCGCGATTCATCCGCCGTTCGGCTCTGTCTTTGTTACCCTGCGCAAGCTCATTTCCTTGGGCTGCGGCGAGATTGTACCACATATAGGCGAGCAGATCATCTTCCGGAACACCTTCACCATTGGCGTACCTATTCCCGAGGTTGGTCTGGGCTATCGGGTTTCCTTGCTCAGCGGCCAGCCGATACCAGCGCACCGCCTCCGTATCGTCCACTGG
>Ga0310124_10003238_pt1 | contig 11016 bp, 12 predicted proteins | sample CB11b_AW_Bot5_MG_FD_203507 | JGI IMG/M metagenome (GOLD analysis project Ga0310124, IMG submission 203507) | Marine microbial communities from Western Arctic Ocean, Canada - CB11b_AW_Bot5 | ecosystem: Environmental > Aquatic > Marine > Oceanic | place: Canada: Western Arctic Ocean | collected...
AGCATCACGGGAATCTCGTAACGCATGCAAAGCATCGTGCCCCGGAGGTTGACAGCGAGTACGCGGTCCCACTCTGGCACCTCAAACTCGCCAATCGGCGCGTGCAGGTTGTCCACGCCGGCATTGTTATAGGCGCAGTCGAGTCGGCCGTAGGTTTGCACTGCATGGTCAACCATGGCCTGCACTTGGACGGACTGGGCGATATCTGTTTTGATAAAGGTGGCTTCGCCGCCATCTTGCTTGATCATGACCGCAGTCTGTTCACCACTAGCTTGATCTATATCGGCGACGACGACTTTTCCCCCTTGTTCTGCCATCGCCATCGCCGATGCCTGGCCAAGACCCGACCCCGCTCCTGTCACGATCACTACTTTGTTTTGCAATTGCAAATTCATGATCTCGTTACTCGCTCAAAGGCCAATGGTTTTGTGTGCATATCATCAATAATGGCTTGCGCCTGCTGTGGCGTCGCTGAAACCAGAGGCGGACGCATCTGATAGCTTTCAGCGAAACCCATGCCATAATATACGACGTTGTTGCGAGCCATCCAGTGACACCCCGGCGGGTAGACAGGCGCGTTCAGAGAATCTTCCTCCATCATTTTCAGCACGGCAAGGTAATCGTTGTCATCCAATAATTCATACATGCGCAAGCCGCGTTTGGGATTGTGCATACCGGAAAATTCACCCTGATCAGGCCAGTGGTGGAAATGTATGTACTGGCTGAACATCCCACCACCAGTGATGCCCATGCGGCCCCCAAACTTTCTTGTCAGCGCCAACCGGTTGTCCAAGACGTAAATATCGTCCTTGATGCCGATGAACTGCTCAATATTGCAAAGCTCTTCATAAAGTTGAGGTGTCAAAGCTGGTTGGGCTACAGTACCGGGTACGCCCAGAGCCACGGCCAGCAGGGGAATGGTCGTCTGCCTTGCCACCTCGCTGATGTACCTGACATAAATCTCACCGCATTGATTGGCGTTTTGCAGGCAATGCTCGGGCATATGCACGAACGCCGCTTGGGCTCCAGCCCTTTCAAAACCCCTAACCGTGTCGATCGCCATCTGCACCGAACCGCCACCAGTACATGCAATGAACACGGCATCATCACAAATCACTTCCATCAGCTTCGTGGCCAATTCCACAATCTCCTGGGGCGTGACAAAATCAAGTTGGCTATATGTGAACGTGAGGCAGAAATTCTTCGACCCATTTTCCATCTGCCAAGCAACAAACTTGGCCAACCCTTCATGATCGATCGAGTAATCTTCGCAGAATAGGATGGGCAGTGGAATCATCTGGCGACAAATTCTGTTACGTATGTCGTCGTAATGGCTCATGGTAGTCTCCTGTTAACCCAACAATTGATTTCCCTCTATTTCCCAGAACTTCGCGGGGCGTCTGGGGAGGACAAAAATAGTGTTATACGTTATCTTGAACCGCTTTGTAACCCCACCTCAAACTGCCCGGCTCTTGGCTTGAGAAAATAACTATTAATTATCACGTTTACATCAGCAACCAGTCACAAAGCACGTTCACGCGGTTCATGATGGATAGCGCAACAGGTAAGTTGCAACGCCGCGATGACCTGAAACTGGCCAGCCCTGCTGGACCGGTAGCCGTAGATGCACGCGAGCAAATACTGTTTGTCTCCATGCGTGATAGATCACAGTTGGCTAGTTTCCGCATCGATCGAAAAAGTGGGCTTCTAGAAGCCATCGCCGGCGTCCCACTTGAATCAGACGCCTGTTATATCAGCACTGATCGCACGGACCGCTATCTGCTGTCGTCCTACTACGGCGCTGGCATTGTTACCGTACACGCGATTGACAGCACCGGATCTATCAGCGCCAAACCGGTTGACCGCATCGTGACAGCTGAACACGCACACAGCATACGTACCGATATCTCCAACAGTTTCGCGTTCGTGCCGCACACCAACCCGGCAAACATGATTGCCCAGTTTCAGTTCGATCAGGCCACTGGAAAACTGTCGGGCAGCACCCCGCGTTGCTATGCCCCGCCTACTCCGGAGGGACCCCGGCACATGTGCTTTCACCCGCAACTGGACGTCTTATACACCGTCAATGAAAACAGTAGTACCGTCAGCGGCTACAAACTGGACCGCGAATCTGGCACGCTGGCCGGCATACAAACGCTCTCCATGCTCCTGTCTGACGTTGAGGAAAATACGGGGGCAGAAATTAAGATCACACCTGACGGACGATTCTTATTTGCGTCGAACCGCGGCCACAACAGCATCGCACGCTTCTCGGTGCAGGAGACCAGCGGTGAGTTGACTTTGCTGGGCCAACAGCCAACGGAACAAACCCCACGCATGTTCGAACTGGACCCTACCGGACAGTTCCTCTACTCGGCAGGGCAACACTCCAACCAACTGGCGTGTTATCGAGTCGATCGCGACAGCGGTGACATGGAACCTTTGGACATTTACCCGGTCGGCCAAGGACCGTGGTGGATACAATTCATCACTGCTTCGGGGTAATGTAGACAAAGTGTAAGGTAGCCCATGGCCGCGCATCTACACCGCAACATCATCACCTTTGCCAGCGGCGAAGGGCTGTCTGGCTTGTCTTATGGCATGGTGGCACCCATGACAGTGCTGGCGGTGCTGCTGCACGAAAACGGCGCACGGCCTTGGATGATAGGTTCGCTCATGGCCATTCAACAAGGAGCCTCGATATTGCCCCAGATGCTGGGGGTCTATCTCTTTCGATCCAACCGGCGACGGAAAGTGAATCTTGTGCTGTGGTCCCTGACGATGCTTACTCCACCACTCATAGCGATGTCCGCCCTGGTGTACTGGTCGCCGCAAATAGGTCCAGCGTTCACTCGCTGGGGGCTTATTTGCGGTTTCCTTTTATTTTCGCTGGCCGGTGGAATGCCAGCGGCGGTGTGGATGGACTGGTTGGCGCACTTGTTTGAGAAAAACATTCGGGGGCGTGTCTTCGGCATCGTGTTCGGTTCTTTGAACCTGACCCAAGCCGGGGGCGCGGTGATCGGGGGCGCTGTGCTTCTGGCCAACCCGGGAAATACCGGTTTTGCAATTCTGTACCTAGCATCCGGCGTGCTGCTGTTCGTGGCCAATACGATATTCCTAGCAGCCCGCGATCCAGCCCAACATGCCGATGAGGTGGTCATTAAAACGGATTTCACCCAGATGCTTTCGCTGTTCGCTTACAGCCTTCGCTCTCGTAACTTCCGCAACTTTCTCATCGGCCGGATGCTGGCCACGCTGGGCCTTAGCATGATGCCGTTTATTATTATCTACTACCTATCGGCCCATGGTGGCGAACTGGAAGAGGCGAGAATCATCCAGTTCAGCGCCGGGCAATGGATCATGGCGAGTTTAGCGTTGGTCGCAATCGGATGGATAGGAGACCGGTGGGGCCATCGTTTAGGCATTGTTCTCGGTTCGTTAATGCAAATCTTCACGCTGCTGCTGCTGGTAACGACCGCCGGCCCATGGAGCTGCCTGGCGGTATACGCCATCTTGGGCATTTGCCAAGGCGCCAACTCCGTATCGCACTACAACCTCTTGTGCGAAACCTGCCCGCACGATAATCGCAAGGTACACATTACCGTGGGCAACCTGGCTATGCTGCCGAGCTTGCTCCTGATACCTATCTTTGCGGGGTTGCTGGTTGAGTATTACAGCATCGCGGCGCTGCAATGGGCCTGTCTGATCATCAGTATTGCGGCACTTGCGTGGTTTGTGTTTCAACTCAAAGAGCCGAGAACGACACCTCAACTTCGCAAGTAAGTCTAGGTTGTCCACGGGAACCAGAAAGGACAGCGCGACCGTCACATCGGCTTGTTGTCGACCGTCTGATCGTAAACGGACAGGAGTTTAGCCTTGTCGAAGATCATTTCCTGACGAGTCAGGCCAATGATATCGTAGACAGGGGTTAATTCAATGGCGTCGACGGGGCACGCTTCTTCACACATGCCACAGTAGATACACCGTAATTCGTCTAGATCAAATTTGCGAGGATATTTTTCCCGGTCGTCCCACGGGGATTCCTCCCCCTCGATGTGTATGCAATCAGCTGGGCAGGCTGTGGCGCACATGAAGCAGGCTACACACTTGACTCGCCCCTCTTCGTCACGGTTAAGCCGATGAACGCCGCGATAATTACCCTGTGGTTGACCACCCTGCTCGATGTCCTGATCCTCGCGACGCTCCTCCGGATAACACAACGTCTTGTTGCGCTTGCCCCGGGCGATAGAGCCGGCCAGGTGCTTGAACGTGGTACCCAGACCCTTGAACACCTCAGGCAAAAATCCGGCCTCGGCGGCAGTCAACGGAGGCAGGTCCACCATCATGATGTCTTCGTCGGCAATGGGCATAATAATCGGTTCACCTTTATCGGCAATCGGCTAGCACTGGTAACATTGTTCGCCGAACCAGAGGTCGCGTCAAATGACGACTTGCATCTGCTTTTTACGCCAATGGCTTTGCGGTATGATCCGCCCAATCGCCACGATGCAGGGGATAGAACATGCAGACAATCGAAGTGCTGGAAACCGGACTGATTTACCGCAACCCCAAGCCCCATTTGCAGGCTGTTCATGCTTGGCATCCGTCCGTTGACTATTTCGACGACGGGCAGATGGTCTGCTCGTTCGACCTTGGACAGGCGGTTTCCAGCGATGACTATCGTTCTTATTTTTCCCGCTCAACTGATAACGGCCGCACCTGGTCGCCGCCGGTACGGATACTGGAAGACTGGGTGGAAGGATTAACCTCCCACTGCATTCGCATCAGCCGCATGAGTGATAATTCGCTGGTCGGCCTGGGAAGCCTTAATTACCGCAAGCCCGGTCTTGGCAATTCAAATCCCAAGACATTTGGGCGATTGCCCAATGACATGTTCATCACGAGAAGCAAAGACCGTGGCCAAACCTGGTCGCCAGCTGAAATCATCGACATGCCCCTTGTCGGACCGGCGTGGGAGTTATGCCACTGCATTGTCGAACTCCAAGATGGCCGCTGGCTGGCGCCTATGGCCAACTGGAAGGGCTGGGACGGCGAAGCACCCAATGATTTCAAGGCATTTGCGCTGGTGTCCACTGACAAGGGCAAGACATGGCCCAGCCATATAGACATCATCAACCAATGGGGCCGGAGGGTGATCAGTTTTGAAAACTCGGTGGTACAGATGCACGACGGGCGGCTGCTGGCCGTGGCCTGGGCGCTTAATAATGAAACCGGCAAGAGTGAGCCGACGCCTTATGTCATCAGCACTGATGGAAAAACCTTTTCCACGCCCCGCCTCAACGGCATGCGTGGCCAGACGACCAAGTTGATCGTCCTCAAAGACGGGCGCATTCTCTGCGTCTATCGCCGTGATGATCAGCCCGGCCTGTGGGCCAACCTCGCGCAAATCGACGGCGACGATTGGATCAATATTGAACAGACCCCCGTCTGGCAGGGAGCCGCCTCGGGCATGTCCGGCCAAGGTTCCAACGAACAGGAACTGGGCGATCTGAAGCTGGGATTTCCCAACCTGACCTTGCTGCCGGACAACCTCGTCTACGTCGCATTCTGGTGCTTCGAAGATGGCATCCACAACATCCGCTGGTATCGACTACGCATCAACGGGTAAAGACACCCGTTCAGCTCGATGGCATACCGTTGGTAACCACTTGGTCGGTACAGGCAAACTGTTGGGGGTGGACACCTACTTGATCAGGCAGGCAAACCGGAAAAAAGATTGCGGAATGCGTCAAGAGCTGCTTCGTCGCTGACCGCAGGGAACGCCTCCAATCCAACCATGCCGCCGTAACCGATATCACTCAATGCCGCGACTATTGGTCCGTAATCAATTTGGCCGGTACCCGGTTCATGGCGACCGGGAACATCCGCCACGTGCACGTAACCGATCATATCCGGATGTTGGCGAATTTTTCCAGGAACATCACCTTCCTGCATCTGCGTATGATAGATGTCCAGGAGAATCCGGATTCTTCGGCTACCTACTTGTTCAACTAGGCGCACCGCATCTTCAAAACAGCTCAGCGAGTAACCCGGATGATCCTGAAGATTCAATGGCTCGAGGTTGTAAGTGAGCTTGTACTTTTCGGCGATCTGCGCAACCTCACAAAGGGCCTGGTAAGCCGTGCCCCATTTAGTCTCCGGATTCTCGGCGACCAGGTGGTTGCCGTGCCCATTGTCATCCAACGATCCGGCGATGAGGATTAACTGGTCAACACCGAGCTCCTCGGCAATCGGCAGGCATTCGCGTACGCCGGCAATCCAGGCATCAACGCCGTCGGGATGGACCATGCAGCCGCCCTTACGGTAGACGATGTTGCCGATCATGGTGCTGACGGTGATTTGCGGGTCACGCGCCAAAGCATCGATGTCGCGGTCGTGCCATGCCCAGAACTCGACTTGAAAACCGCCGGCCGCGATACGCTTGGCGCGTTCTACAAAAGGCAACTGGCAAAACACGGTATCTGCGCAAGCGGAAAGCGAGTAAGTCATACGGGCTCCCTGTATCTCGATTCAAAATTATGCTCAATACGTCACCATACCACCCTAGTGTGGTATGGCTCTCAAATGGTTAAAATACCAATTATTATCCTACAAGTTGATCCAGGCTCTTAGGGGCCAAGAATAGGGGAAATGAATCATGGCTCTTCAAATGCAATGGGTGGGACTGGCCGGCTGGCTGATGACACAGGATGACGGGCCGGACATAGCCATGGATCCGTACGAACCGCAGGTGGTCGCCGATGCCTGTGGGGTACCCGATGTGGATGTCTTTGACTTTCGCATCAAGGCCGACACCTTGCTGGTCAGTTCGCTGACCGACAAGGCCCACTCTTACGTCAAAGCGGTGAACGGCAATCCCAACGTCATCAATGCCCTCGATGTCGCCCAGGGCAAGATCTCCCCGAAGATCAACGGCGAACCGATGTACGCCGTGCAGGCCGCCGAAGCACCGCACCATCCGGAAGGCCCGGACGACAACGCCCTATACGCCTTCAAAGCCGACGGCCTGTGGTTCCTGCACATGGGCGATCTGGGCTACGGCATCGGACCCGATGAGTTATCGCCGTTTGCCGGCCATTGCGATGTGCTGCTGGCACTGGTCGGCGAGCATCTGACGCTGGGCCTTGAAGAGCTGGAACCCATGATCGAGTTTCTAAACCCCACATGGATCCTGCCCATGCACTACAACCAACCACCACTGTCGGCAGGCATGACCAAAGTTGATGCGTTCCTGCGCTTACGCTCTAGTGACCCAGTTGTTCATCTGCGTCACCACACGGCCACGTTTCCCCTGCCGCGATTGTCCCATGAAAGACCTACAATCGTTGTGCTCGAACCCTCCGGTTATGAACCTAGCGAACGATATTAACACGGCAATACATTACTCGATGACCGGCCAGGGAGAAGGCACCTTTGTGCCAATACGATTCTTGACGCTTTCGCCACATGCATCGATTCGCGCATAGGCTTGATCGGCATCGATGAGCGTAAATTGCCCATGGTCATAAATAATCTCCCCACCCACGATCACCGTGTCCACTGTGCGCGACAGTGAAAAGTAAACCAGGTTCTCCACCGGATCGAAACGCGGATGCGGCTCGGGGCGGTCAAGGGTGTGGATGACAATATCGGCTCGCTTGCCCACCTCCAGTGAACCCACTTCGTCCTGCATACCCAGCGCCCGGGCGCCGTGAATGGTCGCCATCTCCAACGCGGTGTGAGCGGTAATCATCGGCAGTTGGGCACGAACTTCCTTGAACATCACCGCGGCCAGGTATGCCATGCGGGGCACGTCATGCCTTCCATTGGTGCCGTCACTACCCAGTGCGACCGTGATACCAGCCTTAAGCATTTCCGGGAATCGACCCATGCGAAATACACCCATCGCATGCTTGGCCGCCGCGGCAGGACAGTGCACAACACAGGCACCCGACTGGGCAACCAACTCAATCTCGCGGTCATCGACCGGTATCATGTGCACCAGCGTCAGGTTAGGACCCAGGATGCCCAGGTCCGCGAGGTGCTCGACAGGCCGTTTGCCATGCTTTTGCATACTCTCGGCCACTTCAACTTCGCCCCACGACTGATGCATGATCATGGGCACGTCTTGCTCGTCTGCCAACGCCTTGGCTTCAACCAGAAGCCTATCGGTTGCCTTGCCCTGCCCACCCAGTTCCACGACACAACGCACCGGCAGGTCACTGTGAAATGGATAGCGACTCATCTGATCGCGCAGTTTGTCCAAGCATTGGTCCGTAGGTGTGTAATGGCAATCCAACCCCATGTGCACATCGCGCAGCGAATATCCCGGCAGACCACGCATCCCCACTTTGTTAATAGCCCGTACACAAGCATCGAGATCAATGCAACCTCCGGTATCAGCAAACAGCGTGCTACCGTTGGCCACCATGTCCATCGCTGAAAGTAGACACGCGCAGTATTCTTCTTCCAATGTCTTGCCAGCCAAAAACGGCTTTTCAATGTCACTCCACATGCGATCGACGTCGAAACTCTCGGGTACAAGACCACGCATGATATCCATCGTCGGGTGCACGTGAGCATCTACAAACCCAGGATGTACCAGCGCACCGGCCACATCGCGCACCAACTCGGCGTCCATGTCACTGGCCACTTGCCGGTCCGGACCGATCGCCTTGATGCGCCCATCACGAATGGCAATCGCCGCATCGGCGTAAATGCGCCGCTGGCCGTCCATCGTCAGTACTTGACCGTGTCGCAAAAGCAAATCAACTTTCCTCATAGGTTTGTCCAATCCCAACCCTAATTCCTCACCATGTACCGACATACCTGCTGCGCCCATGGCGAGAGGGTCTCGTAAAGTTGCCTCGGCAAACACTTTTCATCCGCTTCGTCATACGGTCGGTACCAGTGCTGGGCATAATAAACGGCCATGTACGCACGCTTCTGATCGGACCGGTTGGCGCTACCGGCGTGCCAGAGGCGACTGTCCCACACGATCGCCGAACCCGCTGGCGCAAAGACGTGAGAGTCCTTCATCCACTGCGGTTCGTCTTGCAGGGCAGGTGGCGGCTCCATCGTCCGTTGCGTGCCCGCAATGATCCGCGTAGCACCCGTCTTGCTGGTAAAGTCCACCATGGGAAAACTGACCACCACCAGCGGCGCCACACCCGGCGGCAAGTGACGAAAATCTGCCTCCTGGTGAACATGTAATTCCTGATCGGCAGCGCCCGGCAGCGAATAGTCGCCCCCGACACGCACCACGGTATAGCCGTACTGACTGTCGCCGAATATGGCATCAAGCAGCGACCGGGTCGTGGGCAAATCAATCAAGATCAGCCATTGTGGCTGATCCGCCTGGTTGCCGAACGTGTATCTGCGCCCACCGCGACCGCCACCGGTGCCATCGGGGCCGCTGTTTCGCCCCATCACTCGCTCGGTACCCTGCCGCGCATAGGCCAGTTGCTCCTCGGTCAACGCGTCGCCTATCACCGCAAACCCGTCGCGATGAAAAGCCGCGCACGCCTGGTCAACCTGATGGGGATGTAAGATAGGATGCGATTGGGCCATGGCTGGAACTTCCTTGTAGAATCCTACCGCAATCTAAACTTGGCAAACAACCCCTTAAAACTCACAACCGCTCAACTGCGCCATCACCGCAGCACCGTTGTATGCCGCGTGGGCAAAAATCGCGGTTACGACCCACAGTAGTACTCTACCAAAGCGGGGTGGGTGCAGTTCACGCATCGTTTGCGGCCACATGTTTGCCACATCCTGCACTGCCAATGTCGTACAACCCACGTGCAACGCCACACATACACTCCACCGCCACACGAGGATCATGGCCATGCTTGGCCCCGCTTATCAGCCTTGTCGGCGCACCACCGCCGTGCCATAGGCGAGCATTTCCACCTGCATCGATCCGCGATTGCCCCTCATCTGGTTTATATTGCTAAAGGCAAATCGCACGTTCCACACTTCGGTAGCGCCTATGTCCTGCGCTTGTTCTACCAGCCGCAGCAATGCTTCTCTGCGGGCGCAAACCAGCAGTTTCTGGGCAGCGCGCATCTCGCCGCCTACTAAGTTGCGAAGCCGAGAGACAAACGTCTTAAAGTAATCGGTGCCGATCACCACTTGGCCCATCACCATCACTGCATCGCACACCGACTCGGGGGCATGGATGTGTTTTAGATTACACACGCGAATATACGACGTGGCCAATTCACGCCTCGTCAGCCGAGCCAAGTGCCGACGATCGATGTAACCACCCACTAATATCCCCAATGCCAACAGAAAAATAACAGGCAAAATCTGAAATATAAATGTGTACATCGCCAGTTCGCTTACGTGGCCACAGTCGCTGGCGGCGCCAGGCGCACTGCTGTGCCGTACGCGTACAGTTCGGCCGCACCCGCCGCAACGGCGCTGGTCGTAAAGCGCACGTTGATCACCGCATCGGCGCCTAGTTGCTGCGCCTGGCCGATCATGCGTTCAACTGCTTCTTGCCGCGCCTCGGTCAACAGTTCCGTGTAACCTTTCAGTTCGCCGCCCACCAGGTTCTTAAAACTCGCGGCGATATCCCGGCCCAGGTGTTTGGCGCGAATGGTGTTTCCCTGCACCAGCCCAAACACGGCGTCAACCTGCCGCCCCGGCACTGTTTCAGTATTGACCACAATCATGACAAACCCTTTTTATGCAGACTGCAGCAGTATCGATACGGCCAATGATATCGCGTCCATAACGTTGAACCAATGCGGTTTGTTATTGCCCACGCCAGAAACTGGGCACAAACAGCACCAGCATCGCGTACACTTCCAGTCGACCCAGCGCCATCAGCAGGCTGAGCAGGGCTTTACTGGCCGCACTGAAGTGGCCATAGTGGCTGGTTGCACCGACAAGTTCCATGCCCGGGCCGATATTGTTCAGTGTGGCGGCGCATGCAGTTGCTGCGGTGGTGAAGCTGACATGATCGCCTTCCAGCAGCAGCAGCAGAATCGTACCAAGCATAAATAAAAG
>Ga0310124_10003242_pt1 | contig 11010 bp, 8 predicted proteins | sample CB11b_AW_Bot5_MG_FD_203507 | JGI IMG/M metagenome (GOLD analysis project Ga0310124, IMG submission 203507) | Marine microbial communities from Western Arctic Ocean, Canada - CB11b_AW_Bot5 | ecosystem: Environmental > Aquatic > Marine > Oceanic | place: Canada: Western Arctic Ocean | collected...
GGTTTAGATTTCTCTTCATCTGGTTTAGATTCTGGTTCTGGCTCAGGCTCTGATTTTTCTTCAGATTTGGCTCCGTCTTCCTGTTGAGCTGCACCTGGTGGAGGAGTAGCATTCTTGTATAATTCAGCAGTTATTTCATTAACTATTGTTTTTAATGCCTCTAATTTTGTTTTAATTTGTTCTGCATCCTGGCTTAACACTTCCTTCAACTCTCTTACTGCATCAGTAACCTTAATTCCCTGCTCTTGTGATATTTTGTCTTTAAGATCTTGACTAACCAGTTTTTCTGTCGTGTAGATGAAGCTTTCTGCCTCATTTTTGATATCTACAGACTCTTTTTTCTTCTTGTCCTCTTCTGCATGCTTTTCTGCATCCTGCTTCAATTTTTCTACCTCCTCGTCTGATAGTTTTGTAGAAGATTCTACTGTAATTTTAGCATCCTTTCCAGTTCCAAGATCCTTCGCTGTTACATTTATGATACCATTTGCGTCAATATCGAATTTTACGTTGACTTGCGGAACACCTCTAGCAGCAGGTGGAATATCAGTTAAGTTGAAACTGCCCAGTGAAACATTATCAGCAACCATTGGTCGTTCTCCCTGAACCACATTTATTGTAACTGCGGTTTGGCTATCAGCAGCTGTTGTGAAAGTCTTATCTTTGGATGTAGGTATTGTGGTGTTTCTCTCAATAATTGGTTCGCGTACACCACCTAAGGTTTCAATTCCTAACGTTAATGGAGTCACATCTAGTAAGACGATATCACTTTCAACATCTCCTGCCATGATACCAGCTTGAATGGCAGCTCCAAATGCTACAGCCTCCATTGGATCAACTCCAGATTCTGCACTTTGTCCAACTGCATCTCCTACAAATTTTTTCACGATTGGCATTCTAGTTGGTCCACCAACAAGTACAATTTTGGTGATGTCTGAAGTGGATATCTTTGCATCTTCTAGTGCCTTGTCAATTGAAGGCTTACATCTCTCAACTAGCGATGTCACAAGACTGTCTAGTTTAGCTCTTGTTAGTTTAACTTCAAGTGTAGTTTTTTCATGAATAAATGGCAAGTTTATGTCCGTTTCCATTACACCAGAAAGTTCAATCTTTGCCTTTTCACAACCCTCTCTGAGTCGTTCCATAGCTTTCTTATCACTTGAAAGATCAACGCCTTCTTTCTTTCTGAACTCTTCTTTGACATAATCTATTATTGCTAAATCCATATCAATACCACCCAGCTTAGTATCGCCAGAAGTACTCATTACTTCAAAAACGCCACCACCCATTTCCATTATTGTGACATCAAGTGTACCACCACCAAAATCAAACACCAGTATCTTCATGTCTTGCTTTGCTTTATCAAGACCAAAAGCAAGAGCAGCCGCAGTAGGCTCATTGATAATTCGTGTTACCTCAAGTCCGGCGATTGTTCCCGCGTCTTTGGTAGCTTGTCTCTGATTATCATCAAAATATGCAGGGACCGTAATTACTGCCTTTGTAATCTTATCTCCAGTAAATGCCTCAGCATCTTTTTTAATTTTTTGTAAAATAAACGCAGAGATTTGTTGTGGCTTGTATTCTTTACCTTCAATTTTGTAAACATGGTCTGTACCCATCTGTCTCTTTGCTTTAGTAATTGTATTTTCAGGATTTGTTACAGCTTGGTTTACAGCTGGTGTGCCAACAAGCATGGCGCTACCATCCTTGGGAAATGCAACAACTGATGGAAATGCTTTACCATGTGCTGTTTGACCCTCAGCTGCAGGAATTATTGTTGGTTTGCCACCTTGGATAATTGCAGCAGCTGAGTTACTTGTTCCTAAATCAATACCAATTATTCTTTCTGCCATATTTTATCATCTATTCTTTAATTATTTTTTTTGAAACACATACCTTCGAATATTTCATTATCTCGTTCCGAATAATATATCCTTTTGTGATCTCCTTCACAATTGTTCCTTCCTCATGATCATTATCCTCAATCTCTTGTACCACTTCATGAAACTTGGGATCAAATTTTCTCCCTTCTACCTCAATAGGTTTTACTTCATAATGTTCTAAGATAGATTCCATGTTTTTTATGATGCTGTTAAGATTGTCTACGTTTCCTCCCTCTTTTTCATATATATTTTTTGCGCGAATAAAATCTTCATACACAGTTAAAAAATTCAAAATTATTTTGTCTTCACGTGCATTGATTCTATCAACTGTTTGTTTTTCCAGATTTTGGTAATCAGCTAGTAAACGTAGTGATTTTTGCTTCTCTTTTTCCAAAAGATCATTTAATTCATCTATTCTCTGTTCATAATCTATTGGAGTTTCATCAACTTTCGATTGCTCAGAATTATTTTGTTCATCTTTTCCTAAAAATATTTCATCGTTCTCTTCGTTTTCAACCATTATCCTTCTAATTTTTTAGATAATTTTATCTTTATGACGAAATTTCGCACAGAGGATTTGCTTTAATCACAAAAATATCTTTACCTTTTTCAATTTCGCTTATTGCCTTATAATCAGAACTAGAACAAGCTACTACTATTGTTACTTTATCATGATGAAACAAATCCGCTGAGCCAGTTGATGTTTCAATATCACCAATATAATCACGCAGTTTAGAAGCAATGGTGTTTAACATTTCAATCTTATCCCCTCTCATTTCATTTGTATCCAACGTCCAAGATAATACAATTTTGGTCTTACTAGCTTTCAGCTCATTTTTTTTCAAAGTTATTCTAATAGTATCAATCAATCTCTTGATGTAACCTTGTATTCCTCTAACGCTTCCGTTAATCAAATACATCAAAGTTTGTGCGCTCTCAAATGAGGATCCAAGCATACGCAGGTCATAAAGACCAGTTACCATATCGTCAAGATATAGATCATTAAAATCACTAAATAATTTGGCGTGCCTTGCATCCCTGTTTACATTTCGTAAAACTTCTAAAACAGTACACAAACTAGAGAATCTTTGGATGGTATTAATTGCATGCAAGTACTCTGCAGAAGAAATATCTACAAATTTTTTTTCTTTTTTATCCGTTTTTAACAATGGTAAAAGATTTTTTTCTTCAGTATTTTTTAGCGAACCAATTACTTCTGGTGTTTTATTCAAATCATTTAGTGGAAAATAAAAGTAAGAAATTGATTTTCCAGCTTCGAATCCAGTAACATGTTTTAAAAGTGATATATTTTCGTTATTTCCACCAAATCCAGTCGCAAGACAATTAATAACTGAACTGCCTTTCTTCAATGATTTTACTGCCTCTTTAAACTTGGAAGTTACTTCTGTTTTTAGATCCTGACCAGTTTTCCTTATTCGTGGTGTAAAGAAAAGATATTTAGCTTCTGAAATCGCAACGTTGCTTGGCTCCATAGCTAGTAGAGGTTCATCTTCTTGAAGTGAGCTCACATTTGTATAGGTTTTCGCAGTTTCTGGTTTAAGTAATATTGCAGAAGAGGATGATTCATCGATTATCCGCACGTTCGCACCATTGATAACCATTTTACTAGCAAGAGAATATCCTTCCGTACTTAATCCAAAAAACACAACTTTTTCTTTCATCTTATATCTATCTTAGATATCTAGGCTAAGAAATACTTATTGCAGTTCACAATTCAATCAAAATACTTGAAGATTTGGTTTGACGTTTTAACTCCAAAACAACTGCTTTTTTTTGAACCAATGATCAAACGCATTAAAAAAAATAATACTGTATTATGTACTTCACGCGATTATAGCCAAGTAACACAATTAGCAAAAATAAGAAATCTCAAATTGGTAATAATAGGAAAGCATGGAGGATCCAAACGACATGATAAGCTAAATGCTAGTCTACATAGAGCAAAATTGCTATCTACAAGAATAAAGAAATTTTCGCCTGATATCACGATAAGCTTCTGTTCGCCTGAAGCAGCAAGAGTTTCCTATGGATTAGATATTGCTCACATATGTTTTTCTGATTCACCGCATGCCAACGCTGTTATGCGACTTGTTGTACCTCTAATTCAAAAACTACTGGTACCGTGGATTATTCCAAAAAAAGAATTCGTAAAATTTGGAATAAATAGTAATGACATCATGCATTACAAAGCAATTGATGCTTCAATAATAGCGAAACGAAAGGTTTCAAAAAATAGTAAAAGATTAGATAAAGAAAGTGGAAGAAGAGTAATTCTAGTAAGGGTTGAAGAGGAATATGCTTCTTATTCAACAAAAAAAAGACCTGCAATTCCTATTATCAAAGAAATAATCAAAGATTTTAATGATGAAGAGATTGTTGTAATGGGACGATATACTTCTCAAGTAAGGCAATTGGCTCAAACTTTTGGGAAGAAAATAAGAGTGTTAAGCAAGGTAGTTGATAGTAAAATATTGTTAGAAAACACTGATGTTTTCGTTGGATCTGGCGGAACAATGACAGCTGAATCTGCACTGCTTGGTATTCCTACAATTTCATACAATGCTGTTCCAAATATTATAGAATCTTATCTTGTTAGGAAAAAATTGGTGATAAGAGAAACAAATCCTAAACGGGTAGCAGCATCAATTAGGAATATTCTTGGATCTTCCAATTTAGAAACAAAAAAGAGAGCCAAAAAAATATGGGGTTCTATGGAAGATCCTTATCCCATCCTTGTAAAAACAATGAAATCTGTATTGAAGTAATATTATAAGGGGATAGGGAAAAAACGTACTGAAGCCCGGTAGTGTAGTGGCAAGCATAGGGGCCCTTGGAGCCTTTGACCTCGGTTCGAGTCCGGGCCGGGCTACTATTTTTTTAAAAATCCATTTTAGTTAACAATTTTGTAGCGATGACAAAAAGAATAGATGCAAGTACTATCAAAACTACCATCTCTAAAATAACAAACTCTGTAATTGTACCAAAAATTCCAGCCCTAATTATATCTACAAGGTATGTCAATGGATTCAGATAAAATATAGTTGCAAGAGGTTGTGGAGCGCCGGCAGCGGGATAGAAAGCCGTACTTACAAACGCAAAGAAAATAAAAACTGTATTAATAATTACGTTAAAGCCCTCACTTGAACGCAGTCTTGCGGATATGATTGAAGCGATTGAACCAAATAATATTGCACCGACTATTGAGCTGAAAACTATCAGCGGAATTGTAACTAAGCTAAATTCTGCTGATTGAAAAAATACCGGATAGCCAACCGCCGCAATTAACGCAGCACTAACTAGACCAATTACAGCAATAGTGGCGATATTGCTAAGAATATAATCTGATCTTGTAAATGGGCCTGACATTATTTGTTCAAACATTCCATGTCGTCTATCATTCCAAATTATAATTCCAGAAACTAGAGTACTGTTCATAATGTTAAAACCAATCATCCCAGAAGCTAAGAATGCTGGATAGCTCAGATCTTTAGTTCCAAAAGATACTTCATCTATCAGTGAAGTATATGCGAACCCAGCTACAAAAATCCAAATCAAGGGAAAAATTACCTGCCAGATTAAAAAACCTGGATTTACCGAGATGGTAATATTTCTATTAACTAGTCTGATTATCGGATGCATTAGAATCACTTACAACTTTGAGAAATATTTCTTCGAGATTTGTCGGTATTGCAGTCAAATCATCTATAGTTATATTGTTTTGATTTAAAATTTTTAGAATGTTCATTAAAACAAGTTCAGAATCAGTAGAATGTATTGTGATTGTTGCTCCTGTATTAAACTCAATTTTACAATCTTTAACATTTTCTAAAAGACTTTCTAATGCTTCAGTATTGGAAGAAATGTGAATTTTGATTGTTTTTTCACTACCAAATCTTTTTTTAAGTTCGTTAGGGGAGTCAATAGTAATTATTCTACCTTTGTTAATAATTGCAATATTATCGCAGAGATATTCTGCCTCGGTCAATACATGCGTGGTGTAAAATATTGTCAAGTTTTTTTCCTTTACTTTATTTTTTAAAAAATCTAATAATTGTCGTCTGGTAGTTGGATCCAATCCAACAGTAGGTTCATCTAAGAACAATAAATCCATATCATGCATGAACTCACGAGCAACCTGAACTCGTCTTCTCTGACCAATAGAAAGATCCTCATTTTTTTTCTTTCTAATTTCAACTAGATTAAAGGAGGTAAGAAGTTCTTCTGTTCTATCCATTCTAGTTTTTTTGTCAAGGTTCCACATCATTCCATATTTTTCAAGCGACTTTTCTACTGAAAGTGTTGGTTCGTAACTTGGCTGCTGTAAAACTACACCAATTTTTTTTCTTATGTTTAATGGCTCCTTTGCTGTGTCAATTTCTAGAACTGAAATTTTGCCGCTGGTTGGTTGGATCAATGTAGTTAACAATTTAATCACAGTTGATTTTCCTGCTCCATTTGGTCCTAGAAAACCAAAAATTTGTCCTTCATCTACATCTAGATCTATACCATCTACCGCATTTATTCCATCATATGATTTGAAAAGCGATCGGGCAAAAATGGATTTCATGTTTCTTAAAATCCTAGACTCCTTAAATGTTAATAAGAGATGGAAAGGTGAAAAATTAAGGGAGCAATTTGTCAGAGTTTGAAGAATTACTAGAAAAGATTCGGGAACAAAAACCTGAATTAACTAAAGAAGACATTGATGATAAAATTAAACAAAAAAAGGAAAAGATAGGCGTTGGTTATTTAACGGATCAGGGTGCTCTTTTTCTTATTGCGTCAGATCTGGGAATATCATTAAAGCAAACATTGAAAGTTGAAATGGGTCTAAAGGATATTTACGTAGGCGCTAAAGATGTATCAATCGAAAGTAGAGTTCTGAACATTTCGCCTACTAAGCAGTTTTCTAGAAAAGATGGTTCGCCTTTCTTACTTAGAACTATGACTGTTTATGACAACGATTCTACTGCTAGTGTAAAGCTTTGGGATGAAAAAGCTAACCTTCCAGGAATTGAAGAACTAAAACCTGGTGATTTAATAAAAATAATCAAGGCTTACGTTAAATCGGATCTTAACGGTAGTCCAACGATAAATGTTGGTTCAGGATCTAATATCGAGTCAGCCAATAAAGAAAGCAAAATTTGTCCAATTGATGATCTAGCTATTGATGTCAGTGATGTTAAGGAAAATCAAAGTAATTTAGTTGTTTTAGGTAAAATGGATGGTAACATAACTACACTAGAATTTACGAACAAACGTGGTGAACCAGGAAAAGGACTTAGAATGAGATTAAAAGGAAATGATGGCACTACAAAAGGTGTAGTGATATGGGGAAAAGATGAATCATTTTTACCAAAACTTATTCCTCAGGATGCAAAAGTTCGGCTCTTGGGTGTAAGAACAAAGGTAGGAACCCAAGGTCTTGAGATTCATGGAAATGAGGCAACATTGGTTGAGATTGAAGGAGGAAAAGAAACAGAGCCTGTTATTGTACGCATTGCAACAATAAAGAGAAATGATGGAGAAAAAACTATTGCAATAGGCATAGATGATAAGAGAAGCATGGTATACATATCAGATTCATCAAATATGCTAGATTCTATCAATATTGGAGATGTTATAGAATGCATGCCATCAAAAGTTTTTGGTAGTTCTATAACAATAAACCAAGATTCATTTCTAAGAAAAATTGAGGATGACAAAAGTATACCGCCATTATCCAGTCTAAGAACAAAAATTTCTGAGATTAAATCCGGAAATGACTACTGTGTTGAAGCCATAATTTTGAAAGAACCAGAAAAGCGAGAAGTTCAAACAAAAACTGGAGAAACAATTTTGCTATCAGAAATGTTTGTTGAAGATGATAGTGGCCAAATTTGGATTAAGGGATGGAGAAATCAAGCTGGTCTTATAGATGGGCTTTCTGTAGGCGAGATAATTTCTGTTACCACAGTTAATGCAAAAGCTGGACTTGAAGGAAGAACAGAATTATTTTTAACTCCATTTTCCACCATTGTAAAAAAGAACTAATTATCATCCCAAAAAGGTCTTGTCATTACATACTGTCTTTCAGCTTCGTAAATTTGTTTATACATAAGATCTTGATCAGTCATATTTCGTAAAATCCTTTTCGCAGTATCAGCACCAATACCATGTCCCGCTAATACAATTGAAGCATTTTTACCAAAAGTTTCAATCAGCGAAGCAACTGTCCAGGCTCGCTTAAAACTTTTATTTTCTTCGGCAGAAAGCTTTTTACCATTATATTTTTTCTGAATTATTTTAACCAGATCATAATCTGTATAAAACGTATTAGTAATTTGCCTACTCTTACAATATTTACAATGAAGATTTTTCTTTACTTCTTCTGTAATGACTGCTAGTTGCCATTTACCACAGCGAGCACAAATTAGACGCCGTTTAGTTTTCAATAGTCGCTTTTTTACTAAATCGAGAATTGCCTTATCTACACTTGCTGGAGATGCATAATATTTTGTAGCGTGATCTAATAGTGGTTCTGCTAATTTTGAAAATTTGTCAACATCAACCCATTCAATCTGGATTTCATTATTTCTGATTCTGCTTAAAATAGATTCAGTACCATCTAGATCAAACTTATCATGAAATAGCTCTCTTAATGCCTCGATAACAATAGGTGTATTTTGATATCGCTCATAAATAAAACGGCCCGATTTTCTATCATAAATAGCACCACGACCTATCATTCCAAATTTTTTTGCAACACACCATGTTCTCCAATTAACATTATGTGTCCCAATCAAAGATGCAGTGACAATATCACGAAGAATAAATTCTTCAGTTAAAGCCTCTACAATGATCTTCTTGCTAATTCTTGCATTAGATTCCAAAATAATTCTATATGCATCTGATCTTGATTGAACAACATATCCAAGAGTTGATTCTATTAGTGAAGAAAGTGTAGTTGCTAGAGTTGAATTAATTTTTGTGCCAAAACATGCATGAAGAACAACATTACGATCTGTTCTCACAGATTCAATTACAATAGTTTTCTCATCAGGTATGGTGTTAAAATTTAGCTCTGAAATTATTTTGTTAATCATTGATAATGAACCATGTTTTACTTTATTTCTGAATAATCCAACTTTTTGTGCGGTATCGTAATCTATGGGAATGTTTTCTCCCTCCCAGTAAGGTACATTTTTTCGTTCACCTCTGATTGGTTCAACATTGACTTGCAAAGCTTTTTCGTCAATATTCAGTATCCTCCACTGCATTCCACGTAGGACAAATATGTTTCCCGCTTCACCATGATCTCCTACAAACCTTTGATCTAAGGATCCTATGATCTTCTTTCCTACTGAATCAAATACTTTAAATTTTAAAATATCTGGAATTGTTGAGAGATTTTCAAAATAATATCTAAACGCTTTACGTGTTTTCCAAAATTTCATTTTTTTCTTGTCAAAAGATAAAATATAGATCTGATCCAAAATTTCTAGAACATTACAAAATTCATCTAATGTTAAATTTCTAAATGGATAGGCTTGTTTGATTATTTTATATGCAAAATCAATGGATAGTTCCCCCATCTGTAGTGACAGGCCAACCAGATGATGGGCTAAAACATCAAGAGATTTATTATGAATTTTTTGTTCTTCAATGGAACCATTTTTTATTCTATCAAGGATTGCTTTTGTTTCAAATTCATCATCAGGACTATTTGTGATAACTAGTCCTCTTGCAGATGAATTTCGAAAATGTTTACTTCTGCCTATTCGTTGCATTAATTTTGATACCTGCCGTGGTGAACCATAATGAATTACAAGTTCTACCGAACCAATATCTAATCCTAATTCTAGAGATGATGTGCATACAACTATACCACTTGCTCCACTCCGAAGTATGCTTTCTGTTTCTTCTCTAACTTGTTTTGATAATGAGCCATGGTGTAATTCTATATTCATCAAAGTTTTTTCTCTTAGTATTGAAGCTAAAAATTCAGATTCGCCCCTAGTGTTAGTAAACAAAAGAATTGGAGAGTTTATGTCTGATTTTTCAATATAGTGAATGATTGAATCAGCCACTTCAGAAATTGAGCCTTTCACAAATTTGACTTCAACATCATATTTCCTCATTGATTTATCCCGAATTATCTTACATGGCTTCTTTGTTCCAACAAGAAAGTGTCCAGCGTCTTCAATATTCCCAATGGTAGCTGATAAGCCAGTTCGTGTAATTTTTTGGTTTGAGTTAAGTTGTAGTCTTTCTAGGCTTATTGATAATTGTGAGCCTCTTTCACTTGCCAAAAGCTCGTGTATCTCATCAACTATGACTCGTTCCAATTCAGAAAGTGCAGTTAACATTTTTTGTTGCGTAAGAAGGATAACAAGCGTTTCTGGTGTTGTAATTAATACGTCAGGTGGTGAATCTGAAATTTTTTTTCTAAGTGATTGAGATGTATCCCCATGTCTAACTTGAATTGTTAGATCATCTAATTCAGCATATTTGGCTATTCGTCGAAAAACATCACGGTTAAGTGATCTTAACGGAGTAATGTAAAGTAGCTTGATCTTTCCTTCCTTTTTTGTTTTTTTGATCTGTGAAAAAGTAGGAATCACTGAACATTCTGTTTTACCAGAGCCGGTTGGAGCTATAACCAACGAATCGATTTTTTGGTAAATTATTGGTAGTGATCTTTTCTGTATATCTGTTAACTGTTCAAATCCTAATGAATGAAATTTTTCTTCAAGAAAAGCTTCAAGTGGAGTGTTCTTCGATATTTTTTGTTCTAACTCGCTCATAAACTATCGCACCAATAATCCCCATAGCAAATAAAATAATCGCGATAGTCGGAATGTAATCAAAAAATCCTGCCATTGAATATACACACTCTTAGCGTATTAAATAGATTAAGATTGATCAGTAATACCTCTAGAAGTAATAGTGTACTGAAATTTTTTATTATCAAATGGGGAAATGGCTTGACAAAAATATCCATTATCGCCTTTTGAAAGTTTAATTTTGGTGTGTGTATACATGCTGATTGATTCTTCCAAGTTTTCCTTCTCACGTTTGTCAATAGTTCTAACAATGTTAGTTACAATTATAGGAATTTTTCTGTTAA
>Ga0310124_10003243_pt1 | contig 11009 bp, 8 predicted proteins | sample CB11b_AW_Bot5_MG_FD_203507 | JGI IMG/M metagenome (GOLD analysis project Ga0310124, IMG submission 203507) | Marine microbial communities from Western Arctic Ocean, Canada - CB11b_AW_Bot5 | ecosystem: Environmental > Aquatic > Marine > Oceanic | place: Canada: Western Arctic Ocean | collected...
CTTTAATATAGAAGCTAAAAATAAAGATGTGTTTAGAGGGGAAATTGAAGCCAGTCAAAGCTATTTTGTTTTCAAACAAAAAAGTGTGGACAAGATCACAAGGTGTAATCTCTGATTTGGATTGCTTTAGTGAGGAGGAACGTTTAATAGGAAAATCATTCCTGATACTTCGTTTACTAAATTAATCCCTATCTTTAAACAAAAGGTTGTTCCTTATAACATTGTCTACCCTGAAAGTTTTAATATCTACAATCTTCATGAATATCTCTGACTTTAGGTTCTTTGGAATCAACTAATTACAACTCTTTGCAGACAGTAATAGTCACATCAATTGCATCGAAAAATACTGGAACAAGGTAAACAACGTCATATGTTAAAATTAAATGGTATTCGAATATCACATTATAGGCTTATCCGAAAGAGTGTGAGGGCCGTTACAATAACTTGACCTATTTAATCAATTGATGAAAATACAGTTTATTAAAGAGAATATGATTAATAAGACTGACCTATGAAAAGATGTTTAATTTTTCCAATTTGAAATATTTATTATTCTCTAAATTATGGTAATAACTTTATAAACTAAATACTAAATTGGAGTTCAGCATGGAAAATATACTTTTTATTGAAGGATATGCAAATCAATTAAGTGTAGCAGCTGGTGAAGAAATTGACTTTCACATATCTACTAACATAAAAAGCTACTCAGTAAAAATATATAGAATTGGATTAGCTCAAAAGCTCGTTTGGTCTGATAATGAACTACACGGTAAACAATATCCTGTTCCAGAAAATGCTACATCTCATGGTTGTGGATGGCCTGTGCAATTCAGTTTAACTATACCAAAATCATGGAAATCTGGTTACTACAGTGTAATACTTCTAGGTTTTGATGATAGTGGTAGTGTAGCAAAAGGAGAAATTTCATTTGTAGTTAGGTCTGCCCATCCCGGTCGGGACACAAAGATTCTTTTTCAAAGGTCAATAAATACAGATAATGCCTACAATTCATGGGGTGGTTCTACAATGTATAGTGGACCTAATGGTCCAACTAGACGGGCTTCATTTGATCGTCCATTTGCTGGTTTTGCTGACTCCGTTAGGAAGTTCTTATTTGATATAGATGAAACCTTTCAAGATTCATTTAATCGAGGCGAGATTCCCAAATCGCTTATAAAGTTATTCTCAGACCGAGGGTATTCTCTGACACCATATGCTTTTATTTCCACCGATCAAAAAACTAATAGCTGGCATATACGCGATGCTGGAAACCATTACACTGTAAAAATAGAGAAAAATAGGCTTAACATTTATGATGGTTTTACTGCTTTACAAAGTCCCTGGCATATTTGGGAACATAAATTTATCATTTGGGCTGAAAACGAAGGTTATAAATTTGACTATGCTGTGAATTCGGACCTTGAATTTAATCCTGAAATTCTAAACGAATACAAGCTTGTGCTTAGTATTGGCCACGATGAATACTGGTCTTCACCGATGCGTGACAATCTCGAATCATATATAGCTTCCGGTGGAAATGTTGCTTTTTTTAGTGGTAATAATGTATTTTGGCAGGTCCGTTCGGAAGATAATGGACGTGCTATGGTTTGTTGGAAAGAAGAATATGAAAAAGACCCATTTTATAAAACTGGTAATCACAAACTTCTATCAACTTTATGGTGTAACACATTGATTAATCGACCTGAAAATCAACTTACCGGTGTAAGCTTTGCATATGGTGGATACTATCGTTTTTTTGATAAATTTTGGGACGGATCAGGTGCGTATACAATTCATCGACCAGAACACTGGATCTTTGAAGGTACTGATTTAAAGCAGGGGGATTTGTTAGGAGCTCAAAATAAAATTGTTAGTTATGAGTGTGACGGTTGTGAGTTTGAACTTCAAAATGGATTGCCGATACCTACTTATCGTGATGGGACTCCCAATACTTTCGAAATTTTGGGCAGTGCTCCTTCAGCACTAACCTCAGCAGACAACTCCCTTGAAATGATAACTGCAGCGTTATATGGTGAGGATACAAATAAGACGCATTCCCAGCCTGGAGCAGCAATACTTGGCATTTATACTAAAGGTGGGACAGTACTAACTACTGGTTGCACCAATTGGTCTGATGGTTTGGAAGGAGGTGATAAAGCTGTTGAACAAATTACAAAAAACATTCTTAACCGTCTTTCAAAATAAATTTTATTCAAATTTTAAAAAATGTATCTTATAAAAAAAAGGGATAGAATATGGAATACGACAATTACAATACTGATACTAAGAGTCAATTTAAAAACAAAATAATTGTAATTACTGGGAGTACTCAAGGAATTGGTGCTGAAACAGCAAAGCTTTTTGCTAGTAGAGGAGCAAAAGGCATTACCATATGTGGTCGTAATAAAAATAATGGTCTAAAAGTTAAGGAAGATATAGAAAGATTTGGAGTTAATTGTATTTTCGTTAAAGCTGATTTAGCGTTAATAGATGATTGTAAAAAAATAATCTCAATTACCGATAAAAATTTTGGAACAGTTGATACGTTAATCAACTGTGCTGGATTTACTGAGAGAGGAACAATTGTAAGCACTTCACTCTATAATTATGAGAGAAATTTTAATATTAATGCTCGCGCCCCTTTTTTCTTAATGCAGGATACTATAAAAATAATGCGTAGAGATAAGAAAAAAGGGACTATAGCATGTATATTAACAATGGCATCTCATAGTGGGATGCCATTTCTATGTGCTTACAGTGCATCAAAGGGGGCATTAGCCATCATGATAAAAAATATAGCTAACGCTATTTCATTTGATCAAATTCGAGTGAATGGTTTAAACATCGGATGGTCAGATACACTTGGAGAAGACATAATACAAAAAAAATTTCATGATGCTAGTGATGAATGGTTAAAAAATGCAGAAAGTAAAACACCATTTAAAAAATTAACGAAGCCTCTAGATGTTGCTCGTGGGCTAGCCTTTTTATGTTCAAGTGAATCAGGTATAATGACAGGAAGTATTATTGATTTTGATCAAACTATTGCTGGCTGGCATTCTTATTCTGCCTATGATTCTAAAAAAATGGACAACTCTTTGTTAGGGGAATAAAATCTAATAAATTTCAAAACAATAAGGATTGACATACCCTCTTTAATTATCTAAAGTTGAATAAAAATTACAAAAGTTTTATTAATTAAATCTTTGTGTTCCTCCCCCCCCAAAATATGGTTATCCTGATAGTATGAGGAATTAATTCTGTACGTGTAATATGAAAGGAGGGCTGAAATGGCCAAAAAAGATACAGACCGGAATAAATCGTCATCAAACTGAGACAGGTTGAGGTATTACAGAATCTGGGGATGGCAGCAACAGATGCAATACGTCAAATCGGTGTAAGCGAAGTGACATACTATAGTTGGCGAAAGGAATACCGCAGCATGGCCATCCATCAGTTGAAGCGGCTTAAGGAAGTCGAAAAGGAGAATCAACGACTGCGAAAAGCTGTTTCAGATTTGACGTTGGATAAGCTCATCCTGAAGGAAGCCATTTCGGAAAAGTACTGAGCCCCTCACGTCGTTGTCAGGCAGTCATGCATGTCTGACAAACCCTTGTGGTGAGTGAACGTCGAACTTGTCGTGTGATCAGTCAAAATCGTTCCACTCAACGTAAAAGGTCACAGGGAAAAGTGGATGAAGAGCTTTTAACCGCGGATATCATTAAGCTTGCCAAAGAATATGGTCGCTATGGTTATCGTCGGATTGCGGTTATGCTGAAAAACGTTGGTTGGCAGGTCAATGCCAAAAGGGTTGAGCGTATCTGGCGACGTGAGGGACTGAAGGTCCCTATGAAACAACCTAAACGGTGTCGTCTTTGGTTCCATGATGGATCATGTGTGAGACTGAGGGCTTTAAGGCTTAATTATGTCTGGTCATATGACTTCGTGCATGATCAAACCTATGATGGCAAAGCATTCAAAACACTCAACATTCTGGACGAATACACTCGTGAATGTCTGGCGATCCGAGTGGAACGGAAACTTAACTCGCAGAATGTTATCGATGTATTGACTGATCTTTTCATCATCAGGGGATTCCTAGAATACATCAGATCTGACAATGGACTTGAGTTTGTAGCGAAGTCAGTAAGTGATTGGATCTCAGCAGTTGGGGCAAAAACTGCTTATTTGGAAACCTCCTGCTCCTGAGTCATTGTTGCAATTGGATCCAATTATTATGAAAAACTAACATTCAACTTGGACCACTTAATGTGGGCAGGTCATTCCTCGCTAGTTATCTCTACCGAATCACAAACCTTTTTATCAGTGAATTCACAACCCTCTTCTAGCCCAAAGGAAACAAGGGACTTAGTGTCTATCTCACTACCAGTTCGTGATTGTAACTCTTACTCTCTGCTACTTTTTCCAAAAACTTATCCATACTCTCTTGACTCATAATTTGCTTTTTAATTTAATCGATAATTTGATTTGGTCCTGAATTCAACTCGTAAGTGAAACTACTGTCTAGTCATGAAAAGCAAACTGCTGTTGCATCAAAGCTTTTCAAGCCTTCCGGATTCAAGAATTTTTCATCCAAACTGAAATTTCTGATATGTGAAAATTTTACATAAATAAATATAATAATATAAGTAACTTGTAAGAAATTTTATCATTTCATAAAATAATGTCAATTATTTTATTGTTTATTATTATTATTATTATTGTATACTAGCACCTCCCAAAGGCCCTATAAAGACGATCCTGAACTTTGAGGATCTCCTGTAGCCTGCTGAAAATTTTACTTCATGAGAAATTTTAATTGTCGTTTTGTTTTAGAGTTGACTTGTTAAGAGGATTATTTAGGAAATGACAGAAAAAAATAAAAAAGACAGAAAAAAAGTAAGTCAAATAGATGCTTCTGTAGTCACTCAAAGACACACTGATGCAGAAAGATTTAATCTTAAACAAAAATTGCTGAGGAGATTGTCTCATCGATCAGTTATTGGTTATTATTTTGTTGGGCCAGCAATTCTTTTTTTTCTTTTTGTTAGTATCTTTCCTTTGACTCGAACAATTGTTACGAGTCTGACAGACAAAGACGACGGTGTATTGAAATTTGTTGGTATACAACACTATCTTGAATTACTTCAAGATGAGTGGTTTTGGAATAGCTTATTTAATATTGGTATTTTTACAGGATCTTCTTTAATACTACATATTTCTATTGGATTGGGTTTGGCTTTGCTTATAAATGAAACTTGGTTTAGTAATACAATGAGAAATTTTTTTCGAGGTTTGCTTATTTTACCTTGGATTTTTTCTACGGCTACAGCAGGTTTAATGTGGTCTTTGCTTTACCATCCTTTTGGTATTATTAATTATATTGCTGTTGGAATTCTTGGTTTTTCAGCGCCATTAGAATTTTTACAAACGCCGTCAACAGCAATGGCTTCGGTTGTGGTTGTAAATACCTGGAAATCATATCCTTTCTATATGATTATTATACTCGGAGGGTTACAGGTGATTCCACAAGAATTGTATGAAGCTGCAAAAGTTGATGGAGCAAATGCCTGGCATAGGTTTATACACATAACCTTGCCTCAATTGCGTTCTTTACTGATAGCAACCTCAATCATAGATATCATAACAACTGCTGGTCATGTAGACCTTATTAGGATTCTGACAAGAGGAGGACCTTTCAGAAGTACTGAGACAGTTGCTTATTACATTTACAACAAAGCTATATTAGATGGTAATATGGGTTATGGTGCGGCAATCAGCACTTTAATGCTTATAATTTTATCTATCTTAATAATTATTTATTTGAAAATTATTTCTAGAGGAGGAGGAACGGGTGAGACAACTTTTTAGTAGTTCAATTAGGTCTAGATATGTAACATACCAAATGGTAATCGTCAGTTTTACTGTTTTTCTTTCTATAATTATTTTATTACCAGTTGCATGGATGTTAAATGCATCCGTAAGACCAATAAAGGAAATACTTTCTTATCCTCCTAAATTTAATTTTGATTCACTTACTACTAAGTATTTTGTTTCCATCATAAAGAATGAAACTTATCAGCAATATTTTTATAATAGCACTATACTTGCTATATCAACACTATTCTTAACGGTTGGTCTTGGGCTTTTGGCGGCTTACGGTTTTTCAAGATTTAAAATGAGAGGGGGCCGTTTTTTGCTTTTAGGAATTATGGCTCTATTAATGTTACCAACAGTAACTCTCATCATCCCATACTTTCTTCTTGCAAAAACGATAGGTATATATGATTCAGTTTTCGGTCTTGTCATTGTAAATACAGCCTTTATTCTGCCCATTTGTATATGGCTTCTTAAAGGCTATGTTGATTCCATCCCAATTGATCTTGAAGAAGCGGCCATGATAGATGGTTGTACGCGAGTTCAAGCAATTTGGAAGATCCTGGTACCATTAGTTCTTCCAGGGCTGGTGGGTACTGGTACATTTGTGTTTATCTTTTCATGGAACGAATACTTATTGGCTGTTACTCTTACTGATTCACCCGAGTCACAAACGCTCACTGTCGGTTTAGCTGCATTCTTTGGCCAATTTATAAGAAATTGGAATTCAATCATGGCATTGTCAACTTTGACAAGTATTCCTTTAATGATCATTTTTTTCTTGTTTCAACGCTGGGTTGTAAGAGGGATGACAAGTGGAGCAGTAAAATAAACTTCAGATAATATTTAATAATTTTTTGTGATGATCCCGCAAAAACTATTTTAGACAAATAGTTTGTTTTAAGACTAGAATTCATATTTTTTAAGATTTAATTTTCAAAATAAATCTTATAATATCAATATAGACAGCTATTATAGGTACTCCGGCCTTTCTTATGCCGCAAAAGCCACTTTTTGATCGTATATGAACCTGGCACTCCTGAGAATGTTGAGTCCTAGAGCTTTTAGGGTTGCAGCACAACTGACCGCCTTGAGCCCCCTTACGCGTAAGTGTTTGACCCCAGTGAGGCGATCTAACTGTGACATTGTGGCCTCAATTCCAGCTCGGTAACGGTATACGTTTCTGAAGGAAACAGTATCTTCATTTTGCCGACGTTTTGAGATACTGATCATTTTTTGGTTGTTGTAATAATATGTGTATGCTTTTTTGTATTTGGTGACCGGACAGTTTGCCAATTGAGGACATAAACTACAATCTTAACGGCTGAATTTTGCAATGAATCTGTCTTTTGGTTTTTTAACACTACCGGGCTTATTACCTTGCGGACAAAGTGTAATTTGGTTATTGTTGTCAAAGGTAAATTGCTCCAGGTCAAAGCCTTTGCTCTTTGCTCTCATCAGTTATATTATGCTGAAATAGACAAGATAAATATTCATTATATTGCAAAATATCAGTAAGTTAAATTAATACTCTTTTTACGAGACCATCATATAGGGATAATATTTTTTTAAAATTATAAATATGAAATATATATTTTATTATTTTTAATGAAGAAATCTGTACTCTCTGGATTAAATTATTGCAAAACCTTGAGTAAAATAGTTTTTATAAATTCTTTATTTACATAAAAAATATTCATGAAAAATAAGATGCGAATTGCAATTGCAGGAATTAGTCATGAATCCCTTAATTTTTCTCCAATAAAAACAACAATTAAAGATTTTCAGGTTTGGCGCAATCATGAAATAATAAAAAAATGCAGTAGCATTGGAAAAACCTTATCAGGAGCAATAAAAAAAAATGATTTCCGGTTTTATGAATTAATAAAAGAAATCGACGCCGAACTAGTACCCATATTATATGCTAGTGGTTTAGCACCATCTGGCATTGTAGAAGAAAAAACTTATATCCAATTTAGAGATGAAATTTTAAGAGGAATTAGTGAAGCGGGGAAGTTAGACGGCATTTGTTTGATTTTACATGGTGCTTTGTTAGTTGAAAATATTTGGAGTGGAGAGACAGATTTAGTACGCTCAATTAGATCAGTGGTTGGAAATGATGTACTTATCTCAGCCCGATTTGATCTGCACGGTAATCTGACTGAGGAATTTGCAAATAAGACTGATCTCTGGACAGTTTACCGTACAGCACCACATAGAGACCAAATTGAAACATTAGAACGTGCACTAAAATTACTTTCCAAATGCTTAAGTGAAAATCTCAAACCAAAACCGGTTTTTATACATTTGCCTTTGCTTTTACCGGGAGAGAAAGCTACTACTGATGTTGAACCAATGAAGTCTTTATTAAAATTGGCAAAAGAAATAGAGCAACAAGATGGAATTCTTACAGCTGAGATACTTGTTGGGTTCGGTTGGGCAGATTCTTATCATGCTGGAAGCAGTGTGACAGTTATTGCCAAAGATATTAAATACTTTGATAAAGCTAAACAAGGAGCAAAAATACTAGCTCAAGCCATGTGGAAAGAACGTTATAATTTTAGCTATGATCAAGAAGTTGCTTTATCAGTGGATGATGCGATTGATTTGGCTGTTTCAGCAAGTGAAAAGACCGTATTTATTTCTGATTCTGGTGATAACATTACAGCCGGGACACCCGGTGATAATCCATTTTTTCTTTCTCGTATGATTGCTAAAAATATTAGTGATGCAGTTTTTGCAGGAATCCCTGATAATTCTGCCTTTCAGAAATGTTTTAAAAAAGGGGTTGGTTCAAGCATAAATTTAAAATTGGGTGGGAAATTGGACACTAAGCATGGTAAACCTGTAAAAGTTTCAGGTATCATTAAACATCTTTATAAATCTGAACAAGATGAAGATGAAGCATCTATTGCTACGCTTAGTATAAATGGTTTATTTGTATTAGTCACAGATAAAAGAAAGTATTTTTCAACAATTGAGGATTTTAATAAAGCAGGAATTGATCTGCTCAAACATAAAATTGTTGTAGTCAAGTTGGGTTATCTAATGCCCGAACTTAGAGATATTGCTCCTAGAGAAATTCTGGCCCTAAGCCCAGGTTATTCAGATATGGAACTAAATCGATTACCCTTCAAGTTTGTTAATCGTCCAATATTTCCGTTGGATAAGGCCTTTAAGTGGGAACCAAAAATTTGAATCAATCTTCTTAATTATCGTCAGTTAATAAAATTAAATTATAAGACAGATACAACAACATTATGCATGATTAAATATATAAAATAATAGAATTGTGAAGCTACAATTTATTTTCAATCATTTACCCAATTATTAACTTCAATTAATTTATTATGAGAAAATTAAAAATTGGACTGCTGGGAACAGGAATTATTATTCGCAATTCTCATATTTTAACTTTAATAAACAACCCTCTAGCAGAGTTAGTTGCAGTAGGTAATTTGCATCAAGATTCATTAAGAAAAATTGCAGATGATTTTAAAATACCTAAGACATATACGGACTTTGCAGAAATGGCAGCCGATCCAGATATTGATGCGGTAGTTAATGCGCTTCCAAACTATCTTCATGCACCAGTTACTATCCAAATGTTAAAAGCAGGGAAACATGTTTTGTGTGAAAAACCAATGGCATTATCGGTAAAAGAATGTGAAGCTATGATTGATACTGCTAAAAAAACAGGCTATAAACTAATGATAGCACATATGTGGCGTTTTGACAGAGAAATCATCTGGCTACGAAATGTAATAATGAGTGGTAAATTAGGAAAAATATTTAAAGCAAAATCTCATGAAGTTTTAATTTATGATATCTTTGGTGAGGATCCATCTACAAAAAGTTGGTTTGTTAACAAATCACTAGCTGGTGGTGGTGCTATGACTGATGTGGGAATACACTCTTTTGACACATTGAGATTTGTTTTAGGGGATATCCGCCCTACTAAAGTATTCGCAAAAATAGGGACTTATTTTAAAGATATTGAAGTAGAAGACACAGCAACATTAATGCTTGAATTTGAGGGTGGAATCCTATCACTCATTGAGGCTGGATGGTATAATCTTTATGCTGATGAAAAACAGGGTTATACTCAGATTTTTGGTACTAAAGGTTATGCTAGGGCAGTACCTTCTGAACTTCAGATTGACATTGAGGGGGAGTGGAGTTTTGTAAAGCCGCAAATTCCACAACGTGACCAACAAGAGGATTTGTCTGCCTTTCAAGCCCAAATGGACCATTTTTTAAATTGTATTATCAAGAACAAAGAGCCATCTCCTAATGGTAATGATGGACTGTGGGCAATGAAAATTCTAGAAGCTGCATATCATTCTGATAAAATAGGTGATTCTGTAAATATAAATTAAAAAAAGATACTGAAATATTTGTGATTTTGAAAAAATATAAAATCTAAGTAAGTATTGTAAGATATAGTGGACCCCATAAATGAGACAATGTGCTAAGGTGTATTTTCAATTAAACGGAGATACAGAATGGGCAGAAAAAAGTACAGCAAGGAATTGAAGGCACGAATAGCACTTGATGCAATAAAAGGTCAGAAAACGATAGCAGAATTAGCATCCGAATATGGAGTTCATGCCAATCAGATCAGTATATGGAAGAAGCAGTTACTTGATGCTGCTCCTGCTGCTTTTAGCAACGGGAAAGATAAAGATGCTGAGAAGAAAGAGGTTGAGCGAGATCATTTGTATCAAAAGGTCGGCCAACTGCAAATCGAAGTTGACTGGCTAAAAAAAAAGACCGGCTATCTGGGATGAGCGTCACGGAGAAAGTCAAATGCATAGAGGGTAGAAATAAGACGCTGAGTATCAGCCGGCAGTGTGAGCTACTGCAACTGCCACGCTCATCATACTACAGACCTAGATCGTCTCTTGCCGAAGGGCCTGAGAATCTGGAACTCATGAGGCTTATCGATGAAGAGTTTCTGAGATACTCGTTTTATGGCAGCCGAAAGATGAAGGTTTATCTGAACCTCAGAGGTTTTTCTGTAAACCGCAAGCGGATCCAACGCTTGATGCGTTTGATGGGCTTGGAGTCAGTAGCTCCCCCAAGCCAAACACCAGCAGGCAGAGAAAGGGGCATAAGGTGTATCCTTACCT
>Ga0310124_10003244_pt1 | contig 11003 bp, 15 predicted proteins | sample CB11b_AW_Bot5_MG_FD_203507 | JGI IMG/M metagenome (GOLD analysis project Ga0310124, IMG submission 203507) | Marine microbial communities from Western Arctic Ocean, Canada - CB11b_AW_Bot5 | ecosystem: Environmental > Aquatic > Marine > Oceanic | place: Canada: Western Arctic Ocean | collected...
GTGAGATTGGGCTGCCGTTGATCGACAGACCTGTTGGGGATCCGCACTGGTTCGTCGTTCCCCAATTAGAATTGGAATCTGAGTAAATCGGATGATTCATTCCTCTGTATCCCGGCCCCTGGAGTAGTTCTTGAACCACTCTGAATCCAACCTGTCCTCAAGACCTTCGACCACGTTCCTGAGAATGAGTCCGTGATAGGTATGGATTCTGCGTCGGCGCAGAGACTCGTTGATACGCTCCTCGGCTTCTTTGAGATCCTCCAACGTATCGATCGACTCGAGTTCAGTATCGAAGCGCACGAAGTTGCGGTGCCGAATCACCCAGATGGCGATGTACAACGGAACCAGACCAATGGGGATAATCAGTTCAGAAGACAGGGCGCTCAGTACCCACGAGGCTGACAACTCCATCCCAGATTCCTGATGCTCGGTGGTGAATCCCTCACCCACGACATAGAACCAACCGGTGTTCCCACCATACATGTTGAACGGCGTATCATATTCGTCGAAGGGGTCGCTGCCCCTCTCCAATTCAACCACATCCAGCCACCCATCGTTGTCATCATCGTCATCGATGACATCTGGGATGGTATCGAAGTCACTGTCTGAAGGAACCGACTCCGGGTCGAAGATGTCGAACTTGATCAGCGCGTTGGATGCGGCCAACTCTAGATTGTTGGTAATCCCATCACCGTCGATATCGTCGTCCAGAACATCTGGCACCCAATCCTTGTCGGTGTCAATGCACCCATACATGTATTTCTTCGACAGGCCGTAGGTGTTGGGACAATCATCCGAGATGTTGGTTCCTGGCTGGTCGGCATATCCATCTCCATCGGAATCACTCCACGCGTCGGGATTGTCAGGATAGGCATCATCAGAATCGTCGTAGCCGTCCCCGTCAGAGTCCTCTTGCGCCTGTGCGGAAGGGAGAGTGAGAAGCATCAGCGCCAGCAGCAAAAGAAAAATCCGTGCAGCACACTGATGCATGGACTGACGAAATGGACCGTTCTTATCAACCAATCAGACTGAATTGAGCAGCGTTGAGATTCAAATACATCCATCTATTCATCCTTGACATGCAGAAGGAGTTGGCGGCGGTTGGGCTCGTTCTGTGCCTGTTGATATTTGCCTGGGTCTCGGGTGTCTTCGGTAGTGACGATGGAGATGCCGTGGGAGTTCCATTTCCTGAATTCTCCGCCGTCGCCGATGATGGCAACACGTACTCATTGGACGACTACAAGGGCGCTCCGTTCATCGTCCTGTTCTCAGCCGAATGGTGCAACACTCCATGCCACGCCACGATGCACGCGTTGAACTCCACGTTGAATGCGCCGGTTGTTGTCATGAGCACCGACCCCGCAGAGAACCCGCAAGGGATAACCTTGGAAAATTGGCACGAAAGAGCCAACGAATATGACGACGATGAAAATGGCACGGGTCAGGATCTTGACTTCCCGTTCATGAAGGGAGTTGAGGCTGCCGGGAGCATAGGCATCTCATCAAGTCCGACAGTCGTGTTCGTCGACGAGAATGGCAGAGTTGTCTCTAACCACAAGGGTGGCCTACACGATGCTGACGAGATCCGTACCTACTGGGAATCCGCTGGTGGAACTGTCTGATGCGCGTACTCGCGTTCGAGGACGGATGGGACATCGCTGAATTGCTTGAGCGAGAGGGAGTCGCAATCGCTGATCTGGAACTGGTCCAGCATTGGGACACACAGGATTTTCTCGAAAGAATACGCGATTTCGCTCCCGATGTGCTGCTGCTCGACCATTTCATCCCCCCAACCAAGGGTCTCAAGGTGCTTCGCCAACTGAACGCGGCTGTCAGCGCAGGTGAGATAGAAAGACCTGAGTTGGTCGTGGGCATGAGTTCTGCCTCGATGGCCAACACGCGGATGCTCAACGAGGGTGCTGACCATGGCATCCTGAAGAATTCACTGGCCACTCTCGACTTCTGGCCGCGTCGGCAGGATTGAGACATTCGACCGTCTACGACGGTCGTGTCAAGTCGACAGTTGAGACTCCAGCGGATGTTCGGCATCCTGCTCGTCCTGCTGCTGACGACCTGTCTGCTGGCTCCGAGCGCCAGCGCGCAGTTGGGGCTCAGGAACCCGCAGCAGGTGCACCTTTCACTCACCGCCGACTCTTCTGAGATGGCGGTCACGTGGGTGACCGAACTGTCTGCCGAAAATGAGGTCGAATGGGGGCATTCAGAGGATGCGCTCGACCAGAGTGCGACGGGCAGCAGCAGGATGTACGAGTGGACGGTCACCATCCACAGCGCCACGATGACCAACCTGTCACCGAACGAGGAGTACTTCTTCCGCGTCGGGGGTGCTTCGGGCTGGTCTGGGATATCCTCGTTCAGGACGGCAGCGAACGACAGCATCCACATCGCCACCATCGCCGACCACAGCACTTCGAGTGCGGCAGAAGCCACAGTGCAACAGTTGATCGATGCCAATGTGACACTGGTCACCCTGTCAGGTGACCTGTCGTACGCCAATGGCTATCAGCCCACATGGGACGATTGGGGGGAGATGATCGAGCCATCTGCCCGCCGCACACCCTGGATGTTCGCTCCGGGAAACCATGAGGAGGAGGCGTTGTGGGGATTCGCCGCCTACGAGGCCCGCTTCAGCCGCCCGGATGGCGGCAGCGGCTCACCCTTCTGGTACTCGTTCCACCACGGGCCGGTGACCTTCATCTCGATCTCCAGCGAGCACGAGTACACTGAAGGAAGTCCGCAACTGGAGTGGCTGGATGAGGAACTGGCGCAAGCGAACGCCAGCCGGGAGGCGTACCCGTGGGTAATAGTGCTCGGGCACAAGCCGATGTACTCCTCCAACTCCTATCATGGAAGTGAAGTCGCCCTCCGCAACGCGGTCGAGTACCTGCTGGTGAACCACTCTGTTGACCTGGCCATCTGGGGCCACGACCACTCCTACGAGCGCACCTATCCGGTGATCGCGGAGGAGGTGTTCGACATCGGAGACCAGAACGGCACCATGTTCGCTTCACCCACTGCTCCCGTGCATCTGGTCGTCGGGACGGCTGGCCAGACTCCGTACGACGACTTCGATGACCCGCAACCTGAATGGTCAGCCCATCGAGAGGCATCCTTCGGGATAGCGCTGCTCGATGTCGACCGGTATTCCCTCAAGATGCAGTTCCAGCTCGCGGATGGCTCGATTGGCGATGAATTCACGCTGAACCGGGAGATTCCGCTCATCCCGACAAAACCCGCCCCGAAGAAGGGCTTGCTTCCTACCGCTGGACTGCCACTCTTGTTGCTGGCCACGGCACTCGCGGCGCTCTACTCCCATGGGAACCAGTCGTTCTCGTCGGCCGGGCGGTACCACCACTGCCCTTCTTCGTCCTGCCACCACTCGACGCCGTCCTCGTCGACCCGGTATGATTCGTCCTCCTCCTGAGAAGGCGGGGCTTCGACATCTTCTCCCTGTTCCTTGAGGATCTCTCGCTTCACCTGCTCAGCGTCCTCCTCCACATCGTGGAACACGCGCGTTCCATGAGGGTCCTGCGAACGGAGGTTGCTGTGGTCGCCAGAGGTGATGGCATCGTCGCTCTCCTTGTAGAACTCCTCCGCCATCTGGCGCTTGTAGTCGTCGTACTCGTCGGAGGCCCAAGAGCCTTGGAATGCGTCGGAGCGGCTGCTCATCAACTGGTCGAGGTTGACCTCCTTGCCCAACTCCGGTTCGGGGGCATCGGGCATCTGGTCGTCGCCGAATAATTCGTCTGTATCATCCTCGAGTTTCTCGTAGGTTTTCCCACCGGGGTGGATCTCCTCCACTTCCTCGAGCAGCAGGTCATGCTCCTCTGCGTCGATGCGTTCCTGGTCGTACTGCTGGCGGATGATGCGCGCCAGCGTATCGAGTTCTCTGCCGAGGTCCCGCTCGTCGGTATCCTCCTGCACTTTGTCGATCTGGTGCATCAGGCGATCGTAGGGGCTGCCGGTGAGACTGCCGAGTATCCTCCCGAGTCCCTTCTTCTTGCGCGCCATCGTTCGACCTCGACCCGGTTCGACCGCCAACCCTGTTAAGGATTCACCGCCGACAAGCGCTCATGGTAGACGCTTGGCTGGTCGAGGCGATGGCCGCCTACAACGCGGATTCGCTGGCCAACCGCGACGGCTACCGCGGCCTGGTACACATTCCCGGAGAGACCCTAGAGGGGATCTTGCTGATGGCGCTGGAGTCGCTTCCCGACGAGATTCTCGTCGGCTTGGACGGTGACAACAATCGTCCGCATGTGGCCGAGGTCGACGAGCTGTTCCAAGGAGCCGACCATGAGGATGGCCTGTTCGCCGGGGAAGGTCAGGTCCTCGGCGATGCGACCCTCGTCAATCGGGGTGATTCGTGGTCGGTGCACCATGTACCCGAAGAATGGACGGACGGAATCTTCGCTGAATCGAGAGGCCCGCGCGGTGGCCGGTTCATCCACTGGCTGCACACCCACCCTAACGCGGTGGCCATCCCCAGCGAGCAGGACGCGGACGCGGCGCAGCACACGCGTGGGGTGGACATGATCCTCGGCATCGAGTTCTCTCCTGAGGGGCCACTCCCTTGGTTCGAGGATACCGAAGGGGTGAGGAGGAGGTTGCAGCCCGACGAGGTGCCACCCGTGCAGGAGCAGCGCGGCGGCCGCGGATGGGGAGGTTGGCGCAGGAAGAGAGAGCGCCCGGTCCTCGGTGTGGCTCCGACGGGACATCGCATCCACGGGTTGGAACTCATCTCATTCCATAGGTCGGGTTGTGGAATCAACGTCATCCTCGTGGACGAACAGGGATTCCCATACGGTTGGGATGAACTCAGCGCATGATCACCTGAACACGTGCTCGCGATAGTGGGCCAGTTCAGCGACCGACTCCCTGATGTCATCCATGGCGCGGTGACCACCCGATTTCTCGAGTTTCGGCACCTCGGGATACCACCGTTTGGCAATCTCCTTGACACTGCTGACATCGATGCTGCGGTAGTGCAGGTAGCGGTGCAGGTCGGGCATGTAGCGCCTGAGAAACCTTCTGTCCTGGCCGATCGTGTTGCCGCACAGAGGTGACTTGCGCTCGTCGCAGTGCTGCTTGACGAACTCCAGTGTCTGCCGTTCCGCCTCCTCCTCCGTGATCTCACTGGCGCGCACCCGCTCGATGAGACCGTTGTCGGTGTGGTGCGTGACGTTCCAATCGTCCATGAGTGCCAACTGTTCCTCCGACTGGTGGATGGCGAGGCTCGGTCCCTCGGCGATGATGTTCAATTCCGAATCGGTGATGAGCGTGGCGATCTCGATAATCCGGTCGACCTCAGGGTTCAGCCCGGTGAACTCACAGTCGATCCACACGAGGTCCGCTTCGGTCATCTCCACTAGGTGGTGGCCGGCCTTCATCATCATTCGCATCTCGGTTGTGGGGGTGCTCGCTCGCGGGCAGGATGAAAGGCGAAGGACGGCAGCAGGCGGACATCCTGCCAGTTGGACCGGTGGTAGGCTCGAGGTGTTTGGATGGAGGAGAGAGAGGTCGGTTTCATCGAACTCCTGCGGGTGAACCCGGTGTTCCGGCGCTACTGGGGCGCAAACGCGGTATCGATGCTCGGTGAGTGGTTCAACACGGTCGCACTGTTCGTGCTCATCGACGCCATGAGCGGCTCCTCGGAGCTGGCGCTCGGTGTGCTGTTCATACTGCGCATGTTCGCGCTCGCCTTTCCGCAACTGCTCACCGGTGTGCTCGCCGACCGCTACTCGCGCAAGTGGCTGATGGTGCTCGCCAACCTGCTGAGTGCTGTCGCTGTCGGCTCGCTGCTGTTTCTGCCCGCCGAGGGTCCTATCTGGTACGTGTATGCGGTGGCTGCAGTCCTGCAATTGCTGCACGCGGTCTACGTGCCCGCCGAGAACGCGGCGATTCCGAACATCACCAAGCCGAATGAACTCTTGACTGCCAATGCCTTGAACTCAGGCACCTGGTCGGCATCGCTCGCCATCGGCGCCTCGCTCGGCGGCTTCGTGGTCGCCGCCTACGGAGTCCAAGTCGCCTTCATCGCCAATGTGGCCGCGTTCCTGTTCGCGGCTGCGGTCATCGCCACCATCGACATCCCGCAGCGGACCGAGGAGAAGCCGGACGGGTCGTTCATCGCCTCCAGTCTCAGTCAGATCGCACACGGCATCCGCATCATCTGGACGACTCCACCGATCTACAGGGTAATCACGGCGAAGGCTCTGTGGGGAGTTTTCGGTGGTGGGCTGATCTACATGCTCATCCTCATGGGCGCGGAAATCGGTCTGGGTGACATCGCCGCCGGCATCGGAGTCCTGTTCGGGGCTCGTGGGCTGGGCACTGGCCTCGGTCCCATCCTCGCCCGTTACCTGTTCACCGACCGCTCACGCTGGCCGTTCCTGCTCGGCTGGCTGGTGTCCACCTGTGGACTCGCCTACACACTGATCGCCTTCATGGAGTGGTCTGTGCTGATCACCATATTCGTGGTGTGCGCACACGCCGCCAGTGGCTCCAACTGGGTGCTCTCGACCGTGCTGCTGCAGGAGCGCTCGGAGGACGAATGGCGTGGGCGGGTATTCTCGGTCGACTTCCTGCTGATGACCTTCGTCTACGCCTCCTCGGCGCTCGTCGCCAGCCTGCTGCTCGAATACACCGATCTCACACTTCGCTCGACGATGCAGATATTCGCCATCGGGCAGTTGCTCTCAGGATTCGTCTGGGTGGCGCTGATCACCCCCGGGGAGCGACGTGATGCCCTGGCCGCTGAGGGTGTCGTGGGCGACGCGGTGAGTTGAAGGGCCGGGGGCGGTGCGCCGGCCCCATGGTCGACTTGGTCGAGCAAGCGGACGAGCGGGGCCTGGCGATGAGCCCGAGCCTGCCGGAGGGATGCAAGAACTACCTCATCGACATCGATGGAACCGTGTGCGAGGATGTGCCCAACGAGCAGCCGGAGCGCATGGAGGATGCACAGGTCTTCCCGGACGTTGTGGAGGTCATCAACGGATGGTATGACGAAGGCCACGTGATCACCTTCTTCACCAGCCGCACAGCCGATCTCAAGGAGGTCACCGAGCGCTGGCTGGACGCCAACGGCTTCCGCTACCACACCGTGGTCTACGACAAGCCCCGAGGGGGGAATTACCACTGGGTGGACAATCACACCGTGCGCGCGACGCGCTTCAACTCCAAGTTCACACAGTTCGTGAAACGCTGGGCCGAGGTCGAGGTTTTCGACGACTGAGTGAGATTCACTCTGTGGTGTAGCCGACGTCGGCGGAATCGCCGCTGATCGACAGCACGTAGAGCGAACGCAGGTTGACACCGTCATTGGCCATACCGCGGGTGAACTCTGCGAGCGAACCGGGGGAGTGGGGGAGCGTCACTGTGTTCAGCGTGCTCACTCGGTAGTTCACTCCAATCCCGTCGAGTGCGGCTGCCGTGGCCTCCGCATTGTCGGTCACGATTGCCGCTGTCGGGTTCGAATCTCCCACACCGGCGACTGCCAGGATGTTCGCTCCTGCAGCTCCGATCGCTTCGCAGCAGGCTGCCAGTGCACCGGGCTCATCTTCCATCGTTATGCTGAATTCTTGCATGGAACTACGTCCGAGGTACTCCGTTTGAATCTGTCGTGCCCGAAAAAAACCGAACTAGGGGTAATAATTGATGCCGCTTGAGATGACAAACTACCTGCCGTGTATTGAACTAAGAGAAAATTGAACTCATCAGATAAACGACGATTAGTGGGAATACTGACAAGGTGACATCAGTCCACAGTGACTTCCACTGAGGCTTTGTATTCTTGTTGAACTGATCTTGTACTGCTCCATCGAGCGCCTCCTTTCCTCGTGAGGCTACTTCTCTAACTCCGTCACCGAATGCTTTGAGGTAACCTTCCACTATTCCTGGATTTTCTTCTTCAACTACCGTAGTAGAATCTTCACCTATAATAGACAGGCTATCCAATGCATTGGCTGTTAATCCCAAAGCGTCCAATGCAGCACCTGCCTTCCAAGAATCAAAGGATGATGTCTCAGCAATTGCTAATACTGAACGACGAGTTTTAAGGGCACGTGAAAACTCAGCAGTTACCCAACATATGGCGAAAATTCCGAAGAATATCATCGTTGTTTTTGTCCATGGTACGCTCCCTGGATGGCCAACAATAATTCTGATTCCCAAGGCCAGAAACAAGGGCATTATCATAATGATGGCCTCGCGAATGACCAGTTTGTAGACTCCTCTCAAACCAGTTGCCTTTCGAACCATCAGGACTCTCTTGAGCCAACTACGAGCTTCGCCACCGTATCTACGGACAAATGCTTCATACGGCCCGATGAGCATCACCACGCGTGATGCGATCAAGAAAAGGGCCACTAGAAGATAGCCCATCCATGGATCGGAAGGGGGGAAACTGAATTCGAAATCGGCGTATCTAGTTTCCCAGACAAAATTGAGAATTGGGAATGCGAGCGACATCAAAGTTCCTCAGAGCGTGTGTTGTTGATGAGCGCATCGCAACACGAAGTTCACAGTGTTGATTCTGCCATTAGTACACCTCGAAGGTCGGTGGTGGAGAATTCGGGGCTTCTGGAACAAACAACTCGGTCCTGGCTGGACGAACTGTCGCCATCGCAGCAACCCCAATCATGAAACCTACAGCTAACAATGAACTCAGACAAGATCCGATGAAGAGAAAGTCGACTATGCCATCGTCTACATCTCTTTCAGATATCACCTTCACCTCACCTTCTCCCTCAAAGTAGAGCATTTGGATTCCATCACCACCGCTGGTATGCAACATGCCAATGAAGGTGAACCCCCCCAAAGTGGCGCAAGTGTTCTGCTTCTCACAGTCAACGAAGTAATTGTCCTCGTCACCTTGGACGAACTTCACTGTCACACTGTCTGGGATCTCAACCCAAATGTAGTGGTTGACGAAGTAGTCGTTGTTGGTCTCATCCCAGGTAGAAGGGGCACTACCTCTCCATTCAGTGGTTTCCTTTTCATAGACGCCAATTGCGACGGACGTAATGAATACGATGGCGCAGATGAATATCACAATGCCACCGGCTAGCAAGAGCCGACCTTGGCTCAGGAAACCATAGTACTTTTGGGGTGACGGATGGATCATCAAAGTTCACCTGTATTCGTCAACAAATTTCCCATCGGTGTCGATGATTAGATGGTCTCCCCAGAATCTGTCTGAACCACGTAGCGCCTCATCGTAAACCCAGGATCCGATGATTCCACCGAGGAATCCAAGCATCAGTGCGACAATTGGGCTGCTCACAGTATCACTCCGTGATTCTGACTACGTTATCCGTGATCAAGGCCCTTGCTCTGTCTTCTAGACCATCTAGGGCCACACAGGCCTTGCGACCGACCTTCTTGCCAATCGCGTAGGACATGCCTGCTGTACCGCCGTAAAAAATCGCTCGACTAGACCAGAGAATGGTGCCAATGCCGATGCCAGCAATCAAAGGAATCACTTCTTCGACCCCCTAGTCTTCTTGGTCTCGTCAGCCACTATGGCAACCTCTTGAATCACGCCATCATGATTGCGTAGATCCTCTTCATCTGCGTAGCGACGGAAGTAGTGCCGGAAGCTGCTGTGCGCAACTCCTACCACAAAAAAACCAGCCGTTACAAGTACCGTTCCAGTCAACATTCCCTGTATCATTCATTCACTCTCCTTTTCTTCATTTTCTTGTTCGTTTTCTTCAGCAGGCTGCTTGCCAGCCTGACCGGTGACGACCTTCACGACCCCGCCGCCGATGGTTCCGACGACGTTGCCCGCAGTTTCGACACCCACCTTGGTGACCTCACCGGTCGCATCAATGACAGCACTGATCACCCGGCCGCCACCGACAGCCAGGTGAACCACTGTCTCTTCGCCGGCGTTCACCAGCTCCTTGACAGCGGCGGTGAATTCATCGACCAGAGCGTTGAGCCCCTTGGTCACCTTCTCCACCGGTTTCTTGCCCGCCATGAACTACCGGATGGGGGTTGCTCACATATAGGGCGGAGGGGAAACATAGGGGGTTAGAAAACCTCCTAAAATGCATCAGAAGGCAAGTAGAAGAAGCTCTCAGGGTAGTATCCGGACCGTTGACCCAACTGGATGAATCGACCGATGTCAGATCGCCACATCCTACCTGCTTCTGTGAGATTCCAGTGTACGAGCGGATGGCCACCTCGGCCAGTTCCTCCTTCGATGACCCTATCCAATAATTCAGCGTCAGTCAAGCGATTCAGGTGGTCACGCAACTCTTTCCTGTCGATGCCTGTGGCTCGCTCTATTCGAACCAGGCGACGAGCATCTATGTCTTCGCCGCGCATGCGGGACAGATACAGCAAGATTCGATAGATTGTGACCGGCAGATCCCGCTGCTTTCGCACTGCCGCCATTATTAGGGGATAGGTGCCCCCCTAATTTGCCTGTCGCTGATGGCGGAACTCTCATGCGCATGGCATAGATGGCGGTTTGATGTCGTTCAGTTGTGACCTGTCGGACTGGCTCGGATTCTCCGTGGATGAGGATTGGATGAATGAGAACGTCGCCTGGAAGGATTTCGGCACAGGTGTGCGCCTGGGACGGCTGAAGCGCGAGGGCGAATGCTCGCTGGTGCTCTATGACGCAGATGCCGAGGTGGAGGTGGAGGCGTTCATGCCGCACATGCATCCCGGCGGAGAGGCGTATGTCGTGCTCAAAGGCGAGGTCTACGACGAGTTCGGCACCTACCCCACGGGTAGCATCGTCTGGATGGATCCCGAGACCACTCACAACCCGAAGACCCGTGAGCGGACGCTGATCCTCGTGCTCTGGCCCAAGGGTGTGAAGATCGTCCAACCCGAGTGATGCTCGAAGGCATCTTGTCGATGCTCTCAATAACGATGCGCGTAGGGCGGCGCTTCTCGGAGGGAGCATGCATGACACGGATGGTTGGCTGGCGCGAGCGAGCGGCATTGCCTGAACTCGGCATCTCGGATAT
>Ga0310124_10003245_pt1 | contig 11003 bp, 9 predicted proteins | sample CB11b_AW_Bot5_MG_FD_203507 | JGI IMG/M metagenome (GOLD analysis project Ga0310124, IMG submission 203507) | Marine microbial communities from Western Arctic Ocean, Canada - CB11b_AW_Bot5 | ecosystem: Environmental > Aquatic > Marine > Oceanic | place: Canada: Western Arctic Ocean | collected...
TGTGACCCCTGAGGCTACTTGGCGTACATACCCAGCGGTGTTGTAGAATGTGGCATCGGCACCCCTGGATTGTGGTGACTATGTTTCGCTCTCTATTCGGCAAGAAGAAAAAGGAGTCACTACCTCGCGACGAGTCCATCAGGTCGGCCGGGATCGGCGACGTGGTGGTGATAGCGGGCTTCTCGCTCACATTGGGAGATGCCTACTTCATCGTCGAGCTGGTCAGCCGGTACGAGAGCCCCGTGGGAAAGGCGTATGAGCTCATGGGCGTCGAGGGCGACAGGAGGGTGGCGATCAACTGGACTGACGACAGCGGCGGCCTCTTCATCTCGGTGGCGGAGCAGGATACACCGATGGGGCTCTCCGCATTGGGAGTTACCGAGGAAGAGCTTGGGCGCATGGACGAGTCGCACTCCATCGACAACTCCCTCACCTACGACGGGGATACGTACTTCTACCGCAACAGTCATCAGGTCACGTACTACAAGGACAACGGACGCGAGGGCGAGGCCTTCTGGGGCTGGGAGTTTTCCAACGACGAGGGCAAAAAGATGATCTCCGTGGTCAAGTGGGATGAGGTGCCTTTCGAGGTCTACACATCGACCACGGTCTCTCCAGACATGGTCAGCGTGTACAAGAAGTAGGACTTTCACGAGTCCGGCAAGGGAGACGATGCAATGGGCGATGCATTTATCGACGCACTGGAGCTATTCCCAAGGGGGCTGGTTTACGTCGGAATGAGCCTGGTGTTGCTGGTGCTGGCGAAGGCAGTCCAGGACCTGGTAACACCATACAAGATCAGCGAGCAGCTGACCCAGAGAGACAACATCGCGTTGTCTCTGAGCATCAGCGGATACTACCTGGGGGTCATCATCGTCTTCCTGGGGGCGGTGTTCCAGCCGGGCGAGGGTCCAGTGGCCGAAGGCCTGGGGTTCACCAGCGACTACTGGGAGGACGTTCTGAGGGTCTTCCTCTACTCGCTGGTCGGAATCGGGGTGCTAAACGTCGCCAGAATCGTCGTAGATAAGGTGATGCTACGCCAGTTCGACACGGAGAAGGAGATCATCACGGACCAGAACGCCGGCACGGGCGCGGTGGAGTTCGCGGTCTACGTGGCCATCGGCCTCATAATCGCCGGCTCGATCTCCGGAGAAGGCGGCGGCCCCGAGCACTCGCTGGCGTTCCTAGGCCTCGGCCTGGTGACCCTGATCCTCTACACGCTGTTCTACGAGCTTACGACGCCGTACAAGATCCACGAGGAAATTGAGCGCGACAACGTGGCGGTAGGCGTTGCTCTCGGCGGCAATCTCATCGCCGTCGGAATCGTTGCTTTCAAGGCTATCGCCGGAGACTTCGTGGGCTGGGAGGAGGGCATCGCTTCGTTCGTCACGTTCGCGCTGGCCGGCTTCGCGCTCCTATTCGTCGTCCGACGCGTGACCGACTTCGTGCTGTTCCCGAGCGCCAAGGTTTCGGACGAGCTCGCGGTCGACCAGAATCTCGGCGTGGCCTTCATCATGGCCGCGGTGGTAATAAGCGTCAGCGGAATTCTCTTCTTCTCAGTGTAGGCACGTTAGAGCCTTCAGCCTGGTTGGCAGGCCGTCTCTGGACCTTGGTGCAGTCAGGGCGCGGTTGACGGACGATCCGCGCCAAGTCGAAGAGGCCCGGTCCGCATTCGTAGCTGGTGTTTCGGTCATTCTCTGCCGGCGTCCGATGACATAGGCCATCGGTGCGGTCGCTTGGCGACAGCTACCAGCAACGCGCTCGCTGCGGTGATGAATAGGAACGACGCAAACGCGCCACGGTAGCTTCCGTTCACATCGTAGGCCAGTCCAGCCACGATAGGGCCGAGGGCGAACCCCAACACCTGAACGGCCCTGTTTACTCCGTATATGGCCCCAAGGTGTCTGCTACCGTAGTATTGGGCCAGAAGCACGACGGTGACGGCTGCAGCCCCACCTTCAGCCACACCCCTTAGGACTGCGAACGCATATGCCTCGATGGGCGAGCTCACCGCAAGGAGCAGAGCTACGCTCCCGGCTCTAGCCAGATAGATGACCGCCAGCAAGTATCGCGCAGAGAGCCTCTCCGTCAAGAAACCCCAGCCCATGTTGCCTACTGCACCGGCGAGGAATCCTACGCTCACAGCGCCCACTGCCTGAATGGCGCCAAGCCCCTGCTGGGTCAGATACGGTACCAGATGAAGCCCTATTCCGGTACTGCCGACGCCTCCCATGAACGCCGCGAACAGCAGGAGCCAGAGGGTTGACGAGCGGATGGCCTCTCCCAATCGCCATGTAGGCTGGCCTTCCGCAGCGGACGGACTCGCCGCGTCTGGCGCCGCCGAGGAGCCGATGGCTTCCGCCTGCACCGCCCGTCGACCATCGGGCAACAGTCCCAGGTCTTCAGGCTGCCGCCTCACCAGCAGAGCGCACGGGATAGCGCCTACCAGCAGCATGGCCCCGCTCAGCACTACCCAGGCCACACGCCAACTCCATTGCTCTATCACGAACTGGGTCAGAAGCGGCATTACCACTCCGCCGACTGAGGTGGCGAAGAAGAGTATCCCCAACGCTCTGCCCCGGTAGCGCAGGAACCACTTCGCTACCGTAGGTGGCGCCACACTCTGAACAAGGCCCTGGTCTGACAATCGAGCGAGACCGAAACCCAGGTAGAAGCCCAGCAAGGACTGAATCAGAGCGAGATACAGCGTAGCGAGCACTATGAGCACCCCACCGGTCGTGAGGATAACTCGGGCGCCCAGCCGATCGGACAGCCGACCGATGAACACAGCCGTCAAAGCGCCCAGGATTGCCCCCACGCTGGTCGCGCCCGAGACCTGGGGCCTCGTCCAATCCAGCTCTTCTGAAAGGGGCACGACAAAGACGGTGAGCACACCGATAGAGGTCACGGCGTTGGCGAACCCGATCCCCGAGACGGCCGCCAGCACGAACCACCCGTAGTAGATGTTTCGTCCCGGCCTCAACATCGCTCTGGGTCCAGACGGCGGCCGGACTCGCGCTCATCCCAGGTCATCGACCGCGGGCCGGACATGGTTGCGTCGGAGCGGACCGGAGCTGGAAATCCAATGCCCGGGAGTCAGGCAAAGACGCAGGACCTCGACCGTTTGGACCGCCAGGTGGAAAAGCTGTCGCACCGGCCATGCCGGTTCCTCGGGCTTAGGGCGCATCCGGGCGAGAGCGCCGGACGCGATTCAAGACATCGCGACGCGACGCGCTTTCGCGGGCGCCCTCCGCCGCCTCCTCGTTGTGCGCGAGTCCTGCCTCGATGATACCGTCGGCCAGCTCGTCGTCAACCTGCACATGATCGAGCACGGGGCGCAGCACCTCGTCGATGAAATCCACTTTGTGAATCAGCTCGCGCCAGATATCGGAGTACGAGTCCAGCGTCCCGTCGTAGAGCCGTAGCAGAAACACGGCTCTTACCGAGTCGACGCCCTCGTTCTGGTACACCTGCACCCTCAGGTCCTCGCCGAGGCCCGTGCCGAACTCCACGGTCCCGACGTCGAGATCGTACAGCACGTCGTCGAACACCCCATACCGGTCGATGTATCCCTCTGTCTCTGCAATGACCTGGCCAAGGAGGGTGGTGCCTTCGGAGGTGATCTCGAACTGTTGTGACTCCTCGGCGGCCACGATCAGACCTCTGGTGCGGAGGCCATCGGCAATCGGCAGCAATTGCCGATCAGGGTCGTCCTCGGAAGCCGCTGAGAGGCTGAAATCGTGCTTGTCGATAAAGTAGAGGAGGATAAGCCCGCGAAGCCACTCGAGCAGCACTTCTGCGTCCCCACCGTCCTCCTCGAAGCGTGCCATCACCTCGTATCGTCGCTCGATCACCAGATCCAGCAGGGGCTTCGCCTCGGCGTGAGCGTCGATTTGGGACAGGCTCAGATGGTCCGAAATCGGGTGGAAAAGATCGACCTCAGGACCGTGGTTGGCAAAGAACCTCAGGGTGCAGTCGCCGACCCTCCACTGGCCGAACACGTCGAGCAGGTCTTTGTATATCTCAGGCAGGTCGGGGTTGGCCGCCAGGTCCATCGAAGCGAGCACATCGTCCTGCTGGGCATGTCTCCGACGGTCAGGCGCGAGATGTGTGCGGGCAGCGTCAGGCGAAACGCATCTTCGAGACCCGAGTCGTCCAGCGATATCTGCACCTCGAGGGGCGCATCATCCTGGAGATCGTGGACGGAGCCTACATATTCGAGGCGCTCGCCTCCGAGCTCTCTGGAGTATTTGGGAGGTCCATCCTCAGGGAAATCGGCATGCACGGTATGCCAAACTAGCCGCGCAGAGGTCGATGGCGGCCAATGATGGTCTGCCCGCCCCCTCCGCCGCGGAACCCACCTGTCCTCGCGGCAGGCTTCCCGAAGCTCGAGCCGGTCCCCTTCGATCCCCAGGAGCTCCTGACACCGGTGCGGCTGCCCGTCTTGAAGGCGCTGGTGCGTTTCTGGGTGTTGTGGTAGGTTTGCCGGGCCGTGCCACCCCTGGAGCTGGCGAAACTCGCTCTGTTGCTGTTGAAGTAGCCGGTGTTCTTCGACACCTGAGACCGATACTTCGAGGTGCCCCTGAAGCTGTTGCGGTCTCGCTTCATGCCGCTGTAGCCGCCACGCGGGGTGCTGTAGCCGTACCCACCCCGCCCGGAGAAGGAAGAGATTATCATGTAGGTGAAGAGGAAGTCGGTGCCCGAAAAGCCCCTGTTATAGTAGCTATTGCCGCCGTGACCCTGCATCCGGTGCCGGTTCTCGCTGTCTTTGAAGATGGAGAAGAGTATGTCGTCCGCGGTATCATCAATCTCACCGTTGTTGTTCAGGTCCTCGAACCCGTCCAACGTGAGCCCGGATTCATCTTGTTTCGCCCTGATCAGAATGATTCCGTCGCCCTCGTAGATCTCATTGACGCGGCGTTCGAACGCTGAGACATCCTTCGAGTCTTTGAAGGCCTCCTGGACCTCGTCCAGATTGATCCGCCCCGCTGCCCCGTCCGTCGCCGCCCACTCATCGTAGGTAGGTCCCGTGCTGCATGCGGCCGCGACCGGGCCCGCTACAAGCATCGTTCCGGCCAGGGCCGCGAACCCTCGATTCCCTAGTTTGTTCCGCATCTCAACCCTCCTGGACAGGCGGTGTTACCGCCGCTTCCCTGTGGCGGCGCCCGTGCGCCATTAGACTAGAATGAGGGACACATCATCGGTCAGCGACACTTCAGCTTCCTGGCGCTCTTCCGGAGCTTCGTCCGCCGGGAACGTCGCCAGTCGCTGAAGAAACGAGTCTATTACACGAGGCCCGAACGCCTCGTACGCAGCGAAGCTCCCGATGGCATAGTTCGCCACCGCAGATTTGTGTGCGTGCGAGCTCGCAGTGACGCTTTGTTTCAAGCCTTGCAGATGGACCATCTGCTCTCGCCACAGCTCGTCGGAGGTCTGCAAGAACAGGGTCTTTTCGAGATATGAGAATGCGCTCTCCCCCAGCGTCGCCCGAGCTCGTTCGAGTTCGCCGGTAAGAATGCCCTCGAGCCCCGGAGCGAGCCCATCTAGCCGTTCGCCCATCAGCTCGTAGCAGTCTATGTCGAAGTCCAGCAGTAGCTCGTCAGCCAAGGCGCAAAACTGGCTCTCGTAGTCGCGGAAACGGAGGCCCGGGAAGTGCCGCTCGACGAGCCGGACAGCCCAGTCACTCGCGAACCGGTGATCGGCTTGCTGAAGCCCATCCGCCTCGATGATCCGACGGCGTGTCCGGTAGTAGGCAAATGCCTGGGCCTCGACGACCCGGTCGTACTCACAGGTCACGATTCGGCTGACCTCATCGTCGCCGGCCACGTTGTCTTGGACGGACGCGAGGTATCGCTCCAGCCTCGGGCCCTCGTAGTACGCGCGACCCGAGCTGTCGGACCGCGGTGCACCCGCTCTGGCATGAGTGTTGTGGCCCTTGTGTGCAAGAAGTCGGTCCTCCAGTGACAGGACGAAGCGCGACGCGCCGAACGCCCCCTGGCGGCCGCTGCGCCCCCTGAGCTGGCTGTCGATCCGGCCCGACCGGTTCATCTCGGTGCCTATCACATAGAGCCCAAGGCCGGCCTCCAGCCGTACGGTTCGACCCGGCCCTCGGACTGATGCAGATGAGAGCCTGATGGTGGCGCGGTCTCGCTGGACGACCAGGTCGTGGAGCCTGGACAGCGCCGTCTGGAATGCATCGGCCTCCCGGATGGACGCACAGGCTAGCTCGACGCACGTGGCGCCGGCGCTCAAAAGCTCCGTTGCCAGAACCACGTATCCGTCGATGACGCGCTCCTCCAGGTCGGCGTCCAGCACGATGTCGGTGCCTCTACCCGCCATGTTGGTCGCGATGGTCACCGCGCCCAGAGAGCCCGCGTCCCTGACTACTTTCGCCTCGTCGGAGCTGTTGACCGCGTTGAGAAGGGTATGGGTAACTCCCTGCTCGTCCAGAAGACGGCTGACCTCTTCCGACCGCTCTATGGTGAGCGTCCCGACTAGGACCGGCCGCCCAACCCGCTGGGCGAAGTTGACCTCGTCCAAGACGGCGTCGAGCTTGTCCTGTGTGGTCACATAGACCCTGGCGCCGAGGTCGGTCCGCATCGATGGCCGGTGGGGACGAACGCGAGTGACTCGCAAACCGTACGTACGCTGGAGCTCGTCCCTCGAATCGAGCGCGGTGCCGGTCATTCCCGACACGTGCGAGTACCGCTGAATCATCCCCGGTACCGATATCTGGGCCAGCGTCTCGGCCTCGGGATGCACGCTGACGCCCTCCTTGGCCTCAAGGGCGGCGTGCAGTCCATACTGGTATCGATTTTCCGGGAGGGTCCTGCCGGTGAGCTCGTCTATCAGGACGACATCCCCGTCCATGACCGCGTAGTCAACGTCTCTCTTCAGAAGCACGTATGCCCGAAGCATCTGGTTGGCCTGGTTCATCTGCCGGTATTGGCGATGGATTCGCCTCTCTATGCGGTCGCCGAGCCTTCTGCGTTCCTCGAGAGGCAGGTCGCTTTCGGTTTCCAGCGAGACCAGCTGCTGCGCAATCATCGTGGTGTCGAAAATGGGACCGAGGTGACCCTCGAGTGACGCCTGACCCCTTTCGGTCAGCGTCACCGAGCTCGGACTGGCATCGACCCAGTACATGAGATCGCGGGAGAGCTTATCCGCCTGATCCGAATACTCGTCGTTGCGGACGAGGCCCCGCACCCTGCTGCGGGTGTCGGAGTCGGCAGCCAGGAGCGTCGTGAGGCGCCGGTTGTCCGGATCAGCCAGAGAAAGCCTTGCAAGAGCCACGTCCTGAGCGCGCCTATCGCTGGCGGCATCACCCGCCTGGCGTTCCAGCTCCAGGACTGCTGCCGCCTGATCGGACACCAGGGCGGCGACGGCGCGTCCGGTCTTTTCGAATGCGCGGCCGTTCCCGGCGGGGTCTCCCGCGATTATCATCGGCGTTAGCGCCTGGTCTATCAGCACGTGATCGGCTTCGTCAACGATCGCGACGTCCAGCGCCTTCTGCACGGGCTCGGACGGCGGATGCTTCAGGTTGTCGCGCAAGAAATCGAAGCCGAACTCGCGCAGAGTGCCGTAGACGATCTGCTGCCGGTAGGCGTGTCGCCGCTCGTCATCCTCCATGTAGCCGAGGACCGCGCCGACGGTCAGCCCCAGCGACTCGTAGACGGGTGCGAGCCACTCGGCATCCCGGCCCGCCAGGTAGTCGTTCGACGTGATGATGTGGACCGACCTGCCGCGCAGAGCTTGAAGCACCGCGGGGAACGCGGCTGCGATGGTCTTGCCCTCGCCCGCGTCCATCTCCACCACCCTCTTCCCGCACATCAGCAACCCGGCCGCAAGCTGCTCGTCCGTTGCCCGGAAGGCGACGGCCCCGTCGACGTCCTTGGCCGACAGAGACCGGTAAAAGTCTGCGGGCAGCATCACGTCCGATGGATACGCGTCCTGGCGCTTCTCGCTCACGTAGTCCATCGTCCGGACGATGGACCGCTCGTCGGCGTCCAGGCGCATCTCGTCTTTCGCGAGGCCGTCGAAGCGCCCGAGTCCGCGCTTGTCGAAATCTTCGTCGAACAGCCTCCACGCGCCGAGACGCCTGCTGATCGCCTCATCGACGATGGCGAAAACCTCGGATATGGCATCCTTCCCGGGGCCGGCATCGGCCCGTGCCCAGCGGCCCAGCGCTTCCTTGAGCTCGAGGTCTGAACAGCCCGAATAGTCGAGGCCGCGAATCCGGCGCACCGTCGCCAACGTAGACGCATCCAGCGACGGTCCTTCATCACGCTGCAGGCGGACAGCGGTGCGGAGGCAGGAGTCGAGTAGGAAGTCGAGTGGGCGCTGCAGCATTCTGTTCATCCGGCGACCGCCAACGGCGTCGAGTCAAGAGAGGCGGCCACTCGACGGTAGGCAGGGTGGTCCAAAACGTCGGATATGCGGTACACGCTCCTGTAGATTTCTCCGACGATCTCGAGCAGTGAACCTGTGCGGGGCAAGCCTCGTTTGCCGAGTGGCTGCAGCACGAGCTTCAGATGCCTCGAAGCGAGGCCCTGCACGGCTGGCTGCTCATATGCGCACTGGGCTACGAGGGCGTTCAGCTCATCTACGTAGGGTCGAAGTAGCGGCGAGGACTCGTCCAGCTCTGAGACTATGTAGTCGAGCTGTCCGCGACCCCGGCCTGCGGCCCCCCTCTGCATCGCAGCGACCAGCAGGGCCCGCATAGCCGTGTACACGCCGAGCCGTCGCCACCTTGGCCCGACGGCCGAATAGGCGATGAAACCCACATTTACGTCCTGCAAGTAAAGACCGACGTTGAAGCCTATCATCTCCGCCCCGGACATTGCGCACACGATTACTGGGACGACCGTGCCGCCGGTACTCGGCGTGGCGGTCTTCATGAACTCATCGAGAGGCTCGACTTCGCCTGGGAGCATCTCCTCCCGCAACAGCGCATGCCCCTCCCGAAGGCGAGCATCGTCGCTCTCCGGGACCTCCCGTACCTCGAACCTGGACGCACTGTCACCCTGGGACGCGGTCATCGCTGCTCTCTCTAAGGTCTACGACGCCGGTGACCTTTCTGGACGCTCGAAAGTAGTCGGCATCGACGAACGAAAGCTCTAGCTTAAGATACTTACTCTCCACAAGGAAGTCCAGGTCTGGTTCGCCGTCGAATAGTGAGTCCATGATCGCGGCCTCGCGACGCCGCATGGACTCCGGCAGCACGATTGTGAGCTTTTCCGAAGTCTCCCGTGACAACACGAGCTGCATGGGACCCGGCGAGTCTTCCCCATCGTAAATGGCACTCAACAAGGCCCTGTAGCCGAGCTTGGACCCCATAACCGAGAAGCTGTCCCCCACCCTGCCCTGCACGTCGACCCTCGGAAACGCGAGTCCACAGGCGCATTGCCCGCGTAAAACCTCGATTCGGTCGCCGAGGGGATACCTCAGCAGAGGCAGCGTCCTCTGGTTCAACGTGGTGACCACGATCTCGCCGGAAGTGCCACTCGACCCCTCCGGTATTACCTCTACGACGTTCCGGTCTGTGAAGAGGTGGATGCCGTTGTGGGCTGAACACTCGATCCCGAGGGCCGAGGTCTCAGATGCGCCGTAGTATCCGAACACCTCGACGCCGAGAGTTGCCTCCAGTCGAGAGCGGAGCGAGGGGGCAGCGGGCTCACCGACGTAGATCACTGTGCGGAGTGCCGGAGAGTCTGCAGCTGCATGGAGTCGGGCCAGCGTGTCGAAGCACCTCTCGAGGATCGACGGAACGGTTACGATGACCGTTGGGTCCAGCGCGGGTATGCTCCCGAGCGCCCGGTCGAAGTCAGGGCCTACGCAGAACATATACGCCTCTTCTACCCCGAGAAGGTCGAACGCGCTGGTGAACGACGCCATCAGGTTGACCGGGTCCGTGTCGAGACAGGCCACCCTGTCCTGCGGGCCGATGCCGCTGACTGCGAACAGCCTCGCCAGAAAGTCGTGGTCCGAAACGTCGTCTTCGTAGGAGATGAACCTCCTCTTCCGGGAGCCGGTGGTGCCCGAAGAAGTCTCCAGGTCTACGATCTGATTTCCAACTCTCACGCTCTGATCCGAGAGGTACTGAAAGCCGTCCGCGTCCAGCAGTGGAAGGCTTCGCAGAACGGACATCGGGTCGCGTCGCAGGATGTCTCCGCGGGAGATACCGAGCGACGCGAAGGCCTGCTGGTATACCGAGAAGGTAGCAGCCGAGTACAAGAGGGCCTCGCGCAAATCCCCTCTTGTCTCATCTGACACGTCGCCTACAAGCCCCAGGCCGGTGACCTCTGAAATCATGCGCAGACCGTATACCAACTAGCCGAGGAACGACCTGATGGTCTCCCAGTCGTAACGCTCTGAGGAGATGTAGACCAGCCGGTCATTCTGGACGAGGCTGAGCTCGTTGAACATCGCATGAACGCTATCTTCCCTGATGATTCCAACCAGATTCAGGTCGTGGTCCAGAAGCCTCTTCGCTACGTCCCGATACCGCGGCGACGGGGTTACATCTTCAGCAACTTTAGTGCTTGCCAGCGTCCCCTCTATCTCGTTGCTGGTTATCGCCTGAGTGAGCAAGTTGACGCCGGGGTCCTGGGCCTCCTGGACGATGAGGTTGTTCGACATTCGGAAGGTGTAGACGAGGGACACGTTCTTGGAACCGTTAAAAAGCAACGCGTGGTCGGCGTTCAGGACCTCGGCGACGCTGACGATCTCCGGGTTCATGTGTTCGAGGATCGATACGATCGAGGCCGCGACGCTGTCGCTGTTCGGGTCGTCGTAGCCCGTGCTAAGGATGATTGCCTGTCGCGCCCGGGACGCTTTGGCTCTTTCGTATGTCTCCTCTTCCAAGGGCGAGCCTCGAACGAAGTGCACGCGTGAGAGCACGAAAGGCAACGACTCGATCTGGTCGGTCACGATCACGATCTCATCGTTCTTGTGCTTGGGGTCGCGCAAGAACTCGCCGACTATCTGGCGGACCCTCCTTTCGT
>Ga0310124_10003251_pt1 | contig 10990 bp, 10 predicted proteins | sample CB11b_AW_Bot5_MG_FD_203507 | JGI IMG/M metagenome (GOLD analysis project Ga0310124, IMG submission 203507) | Marine microbial communities from Western Arctic Ocean, Canada - CB11b_AW_Bot5 | ecosystem: Environmental > Aquatic > Marine > Oceanic | place: Canada: Western Arctic Ocean | collected...
TTTTTTCTGTAACGATCTGCTAAATGAAGACAATCTTGTTCAATAAAATGAGCTAGAGACATGGGCAAACCAAAAAGGGCTGCTAAGTCAGCTCCGTTTTCAGAAGAAACTAAGAGCCATGTCTCAGGTAAGCTGCCTAAACCAGGAGTTACATCTACTGATTCAAAAGCCTCTGTTTCGGGATTCTCTCCTATCAAAAAAGATTTTAAGTCATTCATTTTTGTAGTAAAAAATTCAGGACCAGTGGTCTTAGAACCGTAAGCTAATGCCCCAGCTTGAATGGGATTGCTTCCAGGAGCTCTTCCTAATCCTAGATCTATCCTTCCAGGATATAAAGATTCTAAAAGTCTAAAATTTTCTGCAACCTTGTAAGGGCTGTAATGCATCAACATAACCCCTCCCGAACCTATTCGAATAGAACTGGTCTCGTTAGCTAAGGACGGAATAAAAATTTCAGGAGAACAGCCCGCAAAAGAATCAGAACCATGGTGCTCAGCAACCCAAAATCGATGCATGCCAATAGAATCACAGAATTTAGCTAGCTCAATGGTCTCTCTAATTGCTGAGTTTGCATTTGTGTTCGAAAAAATTGGAGACTGATCAACTGCACTTATCTTCACTTTTTAAGGTCCTAAAGGCTTATCATTTACGATCTGATCTAAATATTCAGACATTCCATATCCAACTTGCCCTTTGTAACTATACTCTGTCATGCCTTCTGTTATTCTAGTCGTTAACATTTTTCCTTCAGGATCTTCTCTTTTATTTCTCAGGGGTATGAGAGAAAGAACCTTTCCCTCTATTTCATATTCATCTTTATCTGTTTTAGCCCAGGCTTTAATGTTGTTTTGGTAATAATCCTCATCGTACTCACTTTCTATAGAACAATCTTTTATGGTCTCATAGGCTCCATTCTTTAGGACTAAGCCGCCTCTACGCTCCTTCCCTTCTCCTTGATGGACGATGCTCAACATAAAACCTAAGTCTCGATTTATATTAATAGTCAACCATCTGTACCACTCTATCGCTTGCCAATACCTAGGTCCCCAACTCTTGTCTCTCAATCCATATCCTTGAATCTTCCACTCTTCATCTCCAACTTTAATTGATCCTTTTCCAGAGGTGTGTTGCTCATAGTGAGCTTTAGAAAAACTCTTCTCGGGGTCTGTGTCCAAAGTAGCTCCATCTTTTCTTATTGTTTCTCCACCAAACATTGGAGAAATCCCAAGAATTTCTACCTGAACATCACAATTTATAGTTGGATTGGATTTAAAAGCCTTGCCGGGATCAACCATTTGTTTTGGATCATCCAGAATAAGTATCTTTCCGCTATATGAGATAGTTAATTTCTTAAAGGGTTCCAAAACCTTGAAAACCATTCCGCCTGCATTAAATTCATCATTGTTTTTTATTCTCGGTCTACCAAACATGAAGCCTATTCTTCCATCCGGAAGATAAAGGCAACAGGTCATTTCAGCATAGCCCTCATTGGGTCTATTGCCCAACCTAAACCATCCTCCCATTTTGGTATCATGGTCAAAAACATTGAAATACATGCTTTCATTGTAATTACTTGAAGAATCAGGACTGTGGTTAAACTCATCCTCAGGTTCTAACTTGATTATAAAATCACTCATAAATAAAAATTAGTCTAATAAATAGTTGTTAAAGTCAAAGCAGTTTATTAGAGAAAGTTTGAAGAGGCTATAATTAGGTAACAAAAAGATGACCATGAATTTATACACATCTCAAGAAACAAAAAAGCTGGATAGCCTAGCCATAAGAAGTCAGAAAGTCCCTGCTTTCACTTTAATGCAAAAAGCCTCTGAATTCTCTTTTAATGTTTTGCTAAACAATTGGCCGAATACAAAGAAAGTCTTTGTTTTTTGTGGTAAAGGAAATAATGCAGGTGATGGTTACTTAATATCTCATCTAGCCAAAGAAATGGGGTTAGAGTCATTTATAATTCAAGCATCCCCGTCAAATAAAATATCAGGGGCCTCCAGAAAAGCCTTTAAGCTTGCTTTGGAATCAAAAGTTAAGAGAATCTCTATTGCGGCTTTTAAAAAGAAATCTTTAAAAGACTCAGTAATTGTAGACGCCCTTTTAGGTATAGGCATCAAGGGGAATGTAAGGTCTAACCTATCTAAGCTCATCCTTGAGATTAATAAAAAATCTACGAATATACCTGTTCTCTCAGTAGACATTCCCTCTGGTATTTGTTCGAACACGGGAATTAACCTTGGAGTCCATATTCAGGCTGATGTAACTGCTACTTTCGTAGGTAGAAAGAGAGGTTGCTTCACTTCAACTGGAAGAACCGCGTCTGGAAATGTGGTGTTCGATGACCTAGGAATTTCTTCTTCACTCAAGAGTCAAATCAAAACAAATTGCTATCTTTTAGATACGGAGAAAAGCCTTCTCAAATTAAAAAATAGAAAGGGAGATGCACATAAAGGAGATTTTGGTCATGTATTAGTTATAGGCGGCGACAAAGGCTTTGGCGGAGCTGCTATCCTCGCATCTAAGGCTGCTGTTTTCTCGGGTGCAGGCCTAGTAAGTCTGGCCACAAGAAGTATTCATGTCGAGGCTGCTTTATCTTCTTGCCCTGAACTTATGGTAAATGGGATTGAGTCTGGACAGGATGTAGAAGAAATTCTGGCTAAATCTACAGTAGTAGTTTTAGGTCCTGGATTAGGTCAATCAGCTTGGTCAGAACAGATGTTACAAAGAACCTTTATGGAAGCAAAAAAAAGAAACTTACCTGTTGTTCTTGATGCGGATGGACTAAACCTTCTTACAAAGTTAAAGCTTAAATCAGGTATTCCAAGAAAAATGGTTATAACCCCTCACCCAGGAGAAGCTGCTAGATTGGTTAATAAAGAGATTAACAAGATACAAGAAGACAGATTTAAATCTGTAACTGCCCTAGAAAAGAAATTTGGATCTGTGAGTGTTCTTAAGGGGTCTGGTTCCTTAGTTTGTTATAAAAGGAGTGGAAAGCAAAGAATAGGGGTTTGTGAAGCAGGAAATCCAGGTATGGCAAAAGGAGGGATGGGAGATGTGTTGGCTGGCTTAATAGGAAGTTTTTTATCTCAAGGCCTTGGCTTGGTTGAGGCGACAGAGGTAGCAGTTGATCTTCATTCAAAATCCGCGGATATTGCTTCTCTTGAACTTGGGATGACAATCACACCCACAGATGTAATTCGTAACATAAGATATTTTCTAAGATAAAGAATGAACTCATCTACTTTGATTTCTCATGGAGATCTAGAGACCAAAGATATTGGAAAGAAAATATCAAATTTCATTACAAAAAAAAATAATTCCTGTCCTTTTTTAATCTTTCTTATCGGTGAACTGGGGGCAGGAAAAACAACTTTATGCAAGGGCATTCTGAGGGGTTTAGGGCATAAAGGTGTTGTTAAGAGCCCAACATACAACCTAGTAGAAACTTACGAAATCTCAGATTTCTTAATATTTCATTTTGACTTCTATCAAATTTCTCACCCTAAAGAATTAAGCAATATAGGGATTCAGGAATATCTCGATACTAACAACGGAGTTTCCATAATAGAATGGCCAGAAAAGATGATTTCCTTTCTGCCTGATCCTGATTTAGAAATAATACTCAATCATTCAGAAAACAACGAAGAAGAAAGGACCCTTGAAATTAAATCAAAAGACTCTATAGACTTGTAATTAAGAGAATGAAGAGACAAATAGTATTTAGAAATAACTCTTTTTTTGTTCTAACTTTCCTTTTGTTAATATCTACTTTCCAGGTTTATTCAGAAGAAAGTAAAGCTAGCCAGGATTCTACCTTCTGTTTTGTAGGAGATACTGGTAACGTTACTGAAGTACAAAAAGAAGTAGCTGAATCACTCGCTAAATCTGATTGCAGTGTTATTTGGCACACTGGAGACATAATATATCCAGATGGGATCTCATCAGAAGGTGACCCAAGATTTTTCACAAATTTCTTAGATCCCTTTAAAAAAGTATTTGATAAGGGAATTCCTTTCTTTCTTACTCTAGGAAATCATGATTACAAAAAGGAACCCAGATCTTATTTAGAGATAGCAAAAAGTAATCCTCTAATTGTCTATCCAAATAATTATTACTTAAAAAATTACGGTAGATTATGTATTTTTGCACTAGACACGACAATTTTTGACAAGCTTTATCTTTTTTATAAAAGAAGGGGACAAGCTAACTGGTTAAAGTTAAAAAAAGAGCAAGTAAACAACTCATGTGATTTATCTATAGCTGTAGCACACCATCCTCTGTTTAGTTCAGGAGATAGGAAAAAGGCAACTCCACAGCTCTCTAGGTTTCTTGAAACAAGTATTTTTGGTAACTTTGACCTTTATATTGCTGGACACAATCATGTTCTTGCTGATGAAGGAGAAAGAAAAGGTACTAGACAGCTAATCTCTGGAACAGGTAGTCTGCCGGGAGGCTCGCCTGACAAGCAACCTGAAGGTAAATTCAATGTTGAAACTCCGGGTTTCTTAAAACTTGAACTTAAAGAAATAGATAATAAAGTTGTTGCTGAGTACTCTTTTATACAAGCACGAGACAATCTGGTCCTCTGGAAAGGATTGAAAATTGGAAGTGGGATTAGAAAAAATAATTAATTTAATAACAAGGATTTAAATGAGTTTAGTAGAAGGAAAAAATTGTTTAATTACAGGTGCTACAAGCGGTATTGGTAGATCTACCGCATTAGCATTAAGTGAGATGGGAGCAAACATATTTTTTATTGCAAGAAATCAACAAAAGGCTGAAGAGTTAACAGAAGAAGTTGAAAGAGTATCGGGTAAATCCCCTAATGCAATTATTGCTGACCTCTCTTCTTTTAAGCAGATAGAAAGGGCTGCTGAAGAATTTAAGTCTTTAAATAAACCGATAGATGTACTGCTAAACAACGCTGGCATTATGAATACTGAGAGAAGGGTTACTGAAGATGGATTGGAAGAAGTTTTTGCTGTAAATCATCTGGCATATTTTTTACTAACTAATTTATTAATTGAAAAAATTTTAGAAAGTGGCCTTAAAAGAGTAGTTAACGTCTCTTCTGATGCACACCGCTTCCTTAAATCAATGAACTTCGATGATCTCCAATCGGAAAAGGAATTCAAAATGTTTGCTGCATACGGCCAGTCAAAGTTAGCAAACATTCTTTTTACTAAAAAACTTTCCTCTTTATATCAAGAAGAAGGATTAACAACTAACTGTTTACACCCGGGCTTTGTTTCAACTTCGATAGGAGCACAAAATGAGAATTTAGCTTTTTTTGCTAGGCTTATTAGATGGGTCTCTCCATTAATTGCAAAACCGAGCGACAAAGGCGCAGAGACTTCAATCTATTTGTGTTCGTCTGAAGAAGTCTCAAGTACCTCTGGGGAGTATTTTATAGACTGTAAAAAAGCTCCAATAACTAAGGCAGCTGAGAGTAAAGAGGATGCAGAAAAACTTTGGCAAATCAGTTTGGAATTGACTGGCCTAAAGTAACCTGATTCTAAATTGTAGAAATTGGATCTACGTCTATTGACCATCTAACTTTTCTTGTCTGTTTAGGTAGATATAAGTAAGACTGAAGATGGTCAATAAGGCTGTGTAAGGATTTCCTGCTTGAAGAGAAAAGACTGACCTCCCATCTGTATACACCAGATTTTTTTTCCATCAGTGATGGTAAAGGACCTATGGTCTTAATGTCTTTGTTCATGAGTTGAGATTTATTTAAATAATCCAAACAAGAACTCAAAAAATCTCTCGACAGTAGTCCATTAAATGATTCAGCTTGTAACTTAACTTGAAAACTAAAGGGTGGGGATTTAGTTGAAGCCCTGTCTTCTATAATTTTCTTTATGAAAGTTTCGTAATCACCCTTTAGTAGCTCCTCTATTTGTGGATGCTCTTGACAATATGTTTGTAGAATAACCTTTCCGGGTTTTTTTTCTCTACCTGCCCTTCCAGAAACCTGAGTAATTAACTGAGCTACTCTTTCACTGCCTCTGAAATCAGCACTGAATATTCCTGAGTCAGCATCTAGAATTCCGACCAAAGTTACTTCTGGAAAATGATGTCCTTTAGCTAACATCTGTGTTCCAACTAGTATTAAAGGCTTTCCTTCATCAATTATTTTTAAATAATTTTTAAAAGAATCCTTTTGCCTAGTTGAATCACTGTCTATTCGTAAAACAGGAAATTGTCCAAATTTCTTCTTCAAATAGTCTTCAATTCTTTCAGTTCCAATACCATATGACTCGAATTCATTATGCTGACAAGAGGGGCAAATTGTGAACAAAGGTTTCTTGTGCTCGCAATGATGGCATTGCAGGTGAGAGGGATTCGAATGCACAGTCATATGCGCATCACACCGATCACAATGAGAAATCCAGCCACAAGATTTACAAATCATAGAACAGGCAAAACCCCTTCTATTTAAAAAAATTAAAACTTGGTTATTTTTATTCAGTTCACTCTCTATCTCTTCCAATAGCTGTTCTGAAAAACCTTCTTTTAATGCCTTCCCCTTTAGATCTAAAGGAACAAAAGAAGGTAGATCAGCTCCTGTGGCTCTCTGCTTCAGGGTGAGTAATTGATACTTGCCATTCAAGGCGTTGCTCATACTTTCTACTGAGGGCGTAGCTGAAGCAAGGAGCGTAGGTATTTTGCTTAACTTTGCCCTGTATAGCGCTATATCTCTTGCTGAGTATCTAAACCTTTCGGTCTGTTTAAAAGAAGCATCATGCTCCTCATCTACAACTATCATTCCTAAATTTTTCATAGGAATAAAAACACTAGACCTTGTACCTATTACGATGTCATACAGGCCTCTTTGGGCTCCCAACCAAACATCAAGACGTTCTCTTTCATTTTTAGCAGAGTGGAAGGAGGCCACTCTATCTCCAAATAGTTCTTTAAATCTTCTCTCAGTTTGAGGGGCTAAACCAATTTCAGGAATTAATACTAAGGCCTGTTTTCCTTGGTCTACTAATTTTCTTATGCATCTCAAATACACTTCTGTTTTTCCGCTTCCCGTCACTCCATTGAGTAAAAACGTTTTGTCGTTACCAAATTCTCCAGAAATAGCCTGAACGGATATATTTTGTTCTGATGTTAATTTTTTTTCGTCTATCGCCTCTATTCGATGAGAATTTACTGGTAGTTGTTCCAAGCTAATCTTTTGGATCAATTCTTTTTTATAAAGATTATTTAATGTGACTGAAGATATTCCATAAGCCCTCAGGGATTTTTGAGACAAATCTCCTTTTTCTCTTAAAAGTTCTAACCCTTCTCTCTGACTAGGCGCTCTTTTTAGTTCAGATAGATCAAAAAAGTCACCCTTGTCTGTAACTTTCCAGTAAGTTGATTCCTTAAATCTAGCCTCTTTACCTTTCCTTAAAGAAGGCGGGAAAAAATAAGTGATTACTTCACCAAGAGGATAGTGATAATAGCGTGAAGACCAGTCAGCTAGATCTAGAAGGGCCTTGTCCAAAAGAGTATCTTTATCCAGGATTTCTTTAATAAATTTGTAGCTAGCCCTTTTAGGTTTTGAGGAATCAGAATAATTCCAAAAAATCCCAATAAGTATTCTATTTCCAAATGGGACCTTTAACCTTACGCCTCTTTTAAATTTTCTTTTCTGATACCTCTTAGGTACCTTATAAGTGAACTTCTCTAGTAAAGGGACTGGAACTAGAACATCTATTAAATCTTCTGGCATATAACTATTTTAGTCTGTTTTCTAAAGATTTCTTTGAATTTGCCTTGTTGATTTGGTCTGGTATAGTGCGCGCTCTAATTTATGGAAAGAAGATTAGATATGAGGCAGGAAATACACCCCGAATACACAGAAATTAAGGCTACTTGTAGTTGCGGAAACGTGATTGCAATTAAGTCTACTCTAAAAGAAGACATAAACCTTGATGTCTGTTCTGCATGTCACCCTTTCTACACTGGCAAACAAAAACTCGTTGATACTGGTGGTCGAGTAGAGAGATTTGAAAAGCGTTTTGGAAAAAAAGGAAAGCCTAAAGATCAAAATAAAGAAGACCTTATAAAAGAACCTGAGGTTAAGGCTGAAGTTCCTAAAAAAGTAAAAGAAGAAGGAGCTCCAGAAGAGGTTGAAGAGAAAGCTTCAGAAAATAAAGTAGCTGCTAAAAAAACAACTGCAAAGAAAGTTAGCCCAAAAGAAACTAAAGCAAAAAAAGAATCCGTGGAAAAATAATGTCTAAAGTTTGTCAGGTTACAGGTAAAAAACCCCTAAAAGGGAATAAGGTTTCTCATGCTAAGAACAGAACCAGAAGAACGTTTGAACCAAATTTACATAAACATAAGTTTTGGATTGAATCTGAGAAGAGGCATGTGAGCTTAACTGTTTCAGCTAAAGGGATGAGAATAATTGATAAAAAGGGCATTGATAAGGTCCTTTCAGAAATTAGATCAAGAGGCAATAAGATATGAGAGAGATAATTAAGCTAGTTTCTACAGCCGGAACAGGACATTTTTATACAACCGACAAAAATAGATCTAGTACGCCGGACAAAATTGAGATTAAAAAATTTGATCCTGTTGCCCGAAAGCATGTAGTTTATAAAGAAGAAAAAATTAAGTAATTCCTGCTGCTTCTTTTATTAACGTTTTCTTTAAAATCTGACTTTCAGAAGCTGTTTTAAAAGCAAGATTTCTGGCTAATTTGATCCAGGGATCTGATGTTTCGAACCCCTGTTTGAACAACTCCATCATTGCAGCCATTGTTAAATTAGGAATTTTTCTAGATCTTTCATAGTCTTCAAGGATTTTATCAGACCCTATATCAACTCCACTTCTTCTAGCTTTTATAAGCTTACTGGCTAAGCTAGCAACATCTGATAAGCCTAAGTTTAATCCTTGGCCAGCCAGGGGATGAAAAGAATGCGCAGCGTCACCCACCAAAGCTACCCTTTCAGAAACATAATTTTTAGAGTGTAATTGATTAAGGGGAAATGAACTTAAGTCTGTTTTCAACTCTATTTTTCCTAAAATTAACTCTGTCTTTTCTTCCAATTCTTTAATAAATTCTTTTTTACTTAGATTTGAAAGTTTGTCTGAGTAATTAAGTTCAGCTGACCATACCAGAGAAATATTAGCTCCTTCTAAAGAATCGAAAGGCAGGAGGGCTATTGGACCTGTTGGAGTAAATACTTGCCAAGCAGTGTGATCATGAGGCTTTTCGGTTTTTAATGCTGCCACAAAAGCCTTTTGGTTATAGCTCCAAGATCTAGTTTTTATTTGTGCAATCTTTCTTAAAGTTGAATTAAGCCCATCGGCTCCTATTAATAATTTTGAAGTAATCTTGTCACCGTTCGAACAAGAGATGACTACTTCTTTATCATTTACTTTAACTTCAGATAACTCAGTTTCTTGCTTAAGACTGATATTATTAGAATCTTCAATAATCTTTTTAAGATATTCTAAAATTAAATTATTGGAGACAACGTAACCCAACTCTTCCCTTTCTATCTCTTGGGCCAAGAATTCCAGGGGTGAACTACCCTTAGAATCCCAAACAAACATGCGGTTAAAGGGTGTGCCTGTCTTTTTAAGCTCACTCCAGATACCTAGTTCATCAAAAAGATCGATTGAAGATAAATTTAAAGCTACTGCCCTGCCTTCTAACCTGGAAGTTTTAGATAAGTCTAATGGGCTGTCTCGATCAAGTAATATTACTTTTATTCCTTGCTTGGCTAATGAACATGCTAAAGATGAACCTATAGTTCCCGCACCGACTAAAGTAACTTCAGCGTCCACTTATGATCTTAAACTTTCTATATCTTGAATATCTCGGGGAGCGTTTGCACTGAGAACCTCATTGCCGTTTTCAGTTACCACTAGATCATCTTCTATTCTTATTCCTATCCCTAGCCATTTTTCTTCAACATCTTCAAGAGAATCTAGGATATAGATCCCTGGTTCTATGGTTAGAACCATTCCTGGTTCAAGATCTCTCCACTGTCCATCTTTCTTATAGTTTCCTACGTCATGTACATCCATACCTAACCAGTGCCCTATTCTGTGCATATAAAACTTAGAATATTCGCCCTTTTTGATAATTTCATTCGCTTTTCCTTTCAACAATCCCAAATCAATTAACCCTTCCGTAATGACTTTTACTGAAGTATCTTGGGCTCTAATCCATGGATTTCCAGGTTTTATTTCAGCAGAAGCTTGTTTGTGCGCTTCTAAAACTATTTCATAGATTTTTTTTTGTTCATCTGTGAATTTTTTTCCAACCGGAAAAGTTCTAGTGACATCAGAAGCATAATGTTCATATTCACAGCCGGCATCAACTAAGACAAGATCTCCATCTGCCAATTCTGAGTTATTCTCGTTGTAATGAAGAATACAAGAATTGTTCCCACCTCCCACAATAGAATTATAAGCAGGGAATCTTGCTCCTCCTTTTATAAATGTATGAAGGTACTCGGCCTCTAACTGATATTCATACATTCCAGGAGTAACATTTGTCATAGCACGAATGTGAGCTTCACAAGTAATCTCTCCTGCTTTCCTCATCAGTAAAAGTTCTTCTTCAGTCTTTAGTAACCTTAATTCATCTAACAACGAATCTAATGAGAGCAAATTCTCAGGTACTTCTGAGCCTTGTCTTGTATTAGCTCTGATTTGATCTAACCATTTGTTCATCCGGACATTAATTCCATTGGGAGAACTCATAGAGTAGTAAATATTTCTAGCTCCTTCAAGGAGGCTAGGCATTACTTCGTCAACGAGAGAAATACTGTATGCCTCATCGGCCCCATGAACTTCCTTTGCACCACCCTGACCAGACCTAAAGCCGTCCCACTGTTCCCTTAAAGGGTCTCTGTCTCTACAGAAAATAACATATTTTCTTTTTTTGGCTGATGGCCTGATCACCAATAATGATTCAGGTTCATTAAATCCTGAGAGATAATAAAAGTTACTGTCTTGTCTAAACGGA
>Ga0310124_10003253_pt1 | contig 10990 bp, 8 predicted proteins | sample CB11b_AW_Bot5_MG_FD_203507 | JGI IMG/M metagenome (GOLD analysis project Ga0310124, IMG submission 203507) | Marine microbial communities from Western Arctic Ocean, Canada - CB11b_AW_Bot5 | ecosystem: Environmental > Aquatic > Marine > Oceanic | place: Canada: Western Arctic Ocean | collected...
AAACGGCGGAAAGAAATAGTGCTAGGGCCGGAAGATACGGGTAGAGCGGCGTTACGTAAGGTCGAGGCAGATCCGGTTCAGTCTCACGGAGACGAAAGAGGCTAGCCATGGAAAAAATATACAGCGCGAGAGCACCAAAGGCGGCCATCGTAATCAATTGTGCCGTCTGGCCAGTCGCCAGTGCGACGAACGCAATTAACATATTTAATATCAGCGCAGCAGCCGGGGTTTGACGACGGGGAAGTGTTCGACCAAAAATGGCAGGGAAATAGCCGGTTCTTCCGAATTCAAAAGTTGCTCGCCCGGCAATCAACAGAATGCCGTGAAATGAAGCTATCAGACCAAATAAACCTAAAACGACGACCCCATGATAGATGATTCCTTCGCTTCCGGTCAGGTAACCAAGGGCAAGGGGAAGAGGTGTATCCGATGGGTTGCCTGCCGCATCAAAGACGATGGCCTCCCAACCTCTGACGCCAATTGCCGAGAAGAAGACTAACAGCGCTAGACATACGAGAGTGGCCATCGCATATATGAACCCTCTCGAGATATCTCGCTGCGGTTCTCGTGTTTCCTCAGCCACATTCGCGATGCCCTCAATAGCCAGGTAAAACCAGATTGCGAATGGTAGGGCGCCCATGATTCCACTCCAACCGTTGGGCAGCGGATCCTGAGTAAAGTAGGTCCAACTGAAGTGAGGCAGGGCTGTACCAGCAAACAATAAAATTCCTCCGACCGCTAACACTGTGACGACGAGTTCGAACAGGGCGGATTGGCGTACACCCCAAATATTGAGACCCGTAAAAATCAGGTAAGCGATAACCGCAAATCCCCAAGGTGGCACCGCAGTGGTATAGGCCTGAAGGTAAGCACCAATCGCAAGAGCAATTGCGGGCGGTGCGAACAGAAATTCAATTAGCTGTGAGACACCAGCCGCAAAGCCTGTTGTAGTCCCGTAAGCTCGATTAGCATAAATAAAAACACCCCCAGCGCGAGGCAGGGCACACGCAACCTCTGCATAACTCATCACGAAGGCCACATACATGATGGTGACGAGGAGGGTAGCAGCCAACATTCCCAAGGGTCCGGCATGCGTTAACCCGAGGTTCCATCCGAAGTACTCACCAGAAACGACATAGCCAACGCCAAGACCCCATATCATGAGTGGTCCCAACGTCCTTTTGAGGGCGTGGGTTTGTTTTTCGATAGGTTCGAGTTCGGTCATGAAGAGGGCCGCAGCCTTGCGAGTTTAAAGGCGGGCAGCCTTAAATTCTTCGACTAGATATTCGCAGGCGCGTGTCGCAAGAGCCATGAACGTAATCGTCGGGTTTTGGCAGGCTGACGATGGGTAGCCGGAACCATCCATAACGAACAGATTACTAACGTCGTGAGCCTGCTCCCATGTATTAAGCACTGAAGATGCGGGGTCATCACCCATTCTGGCTGTGCCAACTTCATGAATGGCCAATCCTGGCACAGAAATATCCCGGCGAACTTCAATATCTTCAGCACCCGCCGCATGAAGCATTTCCTCGGCAGTGTCAGCCATGTCGTCAACCATCTGCTGCTCGTTCTCTCCGTAAGCGGCACTAATGTGAAGAATCGGAATTCCCCATGCGTCCGTATGGACCTTGTCAAGTTCACAAAAGTTTTCAAATCGGGGCAAGTGCTCACCGAATCCGCCGATTGAAATAGTCCATGGGCGAGTGCTCTTCACTTCGTTTTTGAAGGACTCACCAAAGCCTTCTACATTCATTGCGTGGCCCCACTTCACGACACTCGCATTGCCCTGATACCCATATCCTCTAAGAAACTTTGAATGGCGATCGGTCAGGTTTTGAAATCGAGGAATGTAGATGCCGTTAGGACGCGTGCCTCGAGTATCCGGTGTATTTTTCAGCACTGGAAGCACACCCGATGCACCACCTCCCATCACGTGGTCCATCAGATAATGTCCCAGGACACCACTGGAGTTTGCGATTCCGGTTGGATGTTGCTCAGAAGTTGAATTTAACATGATACGTGTTGACTCAAGAGTGGAGGCGCACAGCACAACCACTGAGCCAAACACCTCGCGATGCTGACGTGTAATACGATCAACGTAATACACGCTGCGGCATTTCCCCGCATCATCCACCTCCACATGACTAACTACCGCATTCGGAATTAAAGTGAGACGACCAGTCGCTTCAGCAGCAGGTAGGCTTGAAGAGGGACTACTGTAATAAGAACCTGTGCGACACCCTCGAGAACAAGGTCCACAGTAATGGCACTTAGGGCGCCCGTTAAGGTCCTTCGTGAGAATGGCGCACCGACCTATGGTTAACGCTCGTCCAAATTTCTCTCGAATGGCACTCTTGAGAAGTTCCTCACCACAAGTGAGGTGCATTGGGGGCAGAAATGCGCCGTCCGGTAACTGTGGTAAGCCCTCCGCCTGCCCGCTGACGCCGATGAACCGCTCCACCTGATCGTAATACGGTGCAATCGTAGCGTAGTCGAGTGGCCAATCAGACCCAAAACCGTCGCGTGAAGCCGCCTTAAAGTCATAGTCACTCAGCCTGTAGGTTTGACGAGCCCACATAATTGAGCGACCACCAACGTGTCGACCACGAATCCAATGGAATGGTCGATCCGCGGGTGTGGTGTAGGGGTGTTCGGTATCGTCAATAAATAGATGATTCGTGTACTCATCACACTGATAACAAAGAGACTGGACTGGCTGTCTAGCTTGTCGCTCACGAGTTCCAAGACGCCGCCCACGAAAGGGCATCTCGAACGAGCGCTTGTGCTCATTAAAGTCTTGCTCTGGATCAAGTTTCCGTCCGGCTTCCAAGACTGCGACACTCAGCCCGGACTCTGTGAGTTGCTTCGCGGCCCAACCACCAGTCGCGCCAGAACCAACGATTACAACATCATAACGTTCATCTTGTGCGGACATAAATCGGAACTCCCACTCTTAATTACCGGTTTTATGTTCTGGGTGCTGGCATCCCTGCTTCTCATCAAAATAGTTGGAACCATCCTCGTCCAACTCTTGCAGCATGCCGATCCGAGATGTGTAGTAGCCAGTCACAGTGAGGGACTTCAAGGCTTGAAAGAATTCAACCCCGACAGCATCTGCCGGCGTTTTGTTCTCTCTTGCGCTGAGAATCGTAAGTAATGCATTTTGCTGGTCACCCGACGCCGCGACAAAGCTACTCCCAAACAATTCCATACTTCGTTGGTCTATCCACCCAATGCCATCTACGAACTGGTCGCGTGCGTTTGTCTCTGCATCAGAAAGAATTGTGTCTATAAATGCCGTGACTCGGGCTGTTCGAGCTCCTACCGTATCAGTTTGAGGAATAATTAATTCGGTAAGAACTTCGACGGTTTCGAACTGAGCCTGGTTTAGGACTCCTTGGGAGGCATCCTGAAAGCTATCCGCCATTGGACCCCTAAATGTTTGAGTCGAGACTGCCGTATGTGCCTCTGCGAGATCCGCAAGAGACCTAGCCCACAACGGTAAACTGGCAGCGCCTGCACCGGCAAGTCCAATGGCCCGAAGTGCCTTTCGTCGATTGATTCCTCGCGACGCCATAACTCTCCCTTCAATGCGATAGGATTACACACTCACGAAGGTGCGCTCTAGTAAATAAATACTAACGCAAAATTAGCCGACTCGAAGTAAGATCCTGCACAGTTATTGCAGAACCCATAAATATGGCTTATCGGACTTCGGAGAAACTCATGAAGACGTCTAAAACCTCTCGGCGTGACTTTCTTAAGTTGACCACGGCCACCAGCGTACTAGCAGGAACTTCCACGACGCTGCTAAGCCGGCCACGAGTAAAAGAGCAGCAGTCCATTTCAGCGAATGACCGAATTCAAATTGCGCTAATCGGTGCAGGCGGTCAAGGACAATATGACACCCAGGAAGCCTTGAAAGTACCTGGAGTAGAACTGGTAGCAGCCGCTGACGTTTACGATGGTCGCCTGATTCATGTGAAAGAGCGATTTGGTCCACACGTGTCAACCACACGAGACTATCGAGAAGTCTTAGCCGACAAAGCGATCGATGCAGTAATTATTGGCACTCCTGATCACTGGCATAAACGCATTGCCATCGAGGCCATGGACTCGGGCAAAGATGTTTATGTCGAGAAACCGATGGTTCAAAAAGCTGCGGAAGGTACCGAGCTCGTGGCAGCGCAAAATCGCACCAAGCAAATTCTTCAGGTCGGCAGTCAGCGCGTCAGCAATATTCTGTATGAATACGCAAAAAAAATTTATGAGAGTGGACGGCTCGGCAATCTGAATATGGTAGAAGCTTGGTGGGATAGAAACTCCGCTGTAGGTGCCTGGCAATACACGATTCCATCCGATGCCTCACCCGAAACTGTCGACTGGGACAAATTTCTTGGCGATGCCCCAAAACGATCGTTCGATGCAACCCGAATGTTTCGATGGCGCAATTATCAAGACTACGGAACCGGAGTCGCTGGTGATTTATTTGTTCATCTGTTTTCCGGATTACATTTCATCGTTGGATCAGAAGGTCCGACCCGAATCTTTGCAACAGGCGGATTGCGTTACTGGAAGGATGGTCGAGATGTGCCAGATGTCATGCTCGGACTATATGATTATCCGGCCACAGAGGCACATCCCGAATTCACCTTGGCTCTTCGAGTGAACTTTGCTGACGGTGCTGCCGCTGGCTCTGGTTTTCGGTTCGTGGGAGACGAAGCGGTCATGAGTGTCGGTTCTCGTGTGGGCCTGACGCGGCGAGCAAGACCGACGTCGCCAGGCTACTCGATTAATACTTTCTCGGAGGAAACACAGAAAGCATTTCTTGACGACTACCGATCAAAATACCCACGTGCACGACAGGAATTAACACCCACGGAAGAAGAGGTCTTTTCAGCACCAAATGGATACAGCGATACTCTGGATCACTTTCAGAATTTCTTCAACGCAATACGAAGCCGGCAACCCGTGATCGAAGACGCGAACTTTGGACTCCGTGCAGCTGGTCCCGCTGTATTGTCCAATGTTAGCTACTTTGAAAAGAAGCCAGTGCGGTGGAATCCGAGAGGCATGCAAGTAACGGAGTAGTGCCATCTGGATATAGATAAACGCGTAGACTGCTTGCTCCCAGGAGTCACACTGTTAAGGATGGAGATAAGATGACGAAGCGGTGCTGTTGGCATTCACTTTTGTCCCTTTTCCTTTGGGTCGCAGTTGGCATCTCGAACGACACGATCGCCCAAGAGCGGCCAACCGTGCTCTATCTCACGGAACCAGCCGCTTTTGTACATACGGTGTTACCCGTGGCTGAGGAAGTAATGCGAGCACTTGGCGAAACACCAGGTGCCTTCGATGTGACGGTAATTCGTTCGGCCGAGCAACTAACTAAAGAAACACTAACCAACTATGACGTCGTTGCATTTAATACGACGGGTGAATTACCAATGGCTGCGTCAAAGCAGGAAGCTCTTCTAGAATTTGTGCGGAACGGCGGAGGATTTGTTGGCGTGCATAGTGCTACGGATACGTTCTATGAGTGGCCGGAATATGGTGAAATGCTTGGTGGTTATTTTGATGGCCATCCTTGGCATCAGGAAGTCGACCTTACCATTGAGGATCCGGACCATCCCTCGACAAGACATCTCGAATCACCGCTACGCCTTTACGAAGAGATCTACCAGATTAGAAGCTGGAACCGTAACGATGTGCATGTCCTCCTAAGCGTGGACACGACTTCGGTTGATATGAATGCCGATGGCATCAATCGTTCCGACGGTGACTTTGCCGTGTCTTGGACTCGGCAATACGGGTACGGCCGTATCTTTTATACTGCATTGGGGCATGAACCAGCCACGTGGCGGGGTTCACAATTTCAAGGCCATCTGATTGGCGGAATCCGATGGGCAGCCGGTCTCGAGAACTAGTCTCTACAGTCAGACTAAGCGGAGGCAACAATGAGTAAAATATTTCTATTGTTCTGCATATTCGGCCTGCTCGGAACGACAGTAAGTCTCCAGAATAACCAAGCCGAACCGAATACATTGACACCAAATGAAAGAACCGAGGGATGGAAGCTTCTTTTTGACGGTCAGACGACAGACGAGTGGCGAGGCTTTAAGCAGGCTACCATGCCTGGCGGCTGGCAGGCGGTCGACGGCGCCCTGACCCGGGTAGGGCAGGGTGGAGATATAGTTACGAAAGCAACATTTGAAAATTTTGACCTTCGACTTGAATGGAAAATTGAAACGGGTGGTAACAGTGGAGTGTTTTTTCGAGCAACTGAAGACGGAGAAACAGTGTGGCACACAGCACCAGAGATGCAGGTATTGGATGACGACGCCCACCCAGACGGACAAGGCGCGATGACCTCTGCCGGTAGCGACTATGCTCTTTACGGACGAAGCGAGGATGTTGTTAAACCTGTAGGGGAATGGAACCGATCTCGAATTGTCGTTAACGACAGCGATGTTGAATATTGGCTGAACGACGTCCAAGTTGTTAATTACGAACTATGGAGCGACGATTGGGAACAACGAGTCGCAGCAAGTAAATTTGCAGCCTATCCAAATTTTGGCCGAGCGCGACGAGGTCATTTCGCTCTGCAGGATCATGGCAATCCTGTTTATTACCGCAACATAAAAGTTCGAGAACTTCCCAGTCGCTAGTTTTCGTCCCGCACCCTCCGGCACACATGCCTATTGCGATTCGGCTCAAACTCTTCATCATGATGTTTCTCCAGTATTTTGTCTGGGGAAGTTGGTATGTCACGCTCGGCACATATCTCGGGGAAACCCTTGGATTTCAGGGGCAACAGATCGGTCTTGCCTACGGAACCACCGCCGTTGCTGCCATGATCTCGCCATTCTTTGTCGGGATGATTGCAGATCGGTTTTTTGCAACAGAACGAATTCTGACTGCCTTGCACATCATTGGTGGAATTGTATTGTTCTTCGCGTCTCAAGTGCAGACGTTTCTACCGTTCTATTTGGTGTTGTTGTCTTACACTCTGCTCTTTATGCCAACGTTGGCACTTACAAATTCCTTATCGTTCCATCAAATGCAAAATCCAGGAAAAGAATTTCCAGTAATCCGAGTGCTTGGCACGGTTGGCTGGATTGTCGCTGGCAATATTATTGGAATACTGGAGTTGGAAAGTAGTCCGGTTCAGTTACAACTGGCCGCCGGAAGTTCGATCATATTGGGATTGTTTTGTTTGGTGCTGCCACATACTCCACCCCAACGGACATTCGAACGCTTGACAATGCGGGACGTGCTTGGCCTGGATGCACTGGAACTCTTAAAAGAGCGGTCCTTTGCAATCTTTGTTCTAGGTTCGTTCCTTATATCAATTCCACTCCAGTTCTACTATACGTTCGCTAACCCATTTTTGAACGAGATTGGAATTGAGAACGCAGCCGGTAAAATGACACTCGGCCAAGTTTCAGAAATTGTGTTCATGCTGGTCATGCCATGGTTCTTTATTCGGCTCGGCATCAAACGTATGTTGGCCGTTGGTATGCTCGCATGGGTTTGTCGCTATCTCTTCTTCGCCTTCGGTGGCAATTCTTTAACCTGGATGCTTTATGCGGGTATCTTATTGCATGGAATCTGTTACGATTTTTTCTTTGTGACAGGACAAATCTATGTCGACCGAAAAGCTCCAACACACCTGCGATCTGCTGCCCAGGGTCTCATTGCTTTCTTTACGCTGGGTGTAGGATTTTTTGTAGGTTCCTGGCTGTCGGGTCTTATTGTTGATTACTTCGTGACGCCAGACGGCACCCACGCCTGGAATGCGATCTGGCTAGTGCCGGCTGTTGGTGCAGCCGTGATTCTCGCATTGTTCGCTTCACTGTTTAAGGAAACGCCGAGGTCAAAAGTAGAACCCCTCAGGCATTAAAGACTCCTCAAGGAATTTTCAACAAACAGGCTGATATGAGTCTGGCTACTCTGACAATCAACTGGTTCGCTGTTCTCTGTATAGCAACCCTCTACCTTTCTCTCTATCTATTGGGAACCCGAGCTTTACGTCGAGCCCCAATCCTCGATTTTACGGCAATGACTTTGGCCGGGCGCCGACTGCCTTTGGGAATAGGTATTCTTACCGTAACGGCTACTTGGGTTGGGGGAGGATATCTTAACGGTACGGTTGAGGCTATTCACCTTGGAGGCTTGTGGCATGCCCAAGCTCCGTGGGGATACGCGTTGAGCCTAATTATTGGTGGCTTATGGTTCGCACCGAAGATGCGGAGGCTTAACTGCACCACGATGCTTGATCCATTTCAGAAGCGATACGGCGCTACTGTCGCTGCCTTGCTGTACGTTCCTGCGTTAATGGGTGAGGTTTTTTGGACCGCCGCAATTCTCACAGCCCTTGGCGTAAGCTTTGAAGTGATTGCCGGTATTCCTTTCACGCCCGGGGTGATTCTATCGGCGGTTGTTGCGATTGCTTATACGGCGCGAAGTGGCCTTTGGGCTGTCGCGATCACAGATGTCGTGCAACTAGCCCTTTTACTGATCGGACTCTCAACTGCCGCTGGGTTCGCCATTGCTGAGGTTGGAGGCGTAACTCTCGCATGGACGGCGTATTCGGTCAGCGAAACGACCCAGCCCCCCACGTCTTGGATTCCATGGTCGGATTCAGCCTTATTATTAATTTGCGGAGGGATTCCGTGGCACGTCTATTTTCAACGCGTCCTCGCATCTAAAAGACCCTCAGATGCCCGTCGAATGTCTGTATGGGCTGGTATTCTCAGTCTAACCGCAGCGATTCCAGCAATGGCGATTGGTGTAGTGGGCACTTCGATCCATTGGCCACAACTGGTTGGCTCAGACCCTGATGCGGCAATGATCCTCCCGTTAGTCCTACGATATTTAACGTCACCAATTGTTGCAATCCTCGGCCTGACCGCCATGGCTGCCGCAGTCATGTCATCGGTCGACTCCTCGATCCTGTCTGCGTCATCTATGGCCACCTGGAATATCTATCGTCCGCTGCTCAAGCCTGAGGCGACATCGACGGACTTAAATAAAATCATCCGTCGACTCATCATTGTTGTCGGTTGCGCAGCAACGCTTATTGCCCTAAACACTCGGAGCGTTTACTCGCTCTGGTTTCTATCAAGTGACTTCGTCTACTGCATCCTCTTTCCTCAATTGGTTTGCGCACTGTATGACCGGCGAGCAAATTGGATTGGGGCTTCCGCGGGATACATCGTCGCATTTACTCTTCGCCTAGGAGCGGGTGAGCCGCTTCTGGGGCTCACCCCGTTTATCTCCTATGCCCAGGATGTGTCGACCGGACTGGTCTGGTTTCCCTTTCGAACTTTCGCAATGCTCGCAGGCCTATTCACGATTATAGGAGTATCGCGATTGACCGGCGGACGATGGCCCGCGGTGCAACTTGAAGAGAACACTCAGTCGGAATAGCGGACACCTAACTTTTCAAGAGCCTCGCTTGGGCATCCTTCCCAGTCCACTACGTATTGGTTACCCAGGTACCGAAGGTCTTCAATCCCAATCTTACTTGTCCAAAATCCCGTAGCCGTTAGATCACGGAACATCGAAAAGAACTCGACCCCATAATCACGATCGTCCGTTTGCAGGTTTTGCGTGGGGGAAACCGAGCGAGCGCGTGCCCTCGACCCATAATCACTCGGCACCCGATTTGGCCAAGCTATCGTATCAAGGAGAGTGGCCCGATTGGATTCATCACAGTCCACAAAAACAGCATCAAAGCGAGCACGACACTCGTCGTCTATCAAGGCAAGTCCTTGCCGCATAAACTCTTGTCGGGCTGGCTGATCCATCATCATAAAGTCAATAAATTCTGGAACACGCGCATCGGCCGCACCGCCAGATTTTTGATCAGAAGGCAAAATCATTTCCGCCAAGAGAACCACCGCTGCGTATTCTTGATTGGTAAAAAAGAGAGGCGCATACGAACTGCTACTTTGATCAGACGATTGTCCCAACCTATCGGTGCGAAGTCGGGCAGCCTGAACTTCCTCCGGAGTCCAAGCCACACTCGCAGCAATAGGAACCGCTGCCAACCGCTGCAGTGCTTCACGCCGCAGTATCTTAGTCATTGAATCGTCTTCCTAGAGCTCACCGCGATTACGAGCCTTCGCGATGTAGTCACCCGTACGCATAGCCAAAGCCATGATCGTCCAGGTCAAGTTCTTGTCGGCTTGCGACACAAATGGACCACCATCAGCCACAAACAGATTCTTCACGTCGTGTGCTTGACAATGTTCGTTCAGGACAGAGCTATCTGGCGAGTGCCCCATGCGAGTTACACCAGCTTCGTGAATGATGCGTCCACCAGGTTCCAGTCGATACTCGTCGGCTTCTGTCGGTTCCGGCGTGAGCGGGTAGCCACCCATATCGTCAATTATTTCTCGGAACGTCTGATGCATGTGCCGAGCCTGTAAACGCTCGTGGTCGCTCCACTGAAAACGAAATCGTAGCACTGGTATACCCCAGCGATCGGTAATTTCGGGATCAATTTCGCAATAGCTGTTCGAGTTGGGAATCATTTCTCCTCGTCCAGAAAACCCGACTACCGCGCCATAGTAGCGCCGGTAATCCTCTTTGAGGCTCCGCCCCCATCCTCCTCCAGATGGATAGTTTTCAACACCTCCAAAAATGCCGAACCGGGGCATGCTTCTTTTCCCACCCCAAGGTTCAATGTGGTATCCACGAGGAAAATCTAAGTCATCGTTGTTTAACCACCATGGGCTATACACATGCATACCCCCAGCCCCGTCCTCATTATGAGGAATGCCATCCATAAGGGCTGGGATAAAACCAGCCACGTCAGAACCCGTGGAGTCCGTCAGGTAGCGCCCAACCGTCCCGCTGGAATTTCCAAGTCCATCTGGAAAACGAGAGGACTTTGAATTAAGTAAAAGTCGAGCTGACTCACAGGCACTCGCGGCCAGAACAACGATTCGGGCTCGAACCTGGTACTCACGTCCGTCCA
>Ga0310124_10003254_pt1 | contig 10989 bp, 15 predicted proteins | sample CB11b_AW_Bot5_MG_FD_203507 | JGI IMG/M metagenome (GOLD analysis project Ga0310124, IMG submission 203507) | Marine microbial communities from Western Arctic Ocean, Canada - CB11b_AW_Bot5 | ecosystem: Environmental > Aquatic > Marine > Oceanic | place: Canada: Western Arctic Ocean | collected...
CGCCGGATGAGATCAAGTTAACCGTGGAAGACAGGGTGCTCACGCTGGTAGGGGAACGGAAGTCCGTGGCGCTGGGTGAAGAAGATGCCTACCTGCACCGCGAGCTGGAAACGGGCGCATTCAAACGCACAATTCGCCTGCCCTTCGAGGTGAAACACGAGGGGGTCACCGCCCGGCATGCCAACGGTGTCCTCACCGTGACATTACCCCGGGCGGATGCTGCGATGCCCCGGACCATCCCGGTCAACGAAGAATAATCAACCCAGGACCACAGGAGATCTAGACATGACAGAAGCAAGCGAAATGGTAATGAATGAAGAGGCCGCGGTGGAGACCGAACAGCATCCGGTGCCGGAATTCCGGCCCGCGGCCGACATCTTCGAGACACTCGAGACCTACGGAATCAGTGTCAGCCTTCCCGGCGTGCAGGAGAGCGATCTCACCGTGCGGGTAGAAAACGGGGTCCTCGAGGTTCGCGCACCGGTGACGGTATGCGCGCCGGATGGCTACCGGCTGCTCCACCGCGGTTTCGTCGGTGGCGCATTCAGGCGTGGATTCCGAATCCCAGGTGACGCGGACGTGAGTGGGATTAAGGCCTCGTTAAAGCTGGGTGTGCTCCGGGTAGTCCTGCCCAAGAAGCCCGAGGCGCGGCCCCGCAATATTGAATTGAGCGCGGAGGTGTAACCACCCTGTCAGTCTGTATTCGGCTGCCTCCCCGGCGCGTGCCGACCGGTCTTTTCATGCTCCGTGACCGGCCACGCGCCGGGGTTCTTTTGCAGGTTGATTCCATCTGCCCAAGAATGAAACAATGGTGGCTTGCAACCCGGCTTCCAGCCGAAAGGGGTGAACCGTTTTTGGAGATTCGAATCGACAGTTTACTCGCCGGGGCCAAACGGGCCGAGGGGGTGGTCGTCATTATCGATGTCTATCGCGCCTTCACCACCGCGGCGATTGCCCTGGAGAGGGGAGCCGCAAAACTGGTTCTGGTGGCGGAGACCGACGAGGCCCTTCTCATGCGGCGTCAGGGGGTGGGGGAGTTCTGCGCGGGGGAGGTCGGCGGGAAGTGTCCGGAGGACTTCGATTACGGGAATTCCCCGCACGACATTGCGCAGGTGAATCTGGCAGGGCGGACGCTCATTCTTTCCACCCGGGCCGGCACGGTGGGGGTAAATGCCGCCTGGCATGCCGATGAGATCTTTGGCGCCGCCCTGGTCAATGCCCGGGCGACGGCGGATGTGATTCGCCGGCGGAAGCCCGCCCTGGTCACGTTGGTCCCCATGGGCTTAGAGGGCCGGGTGCGGACCGATGAAGATGAAATTTGCGCCATCTACTTAAAAAACCTGCTCCAGGGCCATTCACCCGCCCGGGAGGCCATCGGGCGTGTGGTGGCCGGTTGCAGCGAATCCCTCAAATTTGACGACCCGGAACAACCGTGGTTTCAACCGCAAGACCGTGACCTGGCCCTGCAGGTGGATCGTACTCCCTTTGCCATTCAAGTGGCCCGCCGCGACCGCAGGCTCGTCGCCACGGCCACTCCGGGATAACGGGCAAGGTGAAGGCCACGAAGCGGTATGAAAAACGGCTCGGAATCAATCTGGAAAGAGCTATACTCATGACTCATGAGCGAACTCCCCCGGACTCCCGCCTATGTGTGGTTGGACACCGAGTTCACCAGCCTTGACATTGAACGCGCCGACCTCCTTCAAGTGGCCGTCCTTCTCACGGACGCCGATCTGGAGCGGCTCGCCCCCCCTGAAGAGGATCTGAACCTGGCCGTACGCCTTTCCGCGGACGCCACGGTGTCTCCCTGGGTCGAGGAGAACCTGGGCTCCCTTGTCCAGCAATGCCGGAGCGGGGATGCCCTGCCGCTGCCGTCGGTCGAGCAACGAATCTGCTCGCTGGTAGACCGGTTGACCGGCGGTCCGCATGAGGAACCGGACCTAAAGCCTGTGATCGCAGGAAACAGCGTTCACGCCGACTACTACCTGCTGCGCCGGTTGATGCCGGATCTGATTCGCCGGTGTCACTACCGTCTGCTGGATGTCAGCGCGATTAAAATCCAGTGGCAGGACTGTGCGCGTGGGCAGCCGTTCGCCAAGGACGATCCGGATCAGATTCGCCGGCACTGGCCCGGGGCCCGGCTCTCCCAGGGAATCGGGGCGCACGATGCCTATTACGACATCCAGGCCTCCATCGCGGAGCTCGCCTTTTATCGCTCCTCGTTTTTCCCGACCGACATCCAGGCGGGAGGGGAATCGTGACGCCGCGGCAGGTCGCGGATGTCGATTGGAACCACTGGGAGCCCGAATGGCGGGCCACGCTGCTGTTCGTCTTTCGCGGCCCTGAGGTGCTGCTCATTCACAAGAAAACGGGGTTTGGGAAAGGGAAGATCAATGCACCGGGCGGCCGTATTGAACCGGGCGAAACGCCGGAGCAGGCGGCCGTACGCGAAGTGCAGGAGGAGGTGTGCATCACCCCGCTGGGGCCGGAGCACTGCGGAGAGCTCTATTTTCAGTTTCTCGACGGCTTCTCGATTTATGGTGTCGTTTTTCGCTCGGACGGCTTTGAAGGCCAACCGGCGGAAACCGTGGAGGCCCGGCCGTTCTGGAACCGGCTCGACAGTATGCCCTACGACCGCATGTGGGAGGATGACCGCCATTGGGTGCCTCACGTGATTGCCCGGCGTCCATTTGTCGGGCGCTTCCTATTTGACGGTGAGACCATGCTCGACCGGTGTATCGAGGAGGACCGCGCGGCATGGTAAACGGCGAGATGCAGGAGCCGAGTCTCGTTCTCGTGTCCGCTGCGGTTGTCGGCGGCCTGGCCCTGTTCCTGTTCGGCATGGGCGTCATGACGGATGGTCTGAAGGGCGTGGCGGGAGCGCGTTTGCGCACCGTACTCGCCCGGGTTGGCCGCAGTCGCCGGGTTGGGCTCGGCATGGGAACCGTACTCGGGTTTCTCATCCACAGCAGCGCCGCTACGGTCATGCTGGTGGCGTTTGTGAATGCGGGGCTTCTCACCTCTTGATCGAGTCCATTCCCGCCGTGATTGGCGCCAACATTGGAACCACCCTTTCGATGCAGCTCGTTTCCTTCAAGATCGGGAAATATTGCATGCTGGTCATCGGGGTAGGCTTCTTTACCCGGTTCTTCGTCCCCTATCCTCGAATCAAGTTTGCCGGACTTTCGCTCATGGGATTCGGCATGATCTTTCTGGGCATGACGATCATGAGCGAAGCTGTCCATCCGTTTCGCGACGACCTTCAGCCGCTGCTGACCGGGTCGGATGCCACGCACTGGAAGGGAATGCTGTTTGGCGTGGGGATCGCGACCCTGGTGACGGCGGTCATTCAGAGCAGTGGGGCGACCATCGGAATGTGCTTTGCGCTGGCCGATGCCGGTGTCTTCTCCCAGCTGCACAATATCTATCCCATTGTCCTGGGGGCACACATCGGGACCTGTGCCACGGCCCTCCTGGGGAGTATCGGCACCCACATCGAAGCGCGGCGTTGCGCCCTGTCGCATCTCTTTTTCAACCTGATTGGCGTGTCGATTGCCATGATATTCGCCTCGCCCCTGCTGGCACTCGTGGAAAGATCGTCCACAGACCTGGTACGTCAAACCGCCAACCTCCACACCTTGGTGATGGTCGTGGGGGGGCTCGTCGTTGCGCCACTGGCGCCGCTCCTGGTTCGCCTCGTTCGATGTGCCACCCCGACCACCAAGCCCTCCCCGGAGACCAGCTTCCTGGACGATGAATTGCTGGGGCGCCCGGAGCAGGCCGTTGCGGCCAGCATCCGCGAGCTGCAGCGCGTGGCGGAATTGATGCTGTTCACCAACCGGCGGCGCGCCAGGCGGGAGATCAGGACCAATGAGCAGGTGATCAACGAGATTAAACTCTCCATGCGGGACTTTCTGAACCGGTTGGCCCACTACCGTCTCTCCCGGCGGCAAGCGCTTCTTGTGCAATACATTGACCGCTGCATGGTCGATATCGAACGCATCTCCGACCACATCGATGCGGTGGCCGATTTGTCGGACAATCGGCTGAACATCAAAGGGGCGATATTTACCAAGGATTCATTTGACCGCTTGTTTGAATTATATCGCTCATGCGCCGATGTCCTGCAGCTGGTTGAAGAATCGTTGAGTCCTGCGGTGCAGCGGAAGGAGAAAAACTCGTCGGCAATTCTGGATGCCCGAGACGCTTACCGGAATAAGAGCATGGACGCGCGCGACTACCTGATCAGGTCGATAGAGAACAAGACGGAACCTCCCCTGGCGGGATACTACTTCAGTCTGTATATCACGGCATTCGACCGCATTGTAAAGCACTCCAAATCCATCGCGCTCGTGGAGCAATCGCCGTCGTTCTGGATCAAGGAGAAGAAGCTCGATGTGCAGGCGGAGCGACAGGCTCCCCGCGAGGATCCGGAATTGGTAAAAGCGGAAGAGTACCTGCGCCGACTGAACGAGGAAGATGCGCTGTAGGGCCGGACCGTCGGGTCTTCTGTTCAGAATCCTCAGACGTCTTCGTTGTCGAGGATGAAGGAGAAGACTCGCTTGAACACATCGTGGACGGTGCGCTGCTTACCGCGGACAGCGGCATCATCGTTCGCTTCTTCAGTCGTCTCTTTCGATTCGGCCGGCGGGTTTCCGGACTCTGCCGGTGCTTCGACGCCAGGTTCGTTCGCCTCTTGCGCGTCATCTTCGACCGCCTCGACATCGGAAAGAGCCTCTCCGGCGGCCGCATCGGTCTCGTCCGACACGGCTTCGGCTTCGGCGGCATCATCCATCTCCCCTGTCACGGTCTCTGTGGCGGCGTCCGCCTCTTCCGTTGCCGCATCATCGGCGGCAGATTCAGCTTCCTCTCCTTCCGCGCCGACTTCGGCATCCTCTCCAACATGGATATCGAAATCCCCGGCAACGTCCAGAGCGGCGCCCGCCTCGGGAGTGGATTCCGGACCTTCCGCCGGTTCCTCGCCGCCGGCCTCCGCCTCCGCGCTGTGGATTTCCTCTTCCACGCGGGCGGCGTCGATGTCGTCGGCCCGGCTTTCCTCCAGGGTGTTCGGCACGTCCGCTTCCGCCGAGGCGTTTCCGGCTGCCGCGGATGCCGGTCCGATAATGGACTCCGGAGTGTTTCCGGTGGCGGACGGGCTTGAGGGACGCTGGCCAAGCACGAGGAAACCGCCCGCGATCAGGCCGGCCACTAGAATACCAACCATCACTCCCATGAGGGTCGTTATCCGCCGCTCGGAGCGTTCCATCAATTCGCGCAAAGAGAGTTCGGAATTGCGCGAGTGATCGACCAGCCCCTGGATCGTCGTGGACGTGGTGCGGCTGGTCTCGTCCATCAAGTTCAATGTCTTGTTGAAATTGTTCAAGCTCCCGATCATTTCCTGGTCATGCTCCCCATTTCTCACGAGCTGCTTTTGAACCAGGCCGAGCATCTCGGTTTGCCGGACCGTCGCCTCGCCGACCCCCTTCAGTCCCTCCACGGCACCCGGAAGATGCTCAAGGGTTTCCATGAGCCGGTATTGGCTTTCGGCCTTCCGGTCCAGGTGGTCGCTGATGGACCGCATCATCTGGAGCATCTCCAGGTATCCTGATTGGAGCGTCTGCAATTGCTGATCCCGGCGTCCTCGCCCGGGAAACATCCGGCCGAGCCACCCATGCTTCACCGGGGCCAGTGAGCTGTCTCCCTCCGGGACGTTGCCGGCCGGCGCTTGAACTTCAACCTCCGGCCTGAACTGGGCGGGGGATTCGGAGCCGAGCTCGGAGAGATCGACCCGTTGGTTTGATGCAGATCGTGGGGCGGCCGTGCTGTCTGCGCCTGAAGTCGCCGGGGCGTCTTTCGCCGGTTTCAATGGTACCTTTTGGGGCATGGTGTGCTCCTTACTCTTTAACCCAGCAGTGTCTTGCCATCGCTGTGCAGGTCCCGAACCGCTTCGATGACGCGTTCCCTCATCCCTGCGGAGCCTTTCTTCAGGTAAGACCGCGGGTCGTATACCTTTTTATTCCCCATTTCTCCCTCGATGCGTAGAACCCCTGAATAATTGGTCATGATGTGATCCACGACCGGCCGCGTGAAGGCGTATTGTGTGTCCGTGTCGACGTTCATTTTGACCACGCCGTAACCCAGGGATTCTTCTATCTGTTTCTTGGATGAGCCGGAACCGCCGTGAAAGACCAGCCTGAGGGGATTGTCATCCGTTCCGTGTTTCTCTTTCACCGCGGCCTGGCCATCCCGCAAGATCCCCGGGTTCAGCTTGACGTTGCCCGGTTTATAGACGCCGTGCACGTTGCCGAAGGTGGCCGCCAGCATGTAGGGGCCGATCGAGTGCATTTTTTCATACGCCTCCACCATGTCTTCGGCGGAGGTATAAAGTTTCTCCTTGGCCACGCCCGAGGTGTCGTGTCCGTCTTCTTCGCCCCCCACCACGCCGGTTTCAATTTCGATGATCATATTCAACTCGGCCAGCTGCCGATGATAGCGAATGGAAATCTCGAGGTTCTCCTTTAGGGTCAGTACGGAACCGTCGAACATGTGTCCGTTGAAGAGGGGAGGGAGGCCTTTGGCCACCCTTTGGCGGCTGACCTGGATCAGGGGATCGAGGAACGGTTTGAGGTTCTTGGGAAGGCAGTGGTCGGTGTGCAAGACGATCAACACGTTGTAACGTGCGGCGATATGGAATGCGGCCTCTGCGATAATCTGCGCTCCCAGCGCCATGTCCTTGATGCTCCCGGTGGCATGCTCGCTGCCCCCGGTGGAGACCTGGATGATGCCGTCGCTCTCCGCCTCGGCAAATCCCTCGATGGCGGCGCAGACGGTCTCCAGCCCGGTCACATTGATGGCGGGAAACGCGTACCGGCCCTGCCGAGCCTTGTTCAGCATTTCGCAATATTGATCGTATCTCGCAATAGGCATACAAATACCTGAAATTTGAAGTTTGGAAGGCTCCTAAGACCACGCATACTTGCCCTATCTTGAACCGAAAAGCAAGCCTCATCCTTCGCGCCCTGCTGCGCCGCCAGATGCGCAGGGGGAATTCCCGCATGACGTGTACCTGATCCTGGTCGTGATGGTGGCCGTGGTGATCTATCGCGGGTGGCCCACCCGGCAGGAAACCACCGTCCTGGATGTCTTGGATGGGGACTCCCTGGTGATACGCCAGGAAGGGATGCGGAAGGAGGTCCGCCTCTACGCCGTCGATTGTCCGGAAAAGGGGCAGGCGTTCGGCCCGGAGGCCCGCCTCCGCACTCGCGAGCTGGCCCTCGACCGCTCCGTCCGCCTGACCCAGCGGGACGAAGACGAGTACGGCAGGCTGGTCTGCGAAGTGCGCCTACCCGATGGGCGCATCCTGAATGAGGAGTTGGTTCGGGAGGGATTAGCGTGGTGGTACCGCCAACACGCCCCGGACGCCACGGCCTTCTCGGTAGCGAGGTAGGTAAGGTAGGCTTGGATATGAGTCGAATCGAGTTTTTGAGGGGGCTGTAGTTCGTGAAAGCTAATAAAGCGCCTCAACCAGCCGATGTACGCTTCTTCGGTGCGTCGCGAATAGTGCTTCACGCGAATTGCAGACCGGACCTTCTCGATCAGCGCTGCGTGCAGGGCATCGACCTGCCGCGGTTGGGTGATTTCATCTCGCCCTGCGGCCGAACGTGTGGCGGGCATCCGCGCAGGATCGAGCCCGAGGTGCTTACGATAAAGGATACCGATGGCCTTTTTCGCCTGCTCGAACTGCCACGGAGCCACGTCTTCATCGGCCTTGAGATCATCGAGAAATCTCCGCCCATCCTCGATCGACCGTTCCCTCAGCGGCACCCCTCGCAGCGAGCGGGCAAATCTCTCGGCCCAACGGAGAAACCACTGAATCTGTCCTTCAGGAATACCTGCTGCCGGTCCCGGTGCTGGGGGCGAAGTTCCGGGGCAAGTTCCTGGCCTACCTGCGCGAAGCGTTCAAGACCCATACCGCCGCCGGCAAGCCCAGGGAAGCCGAAGAGATCCTGGTCCCGCCTCCGGAGAGGAGCGTGCAGCAATGCCTGAATCTGCTCAACAAGCTGGGCCGCGAGAAATGGCACGTGCAGATCGAACCGCCCGACACCCACGAATTGCTTCACCGCATGTTCCCGGACTTCACCGGCGACCTCTGTCCGAAGTGTCATGCGCGGCTGGTGACCGTCGCGGTCATCCGTCCCGGCCGATCCCCGCCCCGGGAGAAAGCCGCATGATTGTTCCAGACCCATTCGGGCTCACCAGAAGCTGCCCACGTTACCGCTCTGTCCACACCCCGGTTTCCGGGCCCTTCTCGCCCACTTTCCACAGCGTCCGTCTCACCGCAAAACTCCCGGTTCGCCACCTCCGGGGCTCTCCATTCAACCTCCGCCCTGCGAAAAGCCCACGCCGAGGACTTGAAGAAAAACCCATAGATGTGAGACCGTGCAACAAAAGGATCGAGCCGACGCGCGCGAAAGTCGGTCGGCTCGCTGCCGCTCGAATAGCGCCGTTCCCGCGCGGCTCATCCTAAACGTTGCACGATGTTTGTCGGTGGCGAGAAACGCGACGGCACGCCCATGACCCCGCAGGAGATTGCCGACGCGGCCCCGGTGAAGGAGACTACCAAGGATCTCAACGGCCACGCCGTCACCGTTCGCCCCGGGTCATCCTTCACGTCCACGACCCAGGTGTTGGGGAAGCACACTCTGACTGTGGGAAAGACGAAGGTGTCCATCAAGAACGACAAACTCATCGTGAACGGGATCCCGTTTGGGAGTCTAACGAAAGGAGACACCGTCATCGTCGAGCAGGGGGCTGTTTCGGTCTCCGGAGAAAGCCGAGAACCCGAAGGATGAGACAACAAGCAAATGGTGGCGACGCGGAACGACTCCGCGCCCCACATTCGTAGCGTTAGACAGTCTGATCGCGAGACAACGTGGAAAACCGGATCATCGACGTGGTCAACGCGATTCGCTCGGACCGGTATCCGGGTGCCGGCGCGGTCTTCGCGGCGAGCTCGCTCGTCCGCGGTGGCTAGCCTGCAGGAATCGTTGCCAAGAACAAGGAACCCTTGTAGGCAGGAGTTGTTATGGTTGGCCCGGTAGCCATTGGTGGTGTTGGCGGCAGGCTTGCCAAGATGCACGATGCAAGAAGAGCAGGCATAACCCGGCCGATGGAGACCGACCTGCTGAACCTCGGGCTGTCCGGATGTCCTCTGCAGATCCGATCAGGATGATCGTGGGGCTGCAGATTACCACGGGTTGGGCCGGGTCTACCGGCAGGTGCTGTTCAGCGCTCGGGTTAGGAAACCCAAGCTAAGGGCCTCGGCCCTTGGCATCCGAGGTCCTGGCGGCGTGTGGGTTCAGGCCAGGGGTTCGTGGCTTCGTTGGCGGAGGACGAGGTCGACCAGGATGAGGGCGGCCATGGTTTCCACGATGGGGACGGCCCGGGGGACCACGCACGGGTCGTGGCGGCCCTTGGCCTCGAGGGTGACCGGATTGCCGTCGAAGTCGGCGGTATCCTGGGCCGTGCCAATGGTGGCGGGCGGCTTGAAGGCGACCCGGAAGACGATGGGTTCACCGTTGGTGATTCCGCCCTGGGTGCCGCCGCTGCGGTTGGATGAGGTGCCCAGGCGCCCATCTTTCCGCACAAAGGGGTCGTTGTGCTGCGAGCCGCGCATTCTTGTACCCGCGAAACCGGAGCCGATTTCGAACCCCTTGGTGGCGGGCAGCGACATCATGCCTTGGGCGAGTAGCGCTTCCACTTTATCGAAGACCGGCTCGCCCAACCCCGCGGGCACGCCGCGGCAGACGCAGGTGACAATGCCCCCGATCGAATCTGCTTCTTCGCGGGCGGCGACGATTTCGCGAAACATCTTCTCGCCGATATCCGGCACGGGGCAGCGGACGTCGGTGGCATCCACTTGTTCACGGGTAACGGTTTCGCCGGTCAGATCGGGCGCTTCCACCGTGCCGACCGTACTGACCCAGGCCACAATTCCAACCCCGTAGGATTCCCGCAGGAACTTTTCCGCGATGGCGCCGGCGGCAACGCGACCGATGGTCTCCCGCGCACTGGATCGGCCGCCTCCGCTGGATGCGCGAGTGCCGTACTTCATCTGGTACGTGAAATCGGCGTGCGAGGGGCGCGGCACATTGCTCATTTCCTTGTAGTCACCCGGCCGCTGATCCCGATTGGCCACGAATAAACCAATCGGCGTGCCCAGGGTAAATCCGTTCTCGACGCCGGACAGGATGGACACCGCATCCTGTTCTTTGCGCTCGGTGGTGACGATGCTTTGACCGGGGCGGCGCCGGTCCAACTGAGCCTGGATATCCTCTTCACACAGGGCCATGCCCGGCGGGCAGCCGTCGACAATGGCGCCGACGCCCTTGCAATGAGACTCCCCGAAGGTGGAGACTCGAAACAACGTTCCTATCGTACTTGACATGATAATTCTCCGGGAACGAGCATACGTGCGGTACCGGGAGGAGGCAAGAGCGCCATTCGGGTCTATAGCCTCTCCACGTACGTATGCCAGCGGCGGTTGAATTGGGCCACGCTGAGGCCCATGGCTTCGGCGAGGATTTCGAGACGCGGCTGCAGTGCCAGTTCATCCATGTGCTTGATGTCGCGCACATATCTCACGTAATTAAAGAAGCGATTACGCTGTTGTGGTTGCATCAGCCAGTGAAAGAGAATCCACGACTCGGCGTAGGCCAATTGCACCCTCTCCTCGGAGCCGAAGACGAACAATCCTTGCGGGCTTCGGCTGTTGACGATCTGACGCAACGGGATGAGCGTGCCTTCCCTGGCGTGTTCCTTCAACTGTGCGGTACGCTCAGGAATAAAATCGCCCGGCCGGTCGCTTTCGAAATAGGTTGCGGATCCTTCGATGAGCCAGGTGTTTTCCGCGTGGTGCGTGGTGCGTGGTGCGTGGAATGGACTCCATACGTAAAAAAGAGGTAACTACTCAGGTAGCCCCACCGTGGG
>Ga0310124_10003255_pt1 | contig 10979 bp, 6 predicted proteins | sample CB11b_AW_Bot5_MG_FD_203507 | JGI IMG/M metagenome (GOLD analysis project Ga0310124, IMG submission 203507) | Marine microbial communities from Western Arctic Ocean, Canada - CB11b_AW_Bot5 | ecosystem: Environmental > Aquatic > Marine > Oceanic | place: Canada: Western Arctic Ocean | collected...
GAGAACGAGTGAGTACATCCAGCCGCGGTCAGCAGCACGACGCCCATCATGCCTCGCAGGTGGCTGCTTCGCCATTCCAGCCCCCGGCCCAGGACACGATCCGAGTCGGCTCGCGGCGTTGGTTCCTGCAGACGGGCGTTGCCGGACTGGGCGGTGTTTCGCTTGCGGAGTTGCTGGCCCAGCAGGCGATTGCGGCCCCAACGGCGGCGGCTCCTACAAAGAAGAAAGCGGTGATCCTGTTTTGGCTTTCCGGAGGACCCAGCCAGTTGGATCTCTGGGACCCCAAGCCTGATGCACCTCTGGAGGTCCGCGGCCCGTTCGGGACGATCCCGACGGCGATCCCGGGCGTACGATTTGGCGAGCACCTGCCGATGCAGGCGGCGATGGCCGACCGGCTCTCGATTCTGCGAGCGGTCGACTGCAGTGCCAGTAACCACACACCGATCACGATGCAGGCGGGCAATCCGCTGGCCCGGCGGACCAACGACGGCAAGGACGGCGGCGGGTATCCGTCGATGGGTTCGGTCGTCAACAAGTTCAAGGGCGGCAACGATGCGGACATGCCCGGTTTTGTGGGCCTGGCCCGCAGCTGGGGGAGCGATGTCTACGGTGCCGGCGAGATGGGTCCGACTCACGAACCGGTCAAGGGCCTGGAACTGACCGGCAAGTTTGCTTTGCCCAAGGGCATCGCCGCCTCACGCCTGGCCGACCGGACGGGATTGCGTCAGGACTTCGATCGATTCCGCCGTGATCTCGATCAGCGCAACACGCTGGAGCGTCTGGACCAGAACCAGCGGCGGGCCTACCAGATGGTTGTCTCGGGCAAGGTTCAGAAGGCGTTCGACATGAAGCAGGAATCTGCTTCGACCCGCGACGCCTACGGTCGCTGCAGCGTGGGCGAGAAGGCGTTGTTGGCGCGTCGGCTGGTCGAGCACGGCGTGACGTTTGTTCTAGTCAGCGGAGCCTGGGGCTACTTCGACCACCACGGCGACGATATTCGCTGGGGCGGCATCAGCAAGGGGCTGACTCCGCTGTGTCCACGGATCGACCGCGCGATGGCGACACTGGTGACCGATCTGGAGACCCGCGGCCTGCTCGATGACACATTCGTGATGATGATGGGCGAGTTTGGTCGGACCCCCAAGATCAACGAGAAGGCGGGTCGTCATCACTGGACGAAGGTGATGTCGATGGTCGTGGCCGGTGGCGGCATGCCCTGTGGGCAGGTGATCGGCGAGAGCGACCGCAACGGCTCGACGGTGAAGGCTGGGGCGGTTCGACCGCAGGACTTGGCCGCCACCACCTTCCGTCACCTCGGCATCGGGCTCGATACTCACTGGACCAGCCGCCGCGGCCGTCCGATCCCGATTGTCACCGAGGGTGGTCGTCCAGTTCCCGAGTTGCTGTAGGTTGGGCTTGGTCTCCGCCGGGCTTGCGAAACGTCTCGGAAAACTCCGCCAGTTTTTCGAGCAGCACGTCTCGCACCAGCGTGTCGATGCGATGGCTGCTATCGAGGAACCGTGCGATCAGGTCTGCGGTGGGAAAGACCGTGGTCCCGACCAGGATCGAGCTGTCGTTGGAGAGTGGCGAGTCGTCACCGGAGTCGACGCTGCGGTGGCTGAACTCGCCGCCCAGCCAGGTGATGGCCCGCTCCTGTCCGCTGACGTCGTAGCTGAGTTGAAAGCCGGACACCTTGCCCGAGTCGTCGATCCATGCGATCAGGTCGAAGAACCCCTCGTCATCGTCGAACCAGCGGCGCAACATCTCGCCCTCGAACTGTCGAACCGGTTTCAATTCAAACAGTGTCACCGGCGGAGGGCTCCGGGCCAGGAATCGGAATCGTCTTCCTCCAGTTTCGAATCAACAGCAGGGTGGCCGCAAGCCTCGACATCGAGAATCCCGTCCGTGGCCGGTTGTGGTCCGATGAGGGCTCGAGCCGTTTGCCGTAGGTTTTCGCCTCGGGCATAATCTGAAAACCCCGTTTCCAGTGACGCGTGCAGGACATTCTGGCCATGGCCAAAGCCGCGGCGATGTTGCCGCCAGATCTGACCGAGATCGCAGAGCAGCTCAGCGAAGACGACCAGTTGCTGAGTTCGGGCGAGCTGGAGCAGATCTCGCTGTTTGCCGAGTTGAAGAAGGCGCCGTCGTTTGACCGGTTTCCCGGGTTCACGGTGCTGCGAAGATGCCGGCCGGGTCGGGTGATCTGCGAGCAGGGCGAAGCGGGTGCCACGGCATTCGCGATCCTGACCAGCGAGGACGTCGTCTCGATCCGCCGCTGTCAGCTCGAGATCCTGGAGCGGATGGCTTCCGGCGAGCTCCTCGAGCACCCGGCCTACGAGCAGTTGTCGCAGGGCGAGCGAACTGTCCTGGCGGCTGAAATCGAGGCTGAGGTTTCCGAAATCGAGGAGCGTTGCCGGGAGATGGAATCCGCCGACGAGTCGACTCGTCGGCAACTCGAACAGGTGGCCTCGGCCCAGCTGGTCGTTTCCCTGGCACCGACTCGTCGCGGCCGGGGGATCAGCGGTTGGCTGAAGCGGGTCTTCGGCACCCGCAGCACGTCTGTTGAGAGCGACGAACCGTCGAGGATGATCCCAGTCGATGGGCCCTCGGATATCGACAGCAACCTGAAACAGGCTCCGTTGTACGAGGGTGAGTTGTTCGGCGAGATGAGTTGCCTGAACCGATCGCCCCGTTCGGCCACGGTCGTCGCCACCCGCGACTGTTACCTGCTCGAAATGCTCCGCAACGTGGTCGATACGCTGCACAGCGATCCCAGGTACAAGGAGCGGATGGACGCTGTGTACCGCGAGAGGGTGCTCGAGGGTCACGTCCGTCGGCTGTCGGTATTTCAGTCGTTCGATGACGCCGAGTTCGCCAGGCTCGAGGGCCAGATCGAGCTGGTCGAATTCACCTCCGGTGACGTGATCTGCGAGGAATTCGACCGGTCCGATTGCATCTACCTGATCCGCAACGGAGTGGTCAAGGTGATCGCTCATGCGTGGACGAGACTGCGGGAGGTGGAATTTCAGGACCGGGACTGGTCTGCGGTCTACTCGGAACTCGTCTCCCTGGACCCAGACGCCCCGGGAGGGTTGGCGGGTTTGTTGAGCGAGAGTCTTGGCGAGGAGCTACAGGGTGAGTTGACCGGTCGGGCTGAGTCGGGAGAAGTCAGCGACGATTTCAACGGCAGGCTCCTGGAAGCTCTCAATGGCTTCATCTGCACCGAGGGGATTCCCAAGCAGTTGGGTAAGACCCGGGGCGAGGTCGAGGCGTTGTTTGCTGAGCCGGATTTTCACGACCTGCTGTCCAGTTTTCCCGAGGCCTGCCAGAACTGGTCTCAGTTGGAGACCAGGACCTGCCGTCGCTGGTTGCTCGAGTTGGCTCTCGGGGTCGCGCTACCGCGTCGTGACGAGTCGGCGGGCGTGAGGCGGACCCTGGCGTACCTGGGACGCGGCGAATCGGTTGGTGAAATGGGCGTGGTGCTCGACCTGCCTCGCAATGCCACCTGCGTGGCCTACGACCATCCCGACAGCGGGTTCCACCAGAGGATTCCGGATTCACGGACCGGCGGTGTCCCGTCGCGGGTCGAGCTGGTGCGGATTCCCCGCGAGGCTCTGCAGGCCATCATGGAATCGTCGACTTCGGTCAGGTCGTCGATCGAGGAGATCATCAGAAAGCGTCAGGCTGACACCCGGCAGCAGACGAAGCGATTCGCTTTCGACCCGTCGTCCTTGCGGCTGCGGACTCCACGTTTTGAGCAACTGGGCTTGGTGCAGGGCCAGGACTTGATGCTGGTCGACCTGGATCGCTGCACCCGGTGCGGGGCCTGTATCGACGCTTGCGTCGCGGCTCACGACGATGGCAACACGCGGCTGTACCTGGATGGTCCGCGTTACGAGAACTACCTGGTCCCGCTGACCTGCCGCAAGTGCCTCGATCCGGTCTGCATGATTGGTTGTCCGGTCGGGTCCATCAACCGGGGTGAGAGTGGTGAGATCCAGATCCGCGACTGGTGCATCGGTTGCCGGTTGTGTGCCGACCAGTGTCCGTACGGGTCGATCCAGATGGACCATCTCCCCGAGCCCGTCGAGCCCGACGAGCATCAGCGGAGGCTGTTGGGCGAGGAGGGGGAGGTCAAGAAGGTGACCAGCCGGGCGGTGGTCTGCGACATGTGCAGTCAGCAGCCTGCGGGGCCGTCGTGCGTTTACGCCTGTCCGCACGAGGCGGCGATCCGGGTCGATGCCCGGAGTTTCTTTTTCGAGTCGTCGGAGATCGCCGGGCCGGGTTCCACCGCGGAGTCCAGCTCGTGATTCTCGACCGTTCGCACCGACAGTGGCTGCTGGTCAGCGGGATCCTGCTGGGTCTTGGGACGGTCTGCTACCTGTGGTATGCCTCGGGTCCGGCGGGCGTGTCGGGGGGCAGCCTGCCGGGGCTGATCTTCGCGATCGTGGGCACCTCGATGATGATCTTCGCCGGTCTGCTTTCGGCTCGACGCCAGGTCCCCACCTGGCGGATCGGCAGTGCCCAGTTCTGGCTCAAGGGCCACATCTGGCTCGGGTTGCTCAGCGTCGCCTTCATCCTGTTCCACGCCGGGTTCCGCTGGGGCGGGCCCGTGGAGATCGGGTTGTGGCTGTCCACCGCCGTGATCGTCCTCAGCGGAGTCGTCGGCCTTGGGCTGCAACAGGTGCTGCCGCGATTGTTGACCACCAGGGTGCCGCGCGAGACGTTTATCGATCAACTGCCCTACCAGTGTGCCTCGATGCAGTTCCTGGCAGACAAGATCGTCTCCGAAGCCGCCGGCAAGCTCGATACCAGCGCCCGCAGGGCGATCGGCGTGGCCGAGGACGTCTGCAGGCAAAGGAAGTGGCTGAAGCGTGAGAGCGATCTTCAGAAGATCGTCTCGGCCATCTATGAGAATCCTCCCCAGCTGGTGCCCGAGGATTCTGGTCCGGCCAAACCCAAGCCGGCGGCCAGGAAACCCGGCACACCGTCACCGCTGCTGGCAGCCCAACTGGCCGCCAAGCCGGCAGCTCCCGAACGGCCGGTGATCCGAACCGAAGAGCTCAAGACGTTTTATCTCAAGACCGTTCGTCCGTTCCTGGCGAATTCCTCGCGTGGCAACTCGCCGCTGGCCCAGGCGGATCGCCGCCGGGCGGCGTTCGAGCAGATGCGAGTGGATTTGCCGTCCGAGTTGCACGGCGTTCTCGATCAGCTCGAACAGTTCTGCTACGAACGCAGCCAACTGCACCGCCTCAGGACGATCCACCGCTGGTTGCATGGCTGGCAGTACCTGCATGTGCCGGTTTCTGCGTCGTTGCTGGTGCTGTTCATTATCCACGTGGTCATCAGCCTGCGGGTGGTTCCGTGGGAGTGGTGATGGAAGCGCGGGGAAGGGTGTGAACAGGCTGCCGTCCAGTCGTGAATTGTCCGAGCGGGTCGAGATCGACTTCCCGCGTCGCAGCCGTCGTCGGTTGCGGCGCCGGCTGGCGTGGGTCGCGCTGCTTGCGGTGTTTGCCACCGCCGCCTGGATCGGTTCCGAGTGGCGAAGCGGCCAGCATCGGGTGTTTGCCGCCGGCGGTGTTTCGACCGCTCACCGCATGATCGAAAACGACTGCGGGGCCTGTCACACCACCTGGGCCCCGCTCGAGAGGCTCGCCAACTGGGTCGATCCCGGATCGATCCGTTCGATCGACAACAGCAAGTGCCTGGCCTGCCATGACCGGGCACTGCATCACCGCAACCAGGTCCCCGGCCACGGTCACGATGGTCTTTCGTGTGCCGAGTGCCACCGCGAGCATCGTCACCACGAGCGGTTGGCCCGGGTTGAAGATCGGCAGTGCAAGAGGTGCCACAGCGATCTGAAGACGACGTCCGGCTCGACGAGCACGTTCGTGCATTCGCTGACAACGTTCGATGCCGACGGCCAGCACCCTCATCCAGAGTTCGCCCTGAAGCGACTTCTGCTCGAGTCCGCCGCCGGATCTCGTCCGGGTCCCGAGCATGGTGTCTGGAAGGTGGGAGACGCGGGCGAAGCTGGGGAATCCGGCAGCGGGTTTCGCGACAGGGCTCGGCTGCGGTTCAACCACTCGGCCCATTTGAAGGTCGAGAAGAACTCGAAGGGCGAGTTGGTTGTGGGTCTCAGGAACAGCGATGGTCGGACCGTGGATTTTTCGAAGAACTGCAACAGCTGTCACGAGCCCGACGAGTCGGGGGGGTACATGCGGCCTGTGCAATTCGAGTCTCATTGCCGAGCGTGCCATCCGCTGCTGTTCGACAACCGCAACGAACCGGGTCACCAGGTGCCGCATGTCACCGCCGACCTCGTGCGCGGGTGGCTCACCGAGAAGTACACACTCGGGGCACTCGAGCAAGCCGGATCACGGTCGCCGGGGCCCGGTACAGACGTCACCGGGCGTGACTCGCGGCGGCCATTTCCTGGCCCGGCGGAGCGTCGGACTCTGGATCCGGCGATGGCTCGAGACGTTCTGGGCAGGGTGAAGGTGGCCGAGGCGGTTGTGCAGCAGCACGTGCACACGCTGTTCGGCCACGAGGCCAAGGGGGGGTGCCGGTACTGCCACGAGGTCACTGATGCGGGGAGCAACTGGCGGGTCGAGCCACCGGAGATTCCCGATCGCTGGATGATCCACAGCCGGTTCCGTCACGGAAGTCACCGGCAGATGCGATGTGAGGAGTGTCACGGCGACGTGGCCTCGAGCCGCAGGACGTCGGACGTGCTGATGCCTGCGATTGCCACCTGCCGCGGTTGTCACTCGCCACGTCCGACGGCGAAGCGTTTTGCACGAGCGGCATGGGGAGCCCGTTCCGATTGTGTCGAATGTCACGTTTATCACGGTCGTGACGGCAGCAAGTCGTCCCCGATCACCACACCACCTCGATCAACCGCCGAGGACGGATCGATCAGCGGGCGGTGACCTGCAATATGTCGATAGGGTGTTCAGCAGCGGCTGACCTGGAACCGGTGAAGCGGATGTCGAGATGACCTGGAACTTGAAATCTCGGGCCCACCAGGCCACGGCGATCGTAGTGATTGCTACGGCGGTGTTGGTTCCAGGTCGCGAGCTCACGGCCCAGGACGCGGCCCGCTACGTGGGCACCAATTCGTGTGCGGCTGCCAATTGTCACGGCGGTGATGGCAGCGGCAAGACCTGGACCAGTTCCTACAGCGACTGGGTGCAGCGCGACAAGCACGCCCGCTCATTCACCGTGCTGCTGGGCGACAGATCCCGGCGTATCGCAAAGGCCCTGGGCTATGCCAAGCCGGCCCACAAGTCCGTCGCCTGTCTCAACTGTCACGCTCTGCCGCCGACCCCCGCTGGGACCACCGGTCATCACCTGCAGCTGGCCAGCGACGGGGTATCGTGCGAAGCGTGCCACGGCCCGGCGAGCCTGTGGATCACCCGGCATGTCCGCCGCGACTGGCCCGCCGTGAAGGCGGCAGTGGCCATCTCGCTGGGTTTCTACGATACCGATGACCTACGGATGCGGACCCGGGCCTGCACCGGATGCCACGTGGGAGGACCGGGTCGGGATGTGAATCACGACCTGATCGCTGCGGGTCACCCCCGGTTGCACTTCGAGATGTCCACCTACCACGCCAACCTCCCCAGGCACTGGAACGATGCCGCCGACGCCAAGCGGCACGCCGGCCAACCCGCAGCCTCGGATCGCTCGCTCCGCGAACTGAAACTGTGGGCTGTGGGCCAGGTCGAAACGCTCAGGGCGCGGGCACAGTTGTCGGTGTGGCGAGCGTCGAGCGAGACGGCACCGTGGCCAGAGCTGACCGAGACGCGGTGCTTTGCCTGTCACCACGATCTCCGGGACGCCCGCTGGAGACGCAGCGTGGTGACACGATCGGGACGTCGGCCGGGGCAATTCCCCTGGGCCGGCTGGGAACGCTCGATGATCGGGGCGGTCTCGGCCATCGCATCGACACGGCCGGGTGACGAGTTGTCACGGGCGCTGGTTCGAGTCGACCGGGTGACCCGGCCGGTGGCTCCGGATCGTGACGGCATGAGACTCGAGGCCACCGCCCTGGCCAGGCGGCTCGAGACGTGGTCCGATGCACTCAATCGGCATAGCTTCACCATCGACGATCTCGATGCTGTGGGCCGACAGCTGGTGTCCGGTTCTCCGGATCAGAAGGGCCCCGGCGACTGGGACCAGGCCGCTCAGCTCTACCTGGCACTCTCGTCGCTGCAGGTCAGCCAGAAGCAGGCGACCGGGCTGGTTGATGAACGTCGTCGATCGATCGATCGTGCACTCGAGCGGGGCTTGCCACGTATGCGTGCCGTGCTGCAGTTTCCGGACGGACACGACAGCGCCGCTCAACTTCGTGGCGGCACAGCCGAGTCCGATCAGCCGCCGGTGGCATTGCAGAGGTTTCTGGAAGCGACCAGGCTGATTCGATCAGCCCTGACCGACAACAGGGGAGCTCGGCGATGATCGGGAACTTCAGAACAGTTCGGCCGAGGGCCTTGCTGGCGGTGCTGGTGCTTCTTGGCGGGTCGATTTCGGAATCGATCGCCCAGGACGCGGTGCCGTCTCATCGAGCCGTCGTCGGTTTCACGGCTTGCCTGGGCTGCCATGGTCGCAATCGACAGCAGCCCAGTGCCGATGACCTGCCGTTGCCGAGTCCCAGCGGCGACTGGATCCTGGACAACGAGGTGCGGACGTGGGCGGGCAAGGACAAGCATCACCAGGCCTACGCCGTGCTGTTCAGCAGCCGGTCGATCGAGATGGGCCGCCTGATGGGCATCGCCGCGGTGCACCGCGACCGGAGGTGTCTGTCGTGCCACACCGGTTACCCTCAGGCACTGATGCCGGCGGTAAAGGGACAACTGGTTGCCGAGTCGTGGCACAAGAACACCGACGTCAGTTTTGGGATCACCTGCGAGGGCTGTCATGGTCCGGGCGGGGACCTGGCCACGGCCGGCGGAAACCGGGACGGCTGGTTCCGGCTGCACCTGCCGCCTCGGAACGCGAAGCGGCCGTGGAGGTTCCTGGATCCGCAGGTCAAGTTCGAGCAGCACGGGTATGTCGATGTCCGGACCCCGTCGAACAAGGCACGGCTGTGTGGTTCGTGCCACATCGGCGACGTGGCACAGGGCCGCCTTGTGACACACGAGATGTACGCCGCCGGGCACCCACCACTGCCCGGCTTCGAGATCGCCACCTTTGCCGCCCAGATGCCGGCTCACTGGCGTGCGGTTCACAACAAGACGGATACGAAGCCTGAGAATTCCCGCAGCGAGTTCTTGGCCCGAACCGGCGACCCGTTCTTCAAGGGTGACCGCTATCGGCTCGATTCTCTGCACCGCACCCAGGCCATGCTGGTCGGCTCGCTGGTTTCACTGGCCCAGTCCCTGGAAGTGACGGCGGCACTCAGTGGCCAGGGTGCCGGGTCGGTGTCGTGGCCCGAGCTGGCTCAATTCGAGTGCTACGCCTGCCACCATGACTTGAAGGTACCGGCCTGGCGGCAGAGGCGAGTCAATCCGGCGGGTGTCCCCGGGCGACCTGTGCTCCGCGAATGGACCACCGTGCTGGCCTCAGTTGCACTCGAACAGGTCAAGCAGCGACCCGAGTTCGACTCGCAGCGGAAGAAGATGCAGGCCGTGCTGGCTGCGACCCCGTTTGGACGCAAGTCGGAATTGTCCGGGATCGCCTCGTCGACGGCTCTCTGGCTGACGGCTCGGGCCAGGCAACTCGAGAGTCATCCGTTGAGCCGCGCAGAGGGGCGGCGGGTGCTGCTGGCGATTGCCGAGGCGGGAGCGGGGGGTGGCCTGGAATACGAGTCGTCGCGTCAGCTGGTGTGGGCGTGCGAGGTGATCTACGGCGAGCTGGGCCGCGGCGATGCCGACGAATTGAAGGCTCTGCGTGAGGCCGGTCACGTGCTGGTGTTTCCCCAGAGACCGGCTCGCGGTGTGGGAGCGGGCCTGTTCGAGCCCAAGCGAGGACCGTCGAAGATCGTCGAGATCGATCTCGCCAAGTTGTTGCCACCGATCGGAGACTACGACCCCGCGGAAGTGACGCGGGCCTTTGGTGTTCTGAAGCGGGCGGTCGAGGCCTGGCCCACCGAATCGGCTTCACCGAGGTGATGGTCGCGGTCGCGGTCGCGGTGGCGCATAGGCCGGCAACGCCCTCTGCAGGTCTCGCTGCAGGGCCTGCTCGCGGAGCACCTCGTCACGGATGTCGGGATTGCGTCTGACCGAGGGGACGGTCCAGGTCTTGCCGTTGCGGAGGTAGAGCCGGTGTTGCTCGTCGAGAGTCAGCGGCCGGGCACCGACCCGTCCGAAGACCGAGATCTGGTTGCCCGCCTCGTCGACGGCCCGATCCCGATCGACTCCTTTCGAGAGTGCCAGCGCGTGGCCTCCCTTGGGCAATGGCAGCGTGGCGATCAGACGAGGTTCGGGTCGAGGTCGGAAGCCGCCGGAACCGGGAGTCGTCGAGGAGGTGAGCTGGACGACTCGGAGTCCGTTTCGGCCGTCGGCCAGGTAGGCGAACAGGCTGCTGTAGGTCACGCCCAGCTTGACGTCGTGCAGGTCGTTGATCGTCCCGCCGGCGGTGAAGACCTGGTCGATGCGTGGCTTGAGAGGCCTGGCCACGTCGACAATCACTAGCCCGTGGTCGCCGGCGGCGAGGTAGGCGTAGGTGCGGGCGACGTAGAGGCTGTGTGCCCGGGGTGTTTCCAGGCGAGCGGCGAGCCGGGGACGGGTCAGGTCGGTGACATCGAGCACGGCCAGGCCGGCCTGGTCGCAGACAAACGCGTAACGGAACTGGATCTTCACCGAGGTGGGGTACTGCAGCACGTCGTGGCCCAGCACCGAGGTGATGCGAGGTTGCAGGGGGTTGTCGATCGAGACCACGACGAGTCCCACGTCGCAACAGATGTAGGCACACGTACCGGCGATGGTGATCGAGCGTGCCCCTGCGAGGATTCCCTCGGGATTGAAGGTCACCGC
>Ga0310124_10003259_pt1 | contig 10975 bp, 6 predicted proteins | sample CB11b_AW_Bot5_MG_FD_203507 | JGI IMG/M metagenome (GOLD analysis project Ga0310124, IMG submission 203507) | Marine microbial communities from Western Arctic Ocean, Canada - CB11b_AW_Bot5 | ecosystem: Environmental > Aquatic > Marine > Oceanic | place: Canada: Western Arctic Ocean | collected...
GCGCCGACCTTGCACGCACTCCCCACTTCGCCCTCTATTGCATTGTTGATCGATGCAACCCAACCCCTGTATCGTCCGTAGAAAGAGACCACCATGCCGGCCCCTCACAGACCCCTGCTCAATCTCGACACCGCTGTCGCACCACCCCGCTGGGCCCTGCTTGAGCGCCACCTGCTCGCCACCCAGGCGCAGGCTTGTCGTGATTTCTACGACAAATACTTCGATGCCTCAAACGGCCACCTGTTGTGCGTGCCACGCTGGGGCGGTGATGACGGCCCCGATGATGCCGCCGAGAACCAGTTGAACTGGACGATCCTGCATGCGCTGGGTGCACCGGACGACATCCTCGACTTGTTCCGCGTCGGTTTTGAAGGCCACATCGATCAGTACACCAAGGCCAAGACCATCGATGTGCCCATGGCGCGGGATGGCATGTACTACAAAGAATTTCCCGTGTCGCTGGACTGGTTCCACCACGGCGAAGGGCTCTCGTCGTACCTGTTGTACGGACTGAGCGATCCATACGACGACAACTACGAACGGCGCTTCCGGCGCTGGGCAGCCATGTATGACGGTACCGACAAGGCCACCCCGAACTACGATCCCGAACACCGCGTCATCCGTTCCATGTTCAATGGCTCTCGCGGCCCTCTGATGCGCAAGGCAACCGGCCTCGACTGGGCGGGGGACCCCATCGAGATCGAAGGACGCTTCGGCCCCGGTCACGGCGAACGAACCTTTGGTGAGATGCTCGCCCACTTCGAGGAGTACACCGACGTCGTTGGCGACTGTCCGCTCAACCTTGAAGCAACACACCTGGGTGTGGTGGCCTACATGATCACCGGGGAAGAGCACTACCGGAATTGGGTCGTTGACTATGTCGATGCGTGGATGCAGCGCACCGACGACAATGGCGGCATCATCCCCTCCAACATCGGTCTCGACGGCAGCATCGGTGGCGCCGCTGACGGCAATTGGTGGGGGGGCTGTTACGGTTGGGGTTTCACCGTTACCGTGCCGCAGACCGGACAGAAGGCGAATCGTCCCGCCTGCTATTCCCGCGCCCACTACGGCTTCGGCCACGGTCTACTGCTCACCGGAGATTCCTCCTACGTCGACACCTGGCGTGGTGTGCTCGACAAGGTTAACGAGAATGCGAAACAAGAAGACGGCAAGACGGTGTATCCCCACATGCACGGCGCCGACGGTTGGTACGATTTCCGGCCGCGTCCCTTTTCACCGGGTGCTCACGACATCTGGTACTGGTCGCAGAGCGACACGGACCGGCAGCGTGTTGCCGGCGACAAGTGGGTGCAGTTCCTCGGGGGGGACAACCCCACCTATCCAGAAGATGAGCTCGAGCGCGGACTCGGTCAGCTGCGCGATCGCATGTCGCGCATGGCTGCTGACGACACAGCGCCCGACACCCGTCTGTCCGATGATATGAATTCGATCAATCCCGCCGTGACGGAGGGCCTTGTGCGGCTGATGCTCGGTGGCATTCCCGTTGGGCGCTCCGCCCACACACTGCACTGTCGCCTCCGGTACTTCGACGCGCAGAAGCGGCGCGCCGGTCTGCCGGAGGACGTCGCAGCCCTCGTCGAGCACATGAGTGATGATGAGGTCACGGTACAACTCGTCAACCTCGACCCCGTGCGGGAACGACACGTCGTCGTTCAGGGCGGCGCCTACAGTGAGCACAAGATGGGCAACGTCGCCGTGGAGGGTGGGGCGCAGATGGACGTGCCCGGAGATGGGTCCGCTTTCACCGTACGTCTGGCACCCGGTTCGGGTGGGCGCCTAACCATCTCGCAAGATCGCTTTTCGCGGCAACCGACCTTCACCTTCCCTTGGGATCGATAAACCGATGACCTGCATCCTTCGTCTCGTTGTCTGCCTGCTGCAGGGCTCTATTCTGTGGGCGAAGGCAACCTGTTCGCAGGAGCGGTACGGTGTCGTTGAGCAGCTGGGAGTGCAGGTTCCGACTACCGATGAGACGCTGTTGTCGACCAACCTCTTCTCCAAGCATGGCCACGCCTTTGTGGTACAGGATGTACGTGGTCGATTCGTCAACGTCCGGCGTGGCCGCCGGCAACACACACACCCGCTGCGAGCCGATGACGCTGGAATATCGTTACACCCTCTACGTGCTGATCTCCGCCCTGGCCGGGGCGGCAGGGCTGATCCTGACTGAAGTCCTGCTGCGCGCCTACGCGATTTCTGTGCTCAGTATCGCGATTCAGGCCAATCTGGTGGGTGGCCTTTTTCTGCTGTTGAGTTCGAAGCTTCAGGGCTCGCGTGGCTGGCGTGTGTGGCCGCTGGCAGACTGGTTCCGCCTGCTCGTTGCCTCGAGTGCGACCTTTGCCGCCGCCTTCCTGCTACTATACAAGGCGGTCGATCTCATCGGCTCGACCAAGACGACGCTACTGGGACGACTGGAGGTGGTCTTGATCGTCGCCCTGGCCGTGATCTTTCTCGGCGAGCGCTGGACGCGGCGTCACTGGCTGGCTTTGGGCCTGGCACTTCTGGGTGCCACAGTCGTCAACTTCGACACCGCTGCCTTCAACCTGCAGTTCGGCCTGGGCGAGTTGATGAGCCTCGGGGCCGTCCTCTCCTTCTCTGTCGGCATCATCCTGCTGAAATCCCTTGTGGACCGCCAGGATGGTCAACTCGTGACCGGTTTCGGTCTGTTGCTGGGTGCCGCCCTGCTGACACCCGTCGCGCTTGTCGAGGACGTCTCGCTGAATACGATCGCTGACGCCGGTGGCTTGGCGGCATTACTGCTGTTTGTGCGCGGTCTGTTTCTGGGAATCTCCTGGGTCACTTACAACTTGGCGATGAAACATATCGGCGCCTCCCGCTGTTCGGTGCTGTTCCTCACTCTCGTACTCTTCACCATCGTGTTGCAGGTCGGTATCGACGCCGTCGCGCCCGGTCTGGGACTGCAGATTCCTGGCAATCTGTCCATGTCCATATTGGGCGGTCTCATCATTTGTGGCGCCGTCTTTTTGATCCACCGCCAGCCGTAGTCTTGGCCTGCACGGGCAACTCGATGAAGCTCGCTGCATCCGCGGCATGGTGGATGGCGTGGATCGACGTACAGAAGTCTTCCGGCTGTGCCCACGCGATGTTGTCGACGAAGGTCTGCGGATTGCGATCGCACAGGGGAAACCAGGAGCTCTGGATTTGCACCAGGATCCGATGACCCGGTAGAAATGTGTGATGCACGTGGGGCATCACGACGCGGTACGGGAGCACCTGGCCGGGTGGAATGGGCTGCGCCTCTGAATAACTCTCGCGATACCGGCCACGCAGAATGTCACCGGAGATCATGAACTGGTGACCGCCGAGTTCAGGCTGTGATGGCACCTCATTCGGATACAGATCGATGAGCTTGACGACCCAATCCGCGTCGGTGCCCGTCGTCGAGGCGAACAAAGTCGCAGCGACCTCGCCGGCAAGTCTCAGGGGCTTCTGCAGAGGCTGGCCGACAAAGACGAGGACATCAGTGCGGTCGGCGAAGGGCCGCTGATCGTCGACCAGCCAACGCCGCCATGTCGAGCCCTGGCCACCGAAGGAGGGTACGATGGGCCGCACGCGATAGGGCACCGGTTTGGCCGGATCGGAGACGTATTCCGTGCAGCCCTCCCCCTTGCGGGGTCGTTTGAAGTCCAGCCCGCCTCCGCGCTGCAGATACAAACGCTCGGGATTGCCCGCCGGTGGCCAGCTATCGTAGCTGTGCCAGCCATTACTACCCGTCTCAAAGGCCAGCACCGGTGGCAGCGTCTCTGCCGGTTTCACCCGTTTAAGATGTTGATCCCAGAATGGCTTGAGCATGCGCTCACGAAACTGCAGGGACGTGTCCGCCCCCCACTTGAGACTGCCAAGTTCGGAACCGTCCCCCGTTGCTTGACCATGACACCACGGTCCGATGGCGAGGTGTGTTTTTCCCCCGGAGCGATCCCGGCGAGCCATCACCTCATGGGATAACACGGCACCATACATATCCTCCTGGTCGAACAGACTATGCACGTTGAGCACGGGGACCTTGCGGGGCGCTTTTTCCAACAGCTCGTGCACCGCCTGGTCCTGCCAATAGTCGTCGTAGGCGGGGTGCTCGAGCAGACGATTCCAGGCGGGCAGCTTGTCGGCGCCGTAACGGCGGCCCAGTTCGCCGATAGAACCCGCCTCCAGCACAGCGCTGTAGAAGTCGTGATAGCCCCAGGGGATCCCGTGACTGGCATTGCGACTCGACGTCTGGCGATAGACGTACTCCAGCATCACCGTGCGGAACGCACCATGCCGATAGAAGTCATCCCCAAGCCAGGAATCGACCATGGAGTTGACGGGTACCGCCGCGTGCAACGCCGGGTGCGGATCGAGCAACGACATGAGGGTGAGGAAACCGTCGTATGACACACCGGTGGTACCGACTCGACCATTGTTGTCAGGCACATTGGCGACGAGCCACTCGATCGTATCCCACGCATCGGTCACCTGGTCGACCTTGCCGGAGTTGAAGGGACCCAGCGTAGGCACCGTCATCACATACCGACCCTTGGAGCCGAACCGACCGCGCACATCCTGGTAGACGCGGATGTAACCGTCCCGCACAAGTGCCTCGTCGGCGGCGGGCAGCGCCATGGCGATATCGGGACTGTCGGTGCGCGCTGCACGACGGGAGGCGTTGTATGGTGTGCGCGTCAACACCATCGGCATCTTGCCCGCGCCATCCTTCGGGATCATGATGATCGTGTTCAGCTTCACACCATCCCGCATGGGGATCATGGCTTCCATGCGGGTGTGATTGTAGGCGGGGGTTTGCTGTTGGAACTTGCGCGGCACATCGGTGCTGCTTGCCAGATCTCGGGAGGCGGAGGCTTTCTTTCGTATTGTGGGCTTTTTCGCTGGAGACATGGTCAGCAACGCTCCGTTGTTGGGATGGTGTTGTCGAGGTGTTACAACGATAGGGTCATTGGCAGGGGCACACACTTCTGCGATCGCTCCACCTTGCTTACAGCAGCACAATCCGCCTTACTCCTACACCAATTCAACGAACCACTTGCCCCTGAGATCCCTCCTGCCCTGGAGTCCCCGTGGAACATCTGTCCGTCATCCCCTTCCTCAAAAACAGACCAGCTGACCAGAACGTCTACCAGGCCATCGGTGTCGAGCCCATCATCAACTGTCGGGGCACATTCACCATCATCGGTGGATCCGTTGAACGTCCGGAAGTATTGGAAGCGATGGATGCCGCTTCAGGATTCTTCGTGCAATACGACGAACTCGCGACAGCCCTGGGCGAACGACTCGCCGGCATCACCGGCGCGGAATGGGGTCTCATCGCTTCAGGTTGTGCCGCCGGTATCAAACATGTGACCACGGCCTGTGTGACCGGTGGTGATCCGGAGAAACTGGTTCGCGTGCCGGACCTGAGGGGACTCGACAAGACGGAAGTCATCGTGCCCAGATACTCGCGCAACGTCTACGACCATGCGGTGCGCAATGTGGGCGTCGACATCGTCATGGTAGAGACGGCGGATGAGCTGGAGCAGGCCATCAACCCACGCACGGCGATGATCTATCTGACCACGGGCGGCGGCTCCGCAAAGGGCCAACCGTTGTCACTTGAGGTAATCGCCGGCATCGCCAATCCCAGAGACATCCCCATTCTGGTAGATGCCGCCGCGGAGAATCTCACCATCCCCAACATCCACCTGGAGCAGGGCGCCACTATTGTCGCCTACAGCGGTGGCAAAGCCCTGTGCGGACCACAGTGTGCGGGACTTGTGCTCGGACGCAAAGACATCCTCATGTCGGCGTGGCAGGCCAGCTCGCCGCATCATGGTCCAGGGCGCGACGACAAGATCGGCAAGGAGGAGATGGTGGGCATGCTCGCCGCCGTGGAGGCCTGGGTGACCCGCGACCATGACGCCGAGTGGCAGAGCTGGCTCGAGCGCCTGGAGACCATCTCACAGCGCCTCAGCGACACCCCGGGCGTCAGCACACAGGTCGGCGACCCGACGGGACTCAACAACCGCGCACCCTCGTTGACGATCAGCTGGAATCCGGATCAGTTGCACATCACGGGGGCGGAGGTCGCCGAGGACTTCGCCAGAATTGCGCCCAGGGTCGCCGTCGGCAGTGGTGACGACGATGGCAACGCCTCCGTCCGCATCACACCGAGTCAGATGCAACAAGGCAACGATGTCGTTGTCGCCGACAGAGTTCACGCCATCCTCACCGAAAACCGGGTGCCCCGTTCAAAGGCACTGCAGCCGGCGAGCGTCGATCTGACTGGCGAATGGGACCTCACCGTCAACTACCACAGCAGCAGCAGTCAACATCAGCTCGCCATCAGACAGGACGGCAACTGGATCGAAGGCACTCACAAGAGTGCGTTCTCGATCCACGAACTGGCAGGTGTCGTCGAAGGGGATGACGTCAAACTACAGAGCGCAGCGCGCCAGCCAGGGGACCACGTGCCCTTTCTTTTTTGCGGCACGGTCACAGACGACACCCTCTCCGGATCGATTCACCTGGGGGAGTACCTCACCGCCACGTTCAGCGCCAAACGTGCATCCAGAAATGGCAGCCGCCAACCGATCACGATCCCCGGTGGGCCACCCCTGGCGACGTGATGGCCAACTCCGTGGATCGATTGCACGACACGTGGCTCTTCATCGACGATGACCACGTCCTCTACCGCGCCGGCACACGTCGTGTATTCCAGAGGCCGGTGCGCCACGGGGCCAATCCACTGGTGGCGCCCACCGAACCTTGGGAGATGGCACTGGCGTGGAACAGCATCTACCACGATCCGGACACGGGCAAATACCAGCTCTGGTATCAGTCCTACTACGAAGGCGATCTGCAGGACCGGCGTTTCGGCTGTGTTGTCTGTTACGCCGAGTCCGATGACGGCACCCACTTCCACAAACCTGAGCTCGACCTGTTCCCTTTCGCCGACCGGGCACAAACCAACATCGTGTTGCTGGGCAGTGGTGGACATTCGTCTCGGTACTGCTGTTCCGTCCTTGTCGATGTCCATGAACCGAATGCGGACCGCCATTACCGCATGGCGTATTTCGATTGGACGGAGACCGACGCCGGGCAGCGACCCGGCCTGTGCGTCGCCTTTTCACCGGATGGCATCCACTGGACGAAACACCCGCGGGCGCCGCTGTCAGCGATCGCCTATGGCAGCAGTGGTGACGAGGTCCCCCTGACGACACAGACCGATCGTGCCTGGGCGGTGCCACTGTCGATGAGTGATGCGACAGACGTCTTCTTCGACCCCGTGCTCGAGCGGTATGTCTGGTACGGCAAGATGTGGATCGACGGGCCCGATGGTCGCATGGCGTGGAAACATGCCATGGGGCGCACCGAGAGTGCCGACTTTCTCGACTGGTCGACACCCGAACTGGTCTGTGCCCCCGACGACGAGGATCCACTTCACGTCGAATTTCACACCACTCCCGTGTTCTATCACGAAGGCGTCTACATCTGCCTCAACCAGGTTCTCGATCGCGCCGTCGGCGGTGGGGTGATCGATGTGGAACTCATGCTCAGCCGTGATGGCCGCAACTGGCAGCGCCCCTTTCGCGACGAGTTCTTCCTACCCCGTGGCGCAGCCGGCACGTTCGAAGGGGGCTCGATCTTCACCAATTCGACGCCCGTCATGCTCGACGACGAAATGCGCTTCTACTACGGCGGTTATTCGGCAGGCGCCACCTCTGCCGACGACCGACGCCATGTTTCCGGAATCGGTCTGGCCACCTTGCGGCGAGATCGTTTCGCCGGCATCCAGCCTCTGGACCGAACCGATCTGGTCACGCAGCGACAGCCGGTGGAAGGTGTCGGTCAGGTCACCCTGAAAAAGACCTCGTTGGCGCAGGTCCGTGCGGTTGAGCTGAACGCCGATGCCTCCGCAGGCAGCATCCGTGTTGAAGTCCTGGATGCAGCAGGTCGGCGTGTTCCCGGTTTCACCTGCCAGGATGCGGTCCCTGTCCGTGGGGATTCCCTGCGTCACGGGGTGCGGTGGCAGCAGCGACAACTGACCGATCTGGCTCCCGGGGATTATATGCTACGCTTGCACCTGGAGCGGGCCACCCTGTTCGCCCTGCGCTGGGTAGCCCCTGCTTGAGCCGCGGCCCCCAAACCGGTATCCTTGGGGACTCTATGTCTGGCAACCTGATCGCCCTGCAGAACAAATTCCTCGGTGAGGGCCAGACCGTCTACGACGAACTGGCCCGCATCCATGAGCGCCAGGGGTTTGTCGCTGACAACGACATCGAGCAACTCGCTGAAACACACAACCTGCCACCATCACTGGTGCGGGCCACGGCCAAATTCTACGACGAGTTGTCTCAGGAGAAACCAGCCAAACACACACTCAAGATCTGCATCGGCGAAGCCTGCCGCGCCGCTGGCTGCGACAGGATTCTCCAGCGGTGCAGCCAGCAGTTAGGTATCGAGCCTGGCGAAGTTGCCGCCTCGGGCGCCCGACTCGAACACGTTGCCTGTCTCGGCTACTGTGGCCTGGGACCAAACGCCATGGTCGACGACACACCCGTCAGTCTGGCTGACCCAGAAGCCGTTGACGCCGTCCTGGCGCACGTGCGAGATGAAAACAATCACACCCTTCAGGAACCGACGAACAGCCTGTTTCCGCCGGCAGCAGGGCAGCCGTGTGTGGTACTACGACACATGGGGTCAACCGTCACCGCTCTCGATGCCGCCAGGGCACAGGGGATCTACGCAGCGCTGGACAAGACCCGGGCCATGGAACCACAGGCTGTCGTCGATCAGATCAAGGCCAGCCAACTACGTGGTCGTGGTGGTGCCGGTTTTCCCACAGGCATCAAACTGCAGACGGTCCGTGACAGTGTCGCCCCGGACGGCTCCGGTCGACGTTTCGTCGTCGTCAACTTCGACGAAGGGGACGCCGGTTCCTACATCGACAAGGAACTCATCGAGCGCGACCCGCACACGCAGATCGAAGGTGTGTTGATCGCCGCCCATGCCACCGGCGCCCAGCACGCCTATATCTACGCGCGTTTGGAATACCCGAGAGCGCGGCAGGTGCTGGAGGCGGCCGTTGCCGAAGCCCGGGCAGCGGGCCTGCTCGAGACCTGCGACATCACGGTGGTTCGTGGCCAGGGCGCCTATATCTGCGGTGAAGAGACGAGTCTGTTGCGCTCGTTGGAAGGCCTGCCGGCGTTGGTCAGCACACGCCCACCCTTCCCGGCGCAAGAAGGTTTGTGGCGCTGCCCCACGGCGGTTAACAATGTCGAGACCATCCACACACTGCCGTGGATCATGGAACATGGCGGTGCGGCATATGCCGCCCTCGGCAGTGCTACCTCTCGGGGCACGAAGGTCCTCAGCCTGAACACCCGTGTCGCGCGCCCCGGTATCTACGAAATCGAGTTGGGCACCACGTTACGGCAGGTCATCTTCGATCTGGCCGGTGGCATGGCCGATGGACAAAGGTTGAAAGCGGTGCAGGTCGGTGGCCCCCTCGGGGGCCTGCTCCCCGAGTCCCTGCTCGACACGCCACTCGAGTTCGAAGCCATGGCCGCTGTCGGCGCCCTGCTCGGTCACGGTGGCATCGTCGTGTACTCCGAGGCAGATGACCTCGTCAAGATCGGTCGCGGCCTGTTCCATTTCTGTGCCGTCGAGAGTTGTGGCAAGTGCTTTCCCTGCCGCATCGGTGCCGTGCGCGGCACGGAGTTGTTCGACCAGATGATCGAGACAGGAGTCACCGACCAGCGACTCGAATTGCTGAGCGATCTGTGCGAAACGATGAAATACGGCAGCCTGTGTGCCATGGGGGGCATGACCCCAGCGCCCATCGAGTCCATCATCGAGCATTTTCCCGAAGAGCTGGACCGCTACCGTCGCGAGCCGACGGAGTAAGGATTTTTTCCGACCATGTCCATCATTCAGGGTACCCACGAACTCAAGCAGCAGACGAGGAGCGCCGTCGAGATCGGCCAGGCGATTCTGCGTGAACGGCAGAAGGCGGAAGAACCGGCGCCCAACCGCGTCACCGTCAGCGTCGATGGCCGACCGGTCGAAATCGCCGCAGGCAGCACCGTCCTGGACGCGATAAAGTCCATCGGCAAGTCGGTGCCGACTTTGTGTTATTCCGATCGCATGAAACCGTATGGCGCTTGCCGCACATGCCTGGTCGAAGTGGAGGGCCGCAAACCCGTCGCCTCCTGCCACACGCCCGTCGCCGATGGTGCCGCCTACAAGACGTCATCGCCTTTGATCAGTCGGCTGCGACGCAACATCACCGAACTCATCGTCTCCGACCATCCGCTGGAGTGCCTGGACTGTACCGCCAATGGCCGCTGCGAGCTACAATCGTTGGCACAACAGGTCGGTTTGCGTACGCCACGCTACGAGAACCCGCGCGTCCACCACCCAGCCGATGATGACACCCATCCCTTTATCAAAGTCGAGATGGACAAGTGCATCGGTTGCGCCCGCTGCGTGCGCGCCTGCGACGAGGTCCAGGGCTCCTTCATTCTGCAGATGTCAGGCCGCGGTTACGACACGAAAGTGATCGCCGGCAACGATACCGGTTTCGAGGAAGCCAACTGTGTCAGTTGCGGACAGTGCGTCTTCGAGTGCCCCGTCGCCGCCCTCGAGGAACCCGGGACCCGCAACTTTGGTTTCCCGGATAAGACCACGACGACGACCTGTTCTTATTGTGGCGTCGGTTGTGCGCTCGACGTACACACCAAGGATGACGAGGTCGTCAATATCACCCCGTCGAAGACGGGCTCAGCCAACAACGGTCATACCTGCGTGAAGGGGCGCTTCGCACACCAGTTCGCCCACTCCGCTGACCGACTCAAGGTGCCCCTTATCAAGCAGGACGGGCAGTTCCGCGAAGCGACGTGGGACGAGGCACTGGATCTGGTGGCGGCCAAACTCGGTGGCATTGCCAAAGAACACGGCC
>Ga0310124_10003262_pt1 | contig 10973 bp, 10 predicted proteins | sample CB11b_AW_Bot5_MG_FD_203507 | JGI IMG/M metagenome (GOLD analysis project Ga0310124, IMG submission 203507) | Marine microbial communities from Western Arctic Ocean, Canada - CB11b_AW_Bot5 | ecosystem: Environmental > Aquatic > Marine > Oceanic | place: Canada: Western Arctic Ocean | collected...
ACTGCGTTGCTTCGTCGGTCACAGACCACCTGTCTGCTCCCTCCTCGCGCCTTGCCAGACGGCCGCCTCGCCGGGAAAACCGGGGCACGAGCGGGCATGAGATGGGCTGCGTTACTTCGTCGGTTACAGACCGCCTGTCTGCTCCCTCCTTGCGCCTTGCCAACGGACAGTAGGCCGGGCGCGATCGTGTGTCATTCGTAGCCGCGGGTCTTGAGACCCGCCCACGGCCGGTCTCAAGACCGGCGGGTCCGTACGTTTTCCGTGGTCACGCCCTGAGATCACACGACCGGGATGGGCGCGTCGATGACGACGTCCAACCGGTCGTGCGCCTGTCGCAGGGCGCGGACAGCATCGGCTGGATTCTCGGCGCGCGCGAAGATGAACCCCAGATAGCTGGCTCCTTCCGGGAGCGGCTCCAGACGCTGGTCAGGCTTTGCGGTCACCACTAGATCCACGACTCCCGGGACGGCCGTGGCGACCGACGCTCCCGTCACTCGGCGGTAGACGCCCGCGCGCGGTATCGGGATCATCATCACCGCCGACGCCCCCGGCAGGAGACGATAGGCTCCCACCGGCTCTCCCACCGCGTGGCGCAGGAGCAACTCTTCGAGCGAGACCACCCGGTCGCCGCGCCCTCGAAACCTGAGTGCCCGCGCGCACAGCCCGCCGATGGGTCGAGCCGCGATCTCGAGCACGAACACGCCGTCCTCATTGACGCGACACTCGGCGTGCACAGGCCCGTGGTGCAACCCCAGCGCGCGCGCCGCCTCCGCCACCGCCCCGACGATCCGGTCCCGAGTGGCGTCCGGTTCGGCGGATGGTGTCACATAAATCGTCTCCTCGAAAAACGGGCCATCGAGGGGATCCGGCTTATCGAACAGAGCCAGTACGTGGAGCGCACCGTTCTCCATCACGCCTTCGAGCGCGTACTCGCGGCCAGGAATGAACGTCTCCACCACAAGCTGCGCGTCCGACGGGTCGCGACGTTGGCGCACCTCGCCACGCGCGAGCAATCGACACACGCGAGACACCGCGGCCCGAAGCTCGCTCGGACTGTTCGCCCGAATGACGCCGCGGCTGCCAGACAGCGCCAGTGGCTTCACCACACATGGAAACGCGATGTCATCGGGGAGCGCCTCCGGGTTCGTGTCCACACTCAGCGCCCGAAACGGAGGACATGGCAAATCGGCCGCCTGCAGACGCCGCCGCGAGTCGAGCTTGTTGCCGCAGACCCGGACCCCTCCTGGAGGGTGCCCCGCCACGCCGAGCGCCACCGCCGCCAACGCCGCGAGCACCGCGGGCCGATCACCGACCGCCAGCACCCCGTCGACCGGTGCGCGGCGAGCCATCTCTTCGATGGCGGCCACGGACCGCGGCTCATCATGAAAACGCACCGGCACCGCGTCGTCCCGCCAAGGGTTGTCGAGTTGGTGGCAGCGATCCGTCGCAAAGACCAGGTCGACGCCCAAGTCCGCGGCGGCCTTACCGAAGGCTCGGGTCTGATACCCGGTCGTGGTGGCGATCACGAGCACTCGAGGCATGACTCACCCACCGCGGGGGCACACGGCACCCGCCATCCGTCCCCACACCGACCGCCGCGTTCTCATACCAGAGCCACCTGCTCGGCGGACGGCTCCGCTCAGCAGTACCACGGTTCGTTCAGATAGGGCACGGCCGCTCGGTCCCGAGCGTCAGACACACGTCTTGGCGTCGCAACCCCAAGACGTTCAGCGGTGAGCGCCAGCAGTTGGTCAAAGAGCTCTGACCGAGATGAGGTGAGCCCCCGCCCCACGACCGCGGCTACGTCCTCCTGCAATCGGTCGACCGCCGGGTCGACATGCGCCCACGGGTACACGAGGAGTCGCTCGTCGAACGGCCCGAGACTCGCGCCCAGGGCGTCTCGCCCGAGCTCGAGCAGGCCCGAACCTTGTTGGATCAACAGCCGCAGCGTCAATTGGATCGGAGCCACGCGTTCTACCAGTTGGAGCGCGTCAATCGTCCGCAACAGCTCGAGATATCCAGGCAGCGTGACCCACGGGGTGAACGGGATGAACGTCGGCGCCAACGGCAGGCCGATCGTGCGGCACTGCTCGACTACCGCTTCAAAGTCGGCCCGGGTGTGCCCCTTCACCAGTCGCGCCAGCACGACGTCGTCCACCGATTCGACCGCCGTCACGACAAACTGGCAACCCGTGTCGCGCAACAAGGTCAGACGGTCGCGATGGCGTTTGAGGTGTTCCACCTTGATGGTAACGTCATAGCTGACACCGGGAAATTCACAAGCAAGCGCCTCGACAATGGCTACCGCATGACCGACACCGTTGAAGAAGTCCGGGTCTCCGAACGTGATATGTCGCGCCCCCGCCTCGACCTGCGTCCGAATGTCGGCGAGCACGACATCGCGTGGGATCACCCGGAACCGACCGCCATACACCGGGACCACCGGGCAGTGCCGGCACAGATGTTTGCAACCGCGGCTGGCTTCCGTGTACCCCACGACCCGACGCCCTGTCGGTGTCTGCAACGAAGCGTAGCGCTCGAGTGGCGGCAGACCGCCGCGCTCCGGCACCCGGAACCGCAACCGCGGCAACGACACGACGGCCGGCTGGGGCGAAGCGCCGGACGCCACGTCCAGCAGCGCCTGCTCGAACTCGCCGCCCAGCACGTGGTCCACGCCGAGGTCACGCAGCATCCGCTCGTTGGGCGGCGCGTAGAGACCGTAGCAGCACAAACGGGCCTTGGGCGCCAACGCGCGCACCCGTCGGATGACCGGTACCGCCAGACGCGTCGCGGTATGCATCGGTAGATGAAAGGCGACCAGATCACTCTCGAACGCCTGGGGCCGAAACGGCTCGCGTGACAGGTCAACCGTGATGACACCGAACCCCGCGGCCTGCAACCAAGCCGCCGGCGACGCGAGGCCGAAGGGCTGGCGCCCCAACTCGTAGGTCGCGACCAGTGTGACCCGGCTGGCCCTCTCCATCGACGTCACCGGCGCGATCGACGCCGACGGCGCGGTTGAGTCAGTGGCGCTCACGCGCTCCCCGAGTACAGGACGGCCACCTTCTCGTCAGTCTGACGGGGCGTCGCGAGGCTGACGACGATCAAAGTCGAGATGGATAACGCCAGAGCCGGATAGGCGGTCTCGAGCCCCAACAGGTAGGCCGGGGCCCCGTCGACGCCGCGCGCCAAGGCCACGATTTCCCAGACCAGCGTCGTGAGCATGCCGACCAGGATAGAGGCAACGCCGCCCTGAGCTGTCGCGCGTCGCCAGAGCAAGGCACCCAGCAACGCCGGGGTGATTCCAGCGCCGTACATGGTGTAGGCCCAGAGCGCCATCGCCAGAATCGTGGGAAAGAAGTTGCCGGCGACGTAGCCGAGCACGCCCAGCACCGCTACCGCCACTCGGGTATAGACAATGAGCTGCCGATCCGTCACGCCGGGGTTGATGAACCGCTGGTAGACGTCGCGGATCAGGTTCGTCGCCGGTGTGAGCAAGAAGCTGTTCGCGGTGGAGACGATGATGGCCGCTGCCCCACACACCAGCAAGATACCCATGAATGACGGCAGCAGATCGGTCGCAACCCGAATGACGATCTCTTCCGACTGCGCGTCGCTCAGACCGGGCATGACGGTGCTGGCGAGCACGCCGGTGGAGTCGATCAGCGTCTCGACCACGATAGTGCCGACAATCCAGGCCACCACCGCGCGCCGCGCCGCCCGCTCATCGCGGGCCGAGAAGAACTTCTGATACATGTTCGCTTCGCCGAGCAGCAGGAACATGGTTGGCAGAAACAGCGCCAACGACGCCTGGGGTCCCAGTGTCCCGAACACCGACAACTGGTCCGGTCTGAGGGCGGCGAGCGATGCCCCGATCCCCCCCGCGTCCCCCACCATGAACACGACCGCCAGCATGACCCCGACCGTCATCAGAATCCCGTTGCCGACATCAAGGTAGGCGACCGAGAGCATCCCGGCCAGCGAGGTGAAGACGACGCAGAAGACCATCGTGATGAACGCACCGGTATCCGGGTCCACGCCAGAGACCAGCCCGAGTAGTCGACCGCCGCCACGGAACTGATACGCCGCAATCGTCGCGTAGGCCAGGACGGTGGTGATGGTGCCGAGCACCCGGGCGGCGGGGCCGTACCGCAACTCGAGAATGTCGGGCACCGTGTATTGGGCGATACGCCGGACGCGCGGGGCGATGAAGTACACGAGCGCGATACCCACCCACGCCCCGGCCGACTGCCACAGGGCTGGAAAGCCCGCGCGATATCCGAGACCGGCTCCGCCAAACAAACTGCCAGACCCGACCCAGGTGGCCAACAACGTGAACACCAGCACCCGCGCCGGTAGCGTCCGACCGGCTACGAGGAAGTCGTCGCCCGTCTTCACCTGTCGACTGCGGTAGGTCCCGACCAGAATCAGGAAGGACAGGTACAGTAGAACGGCGGTGAGCATCAGTGGTGACCCGAGTCCAAGGGGAGCGCTGCCCCGCTAGCAGCGAGGCGGTGGCGCGTGCCGAGCCCCACCATCATACTGGTATCCTCTTCCGACCGATGCCCCTCGACGAGTACAACCGGAAGCGCGATTTCTCGAAGACCCCCGAGCCCTCCGGTGAGCGGAAGCCGCGCACTCGGAAGTCACGCAAACCGACACCCCTCTACTTCTGTGTCCAGAAGCATCTGGCGAGCCGGCTGCACTACGACCTGCGCCTCGAGCACGACGGCGTGCTGCTATCCTGGGCCGTCCCGAAGGGCCCCTCGCTCGACCACCGCGACAAGCACATGGCGGTCGCACCGAGGACCATCCGTACGACTACGGCGACTTCGAGGGCGTCATCCCGGAGGGCTACGGCTCCGGCGTGGTCATGCTGTGGGACTAGGGCACCTGGCAACCGGAAGTGGACGACATCGATGCCGCACTCGAGAAGGGCGACCTCAAGTTTACGCTCGACGGCTACAAACTGAAGGGCTCGTGGGTGCTGGTCCGCACCCGCGACCGGCCAGGCACCGCGCCATCACAGCGAGGACGCAGCTGGCTGTTGATCAAACATCGAGACCACTGGTCCGGAGCGCTCGACATCACTACATTCGCGCCGCTCTCGGTGAAGAGTGAAGGCGACTTCGAGGACATCCTCGTGTCTGACCCGCCGGACGTGTGGGTGACCGGACGACCGGGGCGCGGGGGCGCGCCAAACAAGATACTGCGGGAGGTGATGGCCAGGGCGGCCGCGAAGATCGCCGCGTCGAGCGGAACGCGGCGGAAACGGAAACGCTGACGCCCGGCGCGACATGACCGGGTTAGCTGAGGAGGCGAAGGCGCGCGACAATGCGCGCTCCGCGGACGCGGCGTGGGGCTCTCGGGGTCCCCGCGTAGCGTTTGCGTGGGGTTCGGGGCGTAACCCCCCATCTAAAGAGGATGAGGGAGCAGCCAGGCGGGCTGTGACCGAAGAGCAACGCAGTCCAGGCGGACGCCTCGCCGGCTAACCCAGTAGCCGCTGCGCCAACACGCTCCAGACGGTATAGGCCAGTCGACGTCTCGCATGCCGGGCGAATCCACGTGGCCAAAACTCGCCGCGGATGACCTCACACTCGCTGGGCATGTCGCCAAACAGCAGGGGTTCCTTGTGCTCGATCGCGTAGCGGGCCAGCGTGTCTGCACCCGGGTGGCCGGTGTTGACAATGACCACGTCAACCGGGCGGCCGATGGCCTCGCTGATACGCGAGACGGCGGTGGCCGCGGTGAATCCCTGCATCCCGCGTCCCTCGGTCAGCAGCTTTGTCACCAGCACGACAGGGCCGTTCACGGCGGCCACGGCCTCGCGCACCCCAAGGGGAGAAAGATCGGCAGAGACTGGTGTAAAAGCTGCCCGGGCCGATGACCAGCGCGTCGAAGGTCGGGATCGCCTCCGCCGCGGCTGGATGGATGTTGACTTCCGGCTCCAACCAGATCCGACTGACCCGCCGCCCCTGGCTCTGCTCCATGTCAACCTCGACCTCGCCGCGCGTGGTCGAGCCGTCGTCGTATTCGGCGCACACGGTGGCTTGCTCGACGCTGATCGGCCAGACCCGCCCCACACAGCCCAGCAACGTGCGGAGTCCGTTGACGGCCGCGAGGAAGTCGCCGCTGTACTGCTCCATCATCGAGAGCAGCAAGTTGCCGCCCGTATGCCCGCCGAGCTGGTCGTGCTCGAATCCCGACAGGCGGGTCAGCAGAATTCGACGGGCTTCTGTCTCGTTGCCGGCCAGGGCCAGCGCGCACCTGAGCACATCACCCGGCGGGAGCACGCCGAGCTGGTCACGCAACGTGCCGGAGCTGCCGCCGCTGTCGAACAGCGTGACCACGGCGTGCACTTGAAGCCACGGATTGTGCTTGAGCCCCCCGATCAGACTGGGGAGCCCGGTGCCGCCACCGAAACATCCGACGTTCAACTGCCGCAAACGCATCCGGGCATTGTCTCGGACCTCGACTACCCGAATCCAGCGACGACGACAACAATCGCCGCCGCCAACGGTCTGCATCAGCCGGTTCCGGATAGAATCGCGAACAACCGGTATGGGCTCGGCGTCATGTCCTTGATCGATATCCTGCTGCCCGAGTACGACCGCGAGGTCGGGACCACGCGTGCCCTGATTGCGACCGCGCCAGACGCCGATCTGGGGTGGCGTCCGGAGTCAAGCGCGCGGACGCTGGGACAACTCGTGACACACCTGGCGGAGATTCCCGCCTGGACGGCGATCGTGATGACATCCGACGGCTACGACCTCGAGGCCCTGGTTGAGCCGTCGCCGGAGCACGGCGTCACGGAGACACTCTTGCGGTTCGATACACACGCAGCCGCGGGGCGGGACGCGCTGGCGGGGCGTCTCGATGGAGAACTGACCGCCGACTGGATGCTCGAGCGCCACGGCGTGCTGGTCTTCGCCCTCCCGCGCATTTCCACATGTCGCGTACTGGTTCTGAATCATCTGATTCACCATCGGGGTCAGCTGAGCGTGTATCTACGGATGCGCGGCGTCGCACTGCCGCCGATCTACGGACCCGTGCGGTAAACTGGCACGTCAGGCTCGTCGCCCGGGTCGCGCCGGAGTGACTGACACCCTGATCGAAGCCCGTCTCGGTGGCCACATCTCAGACAACCGGTGAGTATCTCCGACTACACGCCGCACCCCCGTCTGAAGCACGGGCATTGGATGACGCTGTTCACGTGGGGACGTGTGCGTCACTTTCCTCAGTTGCCACCGGCAGTGCCCCGCTACTTCGATGTCGCGCGGAACGCTCGGGTGCTCGCGCATTGTTACTGGCACCCCCAGCCGCGGGCGCATGCGACGCTCATCGGTCTCCACGGTCTCGAAGGGTCGAGTCAGGCGCACTACATGAAGGGGCTGGCCGACAAGGCGTACGCCGCGGGACTGAACGCGGTCATGCTCAACCAGCGCAACTGCGGGGGCACCGAAGCGCTGTCGGAGGGGTTGTATCACTCGGGCCTGTCGGACGATCCGCGTGCGGTCATTGCCGAATTGACCCAGCTCGATCGGCTCCCCGCCATCGGGGTCGCCGGATATTCACTGGGCGGCAACGTCGCGCTCCGACTGGCGGGCGACTACGGCCCGGACACACCGCCAGAACTGCGGGCCGTCGTGGCCATCTCGCCCACGATGAATCTGGGACTCTGCGTCGAGGCGCTCGAACGGCGGTCCAATCTGATCTACGAGTGGAATTTCGTGCGCAATTTGAAGAGCCGTATGCGCCGGAAGGACCGGGCGTGGCCTGGCCGTTTCGACCTGGGCCCCCTCGACAGCGTGCGCACCGTGCGGGAATTCGACGAGCGTTTCACCGCGCCGCACCACGGTTTCCGCAACGCCGATGACTACTACTACCGGGCGAGCAGCCTGCGGGTGATCGACCAGGTGCGGGTGCCGACCCTCATTGTGAGCGCTGAAGACGACCCCTTCGTTCCGCCCGAACAGTTCGACGACCCGGGGGTCGCGGCGAACCCGCACATCGCGGTGCAGGTGACGCCCCACGGCGGACACTGCGGCTACTACGCGGGCGCCGCCCCCGGTTTCGACGGGTACTGGGCCGAACGACGAATCGTCGAGTTCGCCCGAGAGCACTGTCAGTCAGTGGCGTGACCGTATTCAGGACCCGCGTGAGCGGCAGGAGACCGACACCGCTCAGCGCGCCGGCGCGGGGAGTGCGTCCAAGAGCATGCGAGCGAATTCGGGTCCCTTCCCTCGTCTTCATGCTTGAAGTAGACAAACACCTCGCCGCACGCCGCGGACGCGGCCGCAATAGTCTCCGCCCATCGGGCGATATCGTCAGGCTGATAGCCTTGGTCGCGCAGCCGGAAATAGCCGTAAGGGGCGGTCACCTCGATCGGCGTGGTCATGCGCTCGCTGTCGGCGACGCAGAGCGCCAACCGGCGCGCCCCCAATCGATCGAAGACATCCGGATCGTGCCACGACACATGCCGAAACTCGAAAGCCGCCCGCACCCCGGGTGGCAGAATGCCGAGAAACTCGTCGGACACGGCCAAATCCTTCTTGAAGGACGGCGGCAACTGAAACAGGAGCACGCCCAGTTTCGCCCCAAGGGTCTGGGCCGCGCCGCAACACGCCGACACGATCTCCTCACAGACCCGCAGCCGAGCGATATGAGTAATGCGGCGCGGCGCCTTGAGCGTGAAACGGAAGTGATCGGGCGTGACCTCAGACCATCCAGCCAGCAGACGGTCAGTCGGCATCCGATAGAAGGTGTAGTTGATCTCGACGGTCGACAGCCGCTCCGCGTAGAACGGGAGCATCTTCTTGGCGGGCAACTTCTCGGGGTAGAAGCTCCCCTTCCATTCGGCGTAGTTGTAGCCGGAGGTGCCCACCAGGATGCGGGGGGCAATGGGCTCGTTGTCGGCTCCCGCCGCGGGGAGCGGTGATGACGCCATGGCGGTGAGTGTATCGCAGGCCCGACACGGCTCTGGACGCACACGCTCGACCCACCGATCAGACCACCCGGCCCCGGCGTTCACGCCCGCAGAGCGTCGACTGCTGCGTCGGTTGTCCACACCGCTGACGGTCCAACGCTACCTCAATGGGTTGCGGTACAACGCTGCCGCCGCACCCTTGACGCTCCGTAGCTTTCGAGGCGTCGTGCGTGAGCAGACGGCCCACTGTCTCGAAGCGGTGCTGCTGGCCGCGACCGCCATGGAACACCACGGCTATCCGCCTCTGGTCCTGAGCTTTGAATCGGTCGACCAACTGGACCACGTGCTGTTCGTCTACCGGCGGCGAGGCCGCTGGGGCTCCGTGGCCCGCTCGCGCGACCCTGGATTGCACGGACGCAAAGCGGTCTTCCGGACGGTGCGCGCGCTGGCGCTGAGCTATGTCGAACCGTATGTCGACCTCACCGGTCGCCTCACGGGATACGCGGTCGTCGATCTGCGGGGGCTGGGCCGGTATGACTGGCGTCTCTCAGAGCGCAACGTCTGGAAGGTCGAGCGGATGCTGCTCGACCACCCGCACCACCCCATTCTGACCCCGGACCGCCGCGTGACGCAATGGCGCAACCGTCACCGCGCGTTCATTGCCCGATTCCCCGGTCAGAAGCCACGATTCTTCGCCGGAGAGAAGAGTTGGAGTGAACTACCAGCGCCGTTCCGCAAGGTCATCGGCCGGGGCGACACCCGCCGCTGCGGCGTTCTGCCCGGAATCGACGCTCGGTAGACGGAGGGCTGGTCGAGTTGGACGGTGCGCTCGGGCGGCGGGAGCGGGCCTCTCGATCCGCGAACCGGTCGACGAGCTTAGCTCTCCTCACCTTGGCCCTCGGGGCGCTTCGCGCGGGCTAACGGGTGCCTGATCCCGGCACCGAGGGAAAAGCGAGCGCGGAGTTGGTCCCAGACCCGGCGCTAAAATTCCGCGCCCGCGCACGGGCTCGTCTCCAACGGTTCGCGGACCGAGAGGCCCGCTCCCACCGCCCGCTCGGGGTTGTGTGACGCCCTGGCAAGGCTGGGGCGCGCGACAATGCGCGCCCCGCAGCCACGGAGTGGGGCTCTCGGGGTCTCCGCGGAGTGGCCGCGTGGGGTTCGGGGCGAAGCCCCGTCTAAGCAATCAGTCCAGGTCAAATTCGCGTTCTGGCCGCGTGATCGGTTCGTGCCGCGCCTGCTCGAGGGCTTCATCGAACCGTTTCGACAACGCGTCGCCCCGGGTCTGCTCGTTGCTCACTGACTGCTGGAACAGCGCCTCGCGCCGCGCCGCTTCCTCGGCCAGAATCTGCTGCGCCTGGTCCAGCTTGGGCTTGTCGTCGCGCTCTGGCTCCCGATGACCGACAACCCGCTTCAGGTTCGTGTCGACCGTCTGCGTCGTGCCGCAACACGGACAGACCACGTCGAACTCCGACGACAATTTGGACATGACGCGTGCCTCAATTTATTCGATCGCGCCGCAGTACGCGGCCGGATTGGTATCATAGACCGCATGGGAGGTTCCCGCTACGACCTCTCGGCGCGTGTCGCCCGCCTCGGTGCGTTCCTCGGTGTCTGCACCCTGGCCACCACCTTCTCGGCCGGCGGACAAGCGACGACCGGTTCCATTGTGGGCCGGCTCGTCGATACGTCGACAGGCGAACCGATCGTTGATGGCGTACTCGTGCTCCGCGAGTTCACCAGCCGCGAACAGCGGCTGGTCCACACCGACGCCGCGGGTGAATTCCGACTCGTCGATCTGCCGGCGGCCGCGTACTCGCTACACGCGACGGCGCTGGGGTACGTCGGACGCGAGTACGGGCAACGCCACCCGATGGAGAGCGGGGTGCCGATCGAACTTGCTGTCGGCGAGCACCGGACGGAGCTGGTCGTCCCGCTGCCCCCTGGCGGCACCATCATGGGGCGGGCCACCGCTCAAGACGGACAACCACTGGCGTATGCGGACGTTGGAGCATTGCGCCCTCGCATCGATGGTGACCGGCGGCTGCTG
>Ga0310124_10003265_pt1 | contig 10968 bp, 10 predicted proteins | sample CB11b_AW_Bot5_MG_FD_203507 | JGI IMG/M metagenome (GOLD analysis project Ga0310124, IMG submission 203507) | Marine microbial communities from Western Arctic Ocean, Canada - CB11b_AW_Bot5 | ecosystem: Environmental > Aquatic > Marine > Oceanic | place: Canada: Western Arctic Ocean | collected...
TTGTGCGTCTTTGACGAACTCCAAACGTCGTGGATCGCCCGCCAATTCGCTGATCAGGGCCTCAATTAGCGTGATGATCTTGGCGCCGCCAATGGCGTTGATCTTATCTATTGTGTCAGAAGGCCGGTGGTAGTCGCTGTGCATTGCAGTAAAAAAGTGTAGAACAGGAATATTCTTCGTATAAAAGTGGAGGTGATCCGAAGGGCCGATGGCTGACTTGCCAAAACGCAGACGAAGGTTTGTCTGTCGATTGGCGCGGCGCAGCAGTTGTTTCCAGCGGTCACCCGAACTGACGCCGAACACAACCAGTTGATCGTCGCGCAATCGACCGATCATGTCCAAGTTGATCATGGCTGCGATCTGCTGCGGTGTAATGTGAAGTTCGTCGAGATGGTTGACCAGATGTGCAGAACCCAGCAGCCCGTGTTCCTCTCCGGCAAAGGCAATGAAGATGACCGTGCGCCGTAATGCAACCTCGTCGTTGGCCAGCTCTTTGGCCAGTAACAGCATGGCCGCGACTCCCGAAGCATTGTCGTCGGCACCAGGATGAATGACCTGTTGTTTGGCCACGCTGCCCACCCGGCCATAACCGAGGTGGTCGTAGTGTGCCCCGATGATGACGGCCTCATGAGCCAGTTGGCCACGGCCAGGCACCACGCCCGCCACGTTAGAGATGGTCACCTTGGAATGTTCCAGTTCGACCCGCCCCGAGACTTCAGGTAACTCCACGGTATCCGTTTGGCCGCGGTCGGCGCGGCGTTGTAACTGCTTGGCCAAAATACGTGGCTGGTCGCTGTGTCCGGCCAGCAATTGCTCGAATGCCCGCTGGCTCAAGTGCATCACCACCAGGGCCGACTTCGTCTGTGCCGTGCGTTGCGTGCTGAGCAGTGACGAACTGTTACCATGAGAAGGCGGATTAACAATTAACAGCGCCGCCGCTCCTCTTTGCGCGGCCCACTTGGCCTTGTTTGAAAAAAATGAAGCTGACGACCAGCCCCCGTAGCTTTTCTCGTCTTCATCTGCCCACCGACTGTCGCCACGGTCGGTAATTGGTTCGTAACGGAACGCCACCGCGACTTTGCCCTTAAGTGCATTTTCACCCAGTGATGCGAAACTGTTGTACCCGTGCGCTTCGATGCCGTAACCGACAAATACCGCTTGCCCAGAAAAGAACCCGTTGGCCGACAGGCCCATGGCGTTGAAATCAACGCCTGCATTGAATGGATGTCCGTTGCCGATCGCCAACGATTGCGTTGCTACCGTTACCCCCAAGTCAATTTCTAGCCGCTGCGTGTAGGCCGTGCTGTGTCCCCTGCCGAAGGCGGGCAGTAGACCCACGGACATCATGTGATTGACCAGGTAATCGCGGGCTCTTTCCAAGCCGGCTGTGCCTGCCCCGCGACCCTCCATGGTCGGGCCAGTTAGGTCTGCGACGGTCGCTTGAAAAGCCAGTGCCCGCTGTTGCCACGCATGTTCGGCCTGAGTCGTCTGCCGGAGCGTACAACCGGCAGATAGCGCAATGATCAGGGCAACAGTCATGCGCCTGAAGCAAGCCGTTATATGAAATACTTGCTTAAATCGCTGATGTTGCACCGAGGCGTCACTCACCACCGACGACCCGATCGATTTCTTCCATGGCTGTCTGCCCCTCGGCCACAAGGCGATAGCCCGTTTCGTGTAGGCTGGTAAACAGCGAGGCTCGAATGGTCTTGCGCATGTCCTGAATCTGGGAAGTGGAAAGAATCACATCGCGCAGGTCGTCAGTGACGTTAAGCAGTTCGAAGATCCCCCGGCGGCCGATATAGCCTGTCTTTAAACATCGTGGACAGCCCATGGGCGTGTAGACGACGTTAATGTCTTCGATGCCGAACTTGCTTAGCCGCATTGCCTGGGTTGGTTTTAGCTTGTTGGCCTTCTTGCAGTTGGGGCATAGTGTGCGCACTAGGCGTTGTGCCAGCACCAGATTTAGTCCTGAAGCGGCTAGGTAGGGCTCGATGCCCAGATCCAGCAGGCGAAAGATCGTGCTGACCCCGTCCTGAGCATGAACTGTAGAAAACACAAGGTGACCGGTGATTGCCGCCTGCATGGCGATTTTGGCCGTTTCCGTGTCCCGAATTTCACCGACTAGAATCACGTCCGGATCCTGGCGAAGCACGCTACGCAGTAGGTTGGAAAATGAATTACCCTGACTTTCGTTGATGGGAATCTGCGTTACGCCGTCAATCTGGTATTCAACCGGATCCTCAATTGTGATGATATTGCGAACCTCCACGTCGATTTCGCGGATCAACGTATAAAGCGTCGTTGTCTTGCCTGAACCGGTGGGTCCGCACATCAGCACCATTCCCGAGTTCTGGCGAACGACGCGCCCGACGTCGGCTTCCATCCAACTAGGCAGGTTTAGGTCTTTGAGTCGCGTCGGTGATTGTGCCTGATCGAGTATGCGGATGACTAGTTTCTGGCCGTACATCGCCGGTGTGAAACTGACCCGGTAATCGATGCGCCGGCCTGCTATATCGGTGCAGAAGTGGCCATCCTGCATTGATTGTGTTTGGGAAATGTCGATCTCGCACAACACCTTGACCAATCGCAGCAGGCGTTGCGCGATTTTGCTTTGCATATTCAGGGTGCTGACCATCATGCCATCTACCCGCATACGCACCTGAAAGGATTGATCCTTGGGCTCGATATGCAGGTCCGTGGCCCGTATTCGCTTGCATAGCAGCAGAAAGGTACGTAAAAACAGCACCCCATCACGGCCGGCATGGACCGCCGCCCGCACGTTGTCATCGGTTGGGGCGTGAACTGTCTGGCCGTGTGAATTGATCAGCCCCATTTCCGAAACGTCTATAGATTCGCCGGGCAACGAGGCAAGCATTTTCTGAAGAATTTGCTCGTGTGACTGGGCAGCGATGATAAGGTCGTGCATGTCATCTGATGGTGGCAACTGCTCTGCCTGGCCCGCAGTGCCGGTACCGGTTGGCGGAGGCAGGTCCGGACCACGCACCGCTGACTGTGAGAGGTTGGCATCGCCTTCGTCAAGGGTAACCGCCTGACTGCCGTCGCTGGTCACGGCCATATCTCTGGACGATGGGTGCGGAGAGTTTTTGTCTGGTTGGACTGTCATGGGAAGAGATGCTTGGTTGCCGGCGCCCGTATCTTGCGTTGTATGTCGCGTGCTTGCTTGTCGGACGAGGAACTTGATCTCCACTTGGCCCAGGCAAATCATGTCTCCGGTTTTTAGCGTGGCCAGACGTATGTTTTTGCCGTTAACTTTTGTTCCGTTGGACGACCTCAGATCACGCAGCCGAAATGCCGCGCCCTTCTTCTCGACCACACAGTGAAATCTACTGAGCTGGTCATCACGAAACGCCAGCGAATTCGCTGTATCCCGGCCGATGGTCACTGGGTTGCCGGTCAATTGCAGCCGCCGAATACCGGCGCCGGTCTTTACTTCGAGGATTGTTTGCTCCATGGCGATTCGTCCGCTGAAACCTGCCTTCCATTCCATAACCGTACTCACCTAGTCAAACCGTATCTAGATATGTGGTTTGAGCTTGGCAAGAGGTCTTATAGCATCTGGCAGACCATGTCCCCGACTTGGGATGTAGAGTAGCCCATCCGACCGGCACTCAATGACTGAAGTTTGGGCGTCACCTGCTTAATGGCTGCTTCGACGCGATCGCCCGCTTGTTTGTGTCCGCTATTTTGCAAAAGCATTGCCAGAGCACCGATCGCCGCCAGCGGGTTGATAAGGTTCTGGCCCGTGTACTTGGGTGCCGAACCACCGATGGGTTCATACATCGACGTGCCACCCAGGTCGGGGTTGATATTGCCCCCGGCCGCAATGCCCATCCCGCCCTGGATCATTGCGCCAAGGTCCGTGATAATGTCGCCGAACATGTTGGGCACCACGATGGTTTCATAAAACTCCGGGTTCTTGATGAACCACATGCAGCACGCATCGACGTGATTGTAATCACGCTTGACGTCCGGGTAGTCAAGATCACCAATTTCCTCGAACACGCGAAACCACAGGTCGCCGCAGTACGTCAGCACGTTGGTCTTGTGTACGAGCGTAAGCAATCCTTTGCCTTCACCAGTCTGATTTTTGCGACGAGCAAACTCGAAGGCGTAGCGCAAACACCTTTCGGCACCGAAGCGTGTAGCGATCATTTCCTGCGTAGCCACTTCCTGGGCAGTACCTTGGCGCAGTATCCCCCCATTTCCGCAATACAGGTCTTCAGTGTTCTCACGAATCACATCGAAGTTGACCTGATCGGGGCCCTTGTCTTTGAGCGGACAGTCCACGCCCGGGTAGAGTTTGACCGGTCGCAGGTTGATGTATTGGTCCATCGCGAATCTCAATCTCAGCAGCAGGCCCTTTTCCAATATGCCCGGCTTGACATCTGGGTGACCAACGGCACCCAACAGGATGGCGTCGTAACTGCCCAGCGTATCGATGTCTTGGTCGTTGATGATCTGGCCGGTCGCCAGATAGCGATCACCGCCGAAGTCGAACGTATCACTGGTGTACTGGAGTTGCTCGAGTTTGGCCACTGCTTCGAGCGCTTTCAATGCCTCGCGGACGACCTCTGGCCCAGTCCCGTCACCGGGTAGTACAGCGATTTTCAATGTCATGTTGTACCATCCTTCACAGATAAAAAGTGGCTACTGGCGACATCCTCCGGCACTTGAACAAGGTAAACCTTTGCTGACGCGGTGATTTGCCGACAATCAGTCGGTAATACTAGGCGAGCGCGTATCTGGTGATCGCTTCGGCCACGCCGTCCTGATTATTCGATTGTACGACAAAATGGGCAGCCTTGCGTACATCGATCCATGCATTTTTCACGGCGATCGACATCCCCGCCCATTTCATCATACCCAAATCGTTGGGTGCGTCGCCAATGACCATGACCCGGTCACGATCAACACCGTAATGAGCAGCCGCGGCCTGAAGCCCCCTTGTTTTATCCGCGCCGGCGCGGATCACTTGCAGCAAGCGCAGGTGACTTGTGGCGAAATCGACTTACCCGTGAAGATGCTGTTGAATCACCGACTGAATCTCGCCGAGTTGATCAGGCGGGCCGGTCATGAAAATCTTGGTGATCGGTTCGTCCAGCAATTGGTTGAACGGTTTGCCGCTGTCGGTTAAGCCCATGCGTGCACGATCCAGGTCGCGGTCCGCAGCATCCGTATATAGCGTGTCAACCACTTCCACGCCGATAGGGACCTGCTTGGATACCCGTCGTGCTAACTCAATTACTTGCCTAGCCACTTGCTCGTCGATAGGGTGGTGTTCGATCAGTTGCCTGCTTGGTTGATCGTAAACCAAAGCGCCGTTGTGATTGATCTGCCAAGTGTTGAGCCTCAGGCGATGATAAATCTGTTGCGTGTTTCGCGGCGCCCGAGCTGAAGCTACCACCACCTTTATGCCTTGGCGGGTTGCCTCTTCAACCGCCGCCACCGTTTTGGTGCCCAGTCTGCCGTCCTTGCGCAGCAATGTCCCGTCCAGATCGATGGCAATCATTTCGATCGGCTCCGCCGGCAGTGGTTTCAACTTCTCTTGGCTGAATGACGACATGCCCGTCTTTCTACCGTGGGTCGGTACAGCATTGGTAATTAGCCGTAGCCTATAACCACAACCAAGCCGCAGACTTCGACAATTTGCAACGGCCAAGCCGGCTTCAGACGGTGCCGTAAAGGTATTCATGCAGGAATTGAATCGTCGTCTCCTGCTCGTGGGCGCGGTAGGCGTTCAGGTCACCGATCGAAATAAGGCCGGCCAGCCTGTCTTGGTCGTCAAGGACCGGCAAATGGCGGATGCGGCGGTTCTTGAACACGGATTGGGTTTCCGAAATCTTCGTGTCTATATGGCAACAGATAACTTCTTTGGTCATCACCGTACTAATAATCAACTTGGTAGGATTCAATTGTTTAGCCACCACGCGACGCAGCACGTCGCGCTCCGTGAAGATGCCGCGCATCTGATTGCCCTTTTACGACTACCAACGCGCCGATCCTGTTGTCATTCATCAGCACCGCCGCGTCCTGTACGCTGGCGTTCAGCCCTATCTTGTAAAGCTGCGATCCTTTGATCTTGAGAATGTCCTTGACCGAGGGCATAGATAACTCCTTTCGCTTAAGAAGTATGCCAACAGATAAACTGCACGCCAATACCGCCACCTGATCAGATCTGATCATAGCAAAGGCACGATTATTATAGGCTGACAAATCCGATTTTGACAGTAAGCGCGCCGTGAAGGTGGAACTATTTTGCAAGCAAGAGTTTACGCCATGCCTGCGCCGCGGTTACATCAGATTCGTTTTTAGTGCTTGTTGGCGAGGTGGTCGCGAGGGCGGGCGACTTCAGCTAAAACAGTCTACCTTGCTGCGGCGAATCGGGCGGTGCTGATGCCAGCACACCACGCACCTCATCGAGAAAATCGTCGAGATCGCGAAACTGTTTGTAGACACTGGCGAAGCGAACATACGCCACTTGGTCAAGGCCTTTGAGTTGCTCAGACAGCACCCTGCCGATCTCGGCCGCTGCGATGTCGCGCTCATGACGGCTCAGTAATTCTTCCTCCACCTGGTCGATCAGTTGTTCTAGATTCTCTGCGCTGACTGGCCGTTTGTAGCATGCCTTCTCTAGGCCGAGCATGAGTTTGCGACGATCAAACGGCACGCGTGCCCCGTCTTTCTTGACCACGTGCAGCCGCACCTGCGATTCAACCAGTTCTCGGGTGGTAAACCGCTTGTCACAGATTTCACACTGGCGCCGCCGACGGATGGCGCGACCTTCGTCGGTAGCGCGCGAATCGATAACCTTATCGTTGTTCTCGCCACAGTATGGGCAGCGCATCCAAGACACTCCGCCACTACATGTAGGTGCCAGACCAATAACGCATACCACATCATTGGCCAACGCAACGCCATAGTCAATATGCAGGTGTCAATCCCCAGGATATGGGTGTTTGCCTGTATTGGCAGCTCTGTGATACGCTCGGGTGATGCCCATTCGACTAGCCATGCTCGGTGATATTGTGGGGATGCCCGGCGTTAACTCCGTTTGCCAGCTGGCGCCCACCCTACGCAAGCACTTCAATGTCGATTTGGTCATTGCCAACGCCGAAAACGCCCACGAGGGGTCGGGGATTACGCCTGCCCTCTACCGCCGGCTGATCGATGCCGGCGTTGACGGCATTACCCTCGGCGATCACGCTTATAGGCGGATGCAGATCAAAAGCGTGCTCGAATCGCAACAGAATATCATCCGCCCGGCCAACCTGCCCAGCCAGGCCATGGGACGCCTCTGGATGCAATTGACCGTTGCTGTGTCGGATAACCTAGATAGCTGTCGTTCGCGGCCACAGATCGCGAACCCTTCTGGCTGCGTCTACGTGATCACCGTCCTCGGCCGCGTTTTTCCCACGCTGCCTGCCGATGATCCCTTTAAAGCGGCCCAGAGCGTGTTGGCCCAGTTGCCCGATCCCAACCCCATCGTGCTGCTGGAAGTCCACGCTGAAGCGACCAGTGAAAAGCAGGCGATAGCACACTACTTCGACGGGAAAGTCGCCGCGGTCGTCGGTTCACACACCCACGTTCCGACCGCCGATGCCCGGATTCTGCCCCACGGAACCGCATACATTACAGACTTGGGGATGTGCGGTCCGCACCATTCGATTATCGGTCGTCGCATCGATCGCGTGTTGGCCCAAATGACTACTGCCATGCCCGCCCCGTTTGATGTTGCCCACGGTGACCCACGCCTGAACGGCGTGATCATCGAAATTGATACCGAGACCCGTCGGGCGACCAGCATCGAACGCCTAGAACTTCCAGCCGATCCCGATAAACCGCCCTTCATCGCCGGCCCTTCTTAGCCTGATGGCGGTGCTGTTTGCCACCGGTCGGCAAGGATCGCCAAACTCATCTTGGAATTGACCCGATAGCGGCTGTGTGAGCCAGATTTTCACCGAACCGACGCCGCGGAGCGGAGCTACGCCCATCGTTGGGGTGGACAGAAATATCCAGCGTATGTGGGGTAACGCACCGCTACGTAACAAAGTTTTGTTTCTGCTGTTGTTGGCTGTGGTAGGGGGAAGCCTTGTCGGGTTGGTTGAGGCGCGACTGGGCTTTCGCATCTGGCCTTTGTGTATTGGACTTTCGGTCCTTGCAATTGCCCTGGGATGGCTGGCTCATCTATGGATCATTCAGCCGTTCTATCGTTTGATACAGGTAGCGCAAAAACTGGAGAATCTCAGTTGCCAGGACCGTTCGACGTCGATAGCCCAGTTGCCCCTGCCTCGAACCGACGAGATCGGACAGATTTCTCGCGTGTTGCACAATGTCTCCACCTCGGCGTTGCGTGATCGTTTTGAAGCCGCTCAGCTTCGCAGAACCTTCGACCACCGTGTGGCGACCACCACGAAAAAAGCCACTAGTGGACTTCGCCGCATTGTGATGCGCGATGCCCTAACTGGGCTGGCCAATCGACGATTTCTCGACGAAAACCTTGAACCGTTGGTCCATTCTATTTTGGCCGCTGGTGACGAACTGGTGTGCGTCATGGTGGATATTGACAACTTCAAACTTGTCAACGATACCCAGGGGCACGCGGTCGGCGACGGGCTTCTTATATTTCTTGCTGGATTATTTAGAGCCATCACCAGGGACAACGATTACGTTGCCCGTCTTGGAGGCGACGAGTTTGTAGTGCTGATGCCCTCTTGTCCGCTTGATCGTGTGTCTAGGTTTACCGACCAACTGCGATCTCTATTGCTACAGCACGTGCGCACTGTCCTGCCCGAAGGCCCGGCCATTGACCTGTCCATCGGCATCGCCTCACTGGAGCGAGACGGGATTGCCAATGGCTGCGAACTGCTCAAAGTCGCCGACACTGAACTCTATGCCGCCAAGCGCGCAGGCAAGGGTAGAACCTTCGGCCTTTGAGAGGCACGTGGCGTTGTTCCTTGGGCCGACGACCCATGCGTGTTATGCTCAACGTGTTGCCCGACCGCCATCTGTGGAGCAACCGCCGTGACCTGTCAGCTTACTGCCAATCTTGACGACGACGACCGCCACTGCCTGCTACAGGTGGCACGCAACGCAATCAGGCACGAGTTGTATCAATGCGTTCCATTAGAGATCAATGCCGACGACTTTTCACCCAACCTACGTTCCGTTTGTGCTACATTTGTCACCCTATGCATCGAAGACAAGCTGCGCGGTTGCATCGGCTCGCTGGAAATGCATCGTCCGTTGGTAGTAGATGTCGGTCGCAACGCCGCTGCCGCGGCCTTCGCCGATCCACGCTTTTCCCACTTAGCCCGCGAAGAATTTGAATGCATCGATATCCACATATCGATGCTCAGTCAGCCCGAACCGGTTCATTTTGAATCGGAAGCCGACCTGCTAGCCCAAATTAGACCGTGCGTGGACGGCCTGATCCTGACCGAGTCAACGCATCGCGGTACATTCCTGCCCGATGTCTGGCGGCAGATCGAGCAACCGCAGAAGTTTCTTGAACACTTGAAAATGAAAGCGGGGTTGCCCGCTGACTACTGGTCCGACTCGATTCAAATCCACCGCTACACCACCGAGTCAATCCCCTAGAGGATGCGGTTGCGTTGCTGTTGCCCTAAACCACGCGGTCCATCGCCAGTTCGTGGGCCTCGTGGTAACACTTGCTCAGGTGACTCCAGTCGAAGTGTTCTGACGTGCTTTCAACGGTGTTGCGCAGGGCGATGCGTTGACGCCGGTTCAGTTGGCAGAATCGCAGCATCCGGTGTGCCAGCGCTTCGGCCGCATCATGAAGGGGCCGACCGCGGCGATTCAGCACGTGCATACCCATTTCTTCGTGGTGGGGCAGTAACTGCTTGAAATACGATCCGAAGCCGGAAAGATCGCTCGTTACCGCTGGCACACCAAGCGCTATTGATTCCAAAGGCGTGTAGCCCCAAGGCTCGTAGTAACTGGGAAACAGGCCCAGGTGGCAGCCGCGTACAAACTGTTCGTACTCTAGGCCAAACAGCGGGCTTGATGGGCTGATAAAGTCCGGGTGGTAAATGACCTTTACCCGGTCGCACTCTTGGTTGAACAGCCCGCAGGTGCGCAGCTGATTGAGTACCGGGTCGTGTTCATCGTTGATCATGTCGTGGGTGACAATCGCGGGTGGCAGGTCGCGTTTCCACGCGTGTATTGCACGCCGCAGACGCAGCAGCCAATACTCGTCCACCACGGAATTCAGATCCACTATTCGCCCCTCGGCCGCGGCGTGGAACAGCTTTTTGCCCAGATCCTCACCGATTGTTTCCGCGGCCGTGCGAAACTCGTCCAGCATCGCCCGCGATTGTAATGCTGCGGCGCTGATCGACTTGACCGGCTGGCGCGTCACGATGAACGCCACCACCACCTTTTTACTGTCGGTCGCCCGAAGTTGGTGGTTCAACTTCGCCAGCGCGTCGATCGTCAGGTCCATGCCCTTGTTGCGGTATTCGAATCGACCCGATGTGAAAAAGTAAAGCGTGTGATCCAGATCGAAATGGTAACTGGGAAAAAAATGGCCGATGGTAAACTCGTGTATTTTTTCCTTGAACTTTCGGTGCAGGTTCTGCAGTTCATGCAGGGCAGTGATTCGTTGCGTGTTTATCCCGTTGGGCAGCAGCAGGTCCGGTTTGCGCTCCAGAAGATGTCGGCATTCCTGCCCCGTTATGTCCGATACTGTCGTAAACACGTGTGCCCCGTGCGTTGCCGCCCGTTCGATGCCGTGCTGTGCTTCGACAAGGTACTTGGCGGCCTCGTGCGACGCATCGTAATGGGGCAGGTTCTCATAGAAATGCTCATCATGCATCGCCAGGTACCGGCCCAGTTGCGTGGCGTGTGTAGTAAACACGATCGTGCCCGGCCAGTGGTCACGGCGCAGCATCGGGACCGCTGTCGCGGCCATCCATTCGTGGAAAT
>Ga0310124_10003267_pt1 | contig 10961 bp, 4 predicted proteins | sample CB11b_AW_Bot5_MG_FD_203507 | JGI IMG/M metagenome (GOLD analysis project Ga0310124, IMG submission 203507) | Marine microbial communities from Western Arctic Ocean, Canada - CB11b_AW_Bot5 | ecosystem: Environmental > Aquatic > Marine > Oceanic | place: Canada: Western Arctic Ocean | collected...
CACCGCCGGCAGCACGCCACACATGCTGATGTTTGCGTCGCGGACGGTTTGCAGCAGTCTGCCCGGATCGAGCGATTCCATGGCGGCGAGTGCGGTTTCATCGAGCCGCCGGTTCTCGGCGTCTGACGCGAAGTGGTTCATGTCGCTGGAGATCAGCAGCAGTGGTGGGCTTTCGAGTTGATCCAGCACCGTGGCGAGATGTTCGGCAAAGACCTGGCACGCCTCGAGATCTCCGCTGCCGATGGCGATGCCGGTGACTTTGGTCTGCGGTGCGAGATGTCTGATCAGTGGCAATTCGACCTCGATCGCATGCTCTTCGCGGTGGGCCTCGGCATCGAGTTCCAGTCCGGGGATCGCGTCGACCAGCTGCAGGGCCAATTCGGGATCGGCGGCCATGTCGCCACCGGGCAATTGCCAGGACTCGTGCGGCGAGACGGCCCAGGCGACGCCGTGGCGGGTGTGCTTGGGTCCGATCACGAGGACCGACGCGGGGATCTCGAGCGACGCCAGTGTCGAGGCGGCGATGGTCCCTGAGTATTTCAGTCCCGCGTGCGGCACCATCGCGGCGGGCCAGTTGCGTGTCGCTGCAGTGTTCGTTTCGAGGTCCGCAGCCGCCGAAAAGCAGTCCTTGACCTGTTGCTGCAGGGCCCTGGGGTCGTCGAGGTAGAATCGTCCGGCGACTCCCGCGGGCCTCGCCCCCTCGGCGTCCCTGGCACGGGGCACGTGGTGTATGGTGGCGGCCTGGTTGGTGCCGATCCCGTGCAGGCTGTAGACACTACCGCGTGTGCCGGCGGGCAGCTTGACGTCCCCCAGGCATCGCGTGATCAGCTCATCAGGCGTGGCGGCCTTATCCCAGTGCAGCGCGAAGCGGTCGGCGGTGGATACGACGATCGCCCGTTCACCTCGCTGGGCGCCTTCGAGCTGGAGAGCATCGGTTGTGCCGTGCATCGCAGTGTCGGCGAGCACCAGCAGGTCGCTCGAGAGGCCCGGCACCTGCCTGGGTCGGACCTGGGATCGCAAGCGAGACGCGATGGCCTCGGACAGTTCGTAGAGACTCGATTGCAGCGGCATGCCCGACTTGAGAGCCAGTCGGCCCTGTACGACGGGAACCGCGTGGCCCAACCAGTTGCTCTGCAGCACCAGCCCCTGCACCTCACCATCGGGTACCCCGGGCAGGTAGGGGCTGGCGACGCCGCCGGTGAGCAGGGCCATGATGTTCGTGTTGCAGAATTCGGCGTAGGCTGCGACCTGGGCATCATTGAGCGGGTGCCGGGGCAGGTCGTGGGTGACGGGTTCGGCGACGACTCGACCGCTGAGGCAGTCGCCATCGAAGGTGAACAGCCGGGTCTCGTCGTCCCGCCATGCGGTCGGCGTGAGTCCTGCCTTGATACAGACCTGGTCGAGAAACGTTTCGGCGTCCCAGTCGTGATCGGTGGCCACGCCCGGCAGCAACAGGCCTCGTTTTGCTCCGGCGATCACCTGCAGCCCGTGCCGCCCGATCGTCACCCGCTCGATTCTTGCTTCGCCCCGTTCGTCGACTTCCCTGGGACCGTGAAGCAACCAGACGTCCATGTCGAGCTGATCGAGTTCGCTGGAGGAGATCGGCGGGAAGCGGGGATCCTCGCGGGCCGCGTTGTGAGCCGCCCGCTTCAGCGCCTCGTCGAGCCTGATCGGTTGGCCCTGCATGCCCATGCAGCTGCGGAGTTGTCCGGATCGTTTGAGGCTGACGAAGGCACCGGAGAGGACCTGAGCGGCGGAGTCGGCCAGTGAGGGATCGGGCCAATCGAGCGGTTGGCCGAGCACGGCGGCCCGGACCGCGGCGGCGGCCGCGTCGATGATCGCCTGTTGCTGGCGAGGGTCGGGCGTCCAGGCCGTGGTGTCAGCCGTCTTAGTCTGAGACATCTGGGGGAGCCCCGTGGTGAAGACGGCGTCGATCCGGCTGACGTCGCTGTTGGTGTCGGTGTCGGCGACGACGATCGGCAGGGCGAATCGCGACATGTCGAGGGGCTGCCGCTTCCGACCCCAGTCGCCGGGCTGCGATTCGAAGAGTCCGTCGATGGAGGTGCCGCAGAATCGGCAGGCTCCGTCGTTGAGGTTCCAGGTGCCCAGTTCGTGCCAGTTGCGTTCGATCAGCAATTCGCTGCAATTGGGGCAGTAGGTGCTTTGTCGAGGCGTGTCGTTGACGTTGCCGACGTAGGCGTACTTCAAACCGGTAGCCAGGGCGATTTCGCGGGCGGCGATCAGGGTTTCGTGGGGTGTAGGGGGTGTGTCCTGCATCCGGAAGTCGGGATGGAAGGCGGTGAAGTGGACCGGCACGCTGTCGCCGACGTGCTCCAGGATCCAATCGCACATCTGTTTCAGCTCGTCGGGACTGTCGTTCTCGTCGGGGATCAGCAGGTTGGTGATTTCGAACCAGATGTCGGTTTCGTGCTTGAGCCAGACGAGCGTGTCGAGGACGGGCTGGAGGTGCGAGAGCGTGACGTGCTTGTAGAAGCGCTCGGTGAAGGCCTTGAGATCGACGTTGGCGGCGTCGAAGCACTCGAACACCGGTTGGCGAGCGATGTCCGTGACATAGCCGGCGGTGACTGCGACGGTCTTGATGCCCTGTTCGTGGCAGGCGGCCGCGGCATCGATGGCATACTCGGCCCAGATCACCGGGTCATTGTAGGTGAAGGCCACGCTGCGGCAGCCGGTGGCTACCGCGGCGTCGGCGATGGCCGTGGGAGTGGCCTGTTCGCTGAGTTTTTCGATTTCGCGTGACTTGGAAATCGACCAGTTCTGGCAGAACTTGCAACCGAGGTTGCAGCCGGCGGTGCCGAAGCTGAGCACGGCGGTTCCGGGCAGGAAGTGGTTCAGCGGCTTCTTTTCGATCGGATCGATGCAGAAGCCGGTGCTGCGACCGTAGGTGGTCAGCACCATGTCTCCGCCCACGTTCTGTCGAACAAAGCAGAAGCCGCGGTCGCCGTCTTTCAGCAGGCATTCCCGCGGGCAGAGTTCACAGAGAATCCGCTCACCCCGACGGCTCCACCAGCCGCCGGACTTCAGGCCGTCGGGTCGGGTGGTGGTCGGTGGCAGTCGTACCGAGTCGATCATTGACGCGAGGATACCGAGAGGTCAGGGCTGTTGTCGACGCGGATTGGCATCCCGGCTTCGCCTCCGCGCCTCGTCGGCCTCGGCTCCTCGACCCACGTCGGCCAGGCAATCGGCCAGCACGATCCAGGCACCGGCTTCGTCGGGGTGTCGGGAGACAAAGTCTCGCAAGCGGACGATCGCCCGGTCGAAGTGCCCCTGTTCCTTCAGCACCCCGGCCAGGCTCTCGATGTAGTCGCTTCGATCGGGATCGATCCGGCAGGCGGTTTTCAGGTGAGTGATCGCCTGGAACATCATCGCGGGATCGGAGGCGAAGCGGGAGGTTTGTCCGAGCAGCATGCCGAGGTTGTTGTGCACTCGAGCGGTCTCGACGTGGCCGGCACCGAACTGGAGTTCGATCAACCGGAGTGCCTCGAGGTAGTGCTTCCTGGCGTCTTCGACCTTCTGGCTGGAATTGACCAGGTTGGCCAGCTGGTTGTGAGCCAGCCAGCAGCCGGGGTTCCTGGCCAGGGTATCGCGCCAGAGCTGTTGCGGGGACTGGTAAATGCCGACCTGTTGCCAGGTCAACCCCCCGAGCACTGCGACGAGTCCCAGCGATGCGACCCGCAACGTGACACGGTCGATGTTGCGGCTGCGGGCGAACCGGGCCGCCGCAGCGACAACGAGCACGATGAGTCCGGGCATCGCGATGTACTGGTAGTGGTCGGCGACGAGCGAGTAGCGGAAGTAGTAGATGTCGACAAGTCCGAGCACCGGTCCGAGGCAGAGCAGCGTGTAAAGCACCGCGGCGAGTGGTCCTCGATCCAGGCCCTTTCGTGTCGCCCAGACGAGCGTACCGAGCACGGCCAGTCCCGCGGCCAGCGGCAGCCACTGCACGGCCTGTGAAGTGTCGAATTGCCAGAGCGGGTAGACGAAGGCCAGCTCGATCGGCAGCAGTGCCTTTTGGAGATAGAACCAGGCAACCGGTCCGGTGGCCATCACCCGCTCGGCCAGGCCCGCGTCACGGATCGTATCTTCGCCAATCGCCTTGACCTGCTGGAACCAGATCTCGACTCCGCTCATCACGACGGCCAGTACCAGGAAGGGGATGCTACGCAGGAGGTCGCTGCGGGTCAGCCGTCCGTGTCGCCACCAGGCCAGCAGCAGCAGCACCAGCGGCATGGCCACGACGGCCCCCTTGCTGAGCAGCGCCAGCAGGAAGGCTGTCACGGCCCCCAGGTAGCGGATCGGGCGGTTTGAGCGTTCGAATTCGAGGAACTGGCCCAGTGCCACGAGGTAGAAGAACATCGCCAGGACGTTTTTTCGTTGAGTGATCCAGGCGACCGATTCGACGTTGACCGGGTGGACGGCGAAGACCGCTGCGGCCAGCCAGGCCCCGGGGATCTCGAGCCGGAGCAGCACCCGCCACAGCAGCAGGCTGGCACCGGCATGCAGCAAGACGTTGACAACGTGGTAGCTGGTGGGATCGGGCAGGCCGGTGGCCGGGTCGGTGCCCATCAGCTGGTGTTCGATCCAGTAACTGGACCAGGTCATCGGCCAGAAGTTGGAGGTTTCGGTCGAGAACCACACGGCCGAGAGTCCCTGCTGGTCGATCAGGGCCAGGATCGCGGTCAGGTCGTCGTCGTTCCAGATGAAGCCGGCGCTCGAGACGGGGAGGTAGGCCAGCAGGGTGATCGCCAGCAGTGCCACCCCCTGCCACACGGCTGCCGTTTGGTCGGGATCGTCGGGGTCGGTTTGTGTGGTCGTGAGGTCGGTCATGGCGACGGGGCCGTTTTCGATGCGGCCGCAGCCGCTGAAAGCAGCGTGCGGACGAACTCCTCGAGCGAGCCGGCGGCGAGGTCATGAGCGATCTCGTTGGGGTGGTGATCGGTCGGGTGGACCCAGAGCTGGTGGTCCTGGTGTCCCCCGAACGCGGGGAGCAGGTCGTGGACCGGCATCCCGATCTCTCTACAGGTCTCCTCGACAAACGCGTGGATCGCGGTGAAGGGGTAATCCTCGAGCGACATCAACTCGGGGAAGATCGCCAGTCCGATCTGGAACTCGTGTGTCGCGGCCAGCTCGACGATCCGCACCAGTGCGGTTCGTGATGCCGACCAGTCCATCGGTTGCGAGCGAGAGTTGGGCCCGGCGAAGAAGGACTTCGGATCGGTGAAGTAGGCCTGGCTGTAGTGAGCGATCATCCTCTGCCGCAGGTCTCGAGCCCGCCACGTGTACTGGCACCAGTCGATGAGGTGCGAGTGACGAGCGAGTCCGGTGGGTTGCAGGTAGACCCCGTGGCCTTCGCCGTTGTTCCAGAAGGCGACGGCCGATTCGTCGCGGTAGATGTCATTGAGGTAGAAGACGACGAGCACGAGGTCGGGGTTGAGTTCGAGCCAGCGGTTTTCGAGGGTGATCTGCTGATCGCGTGTGTTGTAGCCCTGGGTGCCGGCGTTGAGCACCTCGACGGTCTGGTGATGGTTGAGGCGGCCTTCGAGCCGTCTGAGGAAGGTGTGTTCGTCGCGGACACCCACTCCGAAGGTGAACGAGTCGCCCAGTCCGATCACCCGCAGCGTGCCGGCGGGCTTTTCAGCAGTCACCTCGGGGCCACGCAGGCCCAGCCCGTTGACGGTCATTTCGACGCCGTTGTCGGTGTCGAAGTAGTCCCTGGGATTCGAGGCGTACTCGATACGGAAGCGGGCACCGGGTGTGTACTGTCCCATGTCGATCCCGGCAAACGGGCTGGGCTGCTTGATCAGCCCCTCGCCCCACATGTCGCTGCGGCGAAACGCGTTGCCGTCAAAGGCGCTCCAGCGAGGTGCCCGGTAGCGTTCGGGTCGCACGTCGCCGATCCGCAGCAGGGCCTCGGCGACGACCAGGCCCACGATCAGTCCGCCGGCGAGTGCCAGCAGGCGAATCCGGCCGCGGGTGGTGAGAGCGGGCATGGGTGTCGGGCGGATTACGAGTTGGTCTCGGCGGGGGGGCGGACCAGGTTGCCGATCCAGCAGCCGGCGTAGCCGACGGCGATGTTGACGGCCAGAGCCATCGGAGAAATCCACTGGAAGCTGATCGGGTCGTTGCAACTGCTGCGAATCTCACCGGTCACCTTGTCGGTGATCTCGATCAATTCGGTGCCGAACACCTCCGGCTTGATCCCGAACTGGTCGAACAGCAGGTAGGTCAACGGACCCGAGAAGGCGATCACCACGGCGGTGACGGTTCCGGAAATGACTCCCGCCCAGACGGCCCAGGGCCTGGGGTTCTTGACGAACAGGGCGAAGAAGAACAGGCCGAAAATCGGCACGGTCAGCAGGTTGACCGTCTTGCCGGTCATCTCGGTGATGTTGCCCTGGATGAACCGCATCAGGGTGCTGCTGAGTACGACGATGCCGCCGATTGTGAAGGCCAGGAAACGGGCCAGCTTCAGTTGGCCGCGTTCAGTGATCTTCGTCTTGCGGAAGCGGCCGATGAAGTCCTTGAGCACCACGGCGGTGACCGAGTTGACACCCGAGTCGATACTCGACATCGCTGCGGCGAACATCGCCGAGACGACCAGTCCCGAGACACCCACGGGCAGGTGGTAGGCGATGTAGTGAGGGAACAGCTTGTCGGCGTCCTCTTTGAGCTTGATCGAGTCGGGGAGTTGGTCGAAGTGCTTTTCGAAATAGGCCAGCAGCGCAAACCCGACAGCACACAGCGTCAGGCTGACGGTGGCTCCGACGATCAGCTGCGTGGCCAGTGCCTTGCGGGCAGCCCGGGCGTCGGAGGTCGCCATGAACCTCTGTACGGTCGTCTGGTCCCCGCCGAGGGTGGCGATGTACCAGATGGTCGAGCTGAGCAGTGCACCCAGTCCCGAAATCCTCAACTTGAAACTGACCGCTCCATCCTCGATCGGCAGCATCGGTTGAGAGTCCCAGTTGGCGTGCCAGGCGGTGGGGAACCAGCCGAAGCCGCCGAAGTCGATGGTCACGGTCAGCACGACCAGCACCGCGCCTGCGAAGAGCAACACGGTCTGGAGCAGGTCGGTGATCACGACCGCCTGCAGGCCGCCGAGCGAGGTGTAGATCACCGCGACGACTCCGGTCACCGCCGCCACGACGGGGATCCACTTGGGGTCGAGGCCCATCATCACGGTCATGGCCTCCGACGCGAGGTAGACCAGCAGGGTCATCCAGACCAGCCGCAGTGCCAGGAACATCGTCGCCCCCAGCAGCCTCAGCCCCACCCCCAGTTTCTCCTCGAGCAACTCATACGCGCTGGTCACTCGGGTCTTCATGTAGATCGGCAGCATCAGGAAGCCGACCACGCAGAAGACAACCGGCAGGCCCAGCATCGCGATCAGGTTGACCGGGCCCTTGCCGGCGGCTTCGCCGGGGACCGAGAGGTAACTGATCGTGCTCAACAGTGTCGCGAACAGCGACACCCCGATCAGAATCGGGTTCATGTTCCCGCCGCCGGTGAAGTACTCCTGCATCGACTTCTGGCGTCGGCTGAAGTACAGACCCAGGCCGATCGTCGAAAGTGCATACAGCGCGATCAGCACCCAGTCGAGTGTTTGCAGGCCGACGGCCTGATCGAGTGCCTTGGCAGGACCCGCTCCGGTCATTTCACGTCACCATTTTCGCCTGAAGGCATCGCCGATTAGACCCAGTTGCGGTCGCCCTTCACAAGCCGCCACGACGCTCACTCGGCAAGGTATTCGGCCAACGCCAGTGCCATGTGCGACATCCCCATGCCGCCCCGATTCAGGTGCTCGCGCATCTGCGGAGCAAAGGCCTCGAGCGTTTGCTTGGCGTAGGTGCGGTACTTCGTCGCACCGGTTCGCTTGGCCAGCCGGACCAGGTTGCGGACGCTGGTACTGTTGCCCGAGGGGATCACGCTGTCGAAGCCGTTCTGGGTCCGGGCCAGCAGCTCCTCGTGATTGTGCGAGGTGAAGTAGAAGCCGTGGCGGGTCTTGTCCCAGTAGAGGTCGATCTGTTCGTCGGTCAGTTTTCGGGCTTGGGTCAACCACTTCTCGTCAGCGGTGGCCTGGTGCAGAGCGAGCAGGCCTTCGACCAGGAAGGCGTAGTCGACCAGGTAGGCGTGCAGCTTTGACTTGCCCTTGCGGTGGGTTCTCAACAGGTGCCCCTTCGAGGTGTTTCGGAGGTTGGCGAGCAGGAAGTCGGCGGCCCGGGCGGCGGCGGCGGTGTATTCCGGCTTCTTCAACACGCGGCCGCCGTCGGCGAGGCTGCGGATCATCAACCCGTTCCAACTGGTCAGCACCTTGTCGTCGAGCAACGGAGCCTTCCGCTTGCCGCGTGCGGCGAGCAGGGTCTTGCGCATGCCGGCGAGTTGAGCCGTCCGGGTGGCGTCGAGGATCGATGTTTCCAGTGGCACCTTCCGGAACAGCACGTTTCCGTGTTCAAAATCGGGTTTGTCGACCACTCCGAACTGCTTGCGAAACATCGCGGCGTTCTCGCCGAGCAACTGATCGACCTCGGCCGCCGACCAGACATAGTACTTGCCCTCGATCGCATCGGTCTCGGCGTCCTGGGCCGAGAAGAACGGGCCCAGGGGGTCGGTCATAACGCTGAGCACATAGCTGAAGATGCCCTCGGCGACGGCGCGGTAGGCGGGTTGGCCGGTGCGGTCAAACGCGGCGACATAGAGCCCGGCGAGTTGAGCGTTGTCGTAGAGCATTTTCTCGAAGTGAGGCACAAGCCAGCGTCGGTCTGTGCTGTAGCGATGAAAGCCACCCCCCACCTGGTCGTGGATGCCTCCGTTGGCGATCGCCAGCAGCGTGTGGTCGATCACCTCGGTCGCCGGCGTCTCTTCGGGTTTCTCACTCTTTTTGTCTTTCTCACTCTTCTTGGCGGTGTCGCTCTTGACGGATTTCTCGAGGCTGGCGGCGTAGGCCAGCAGTTCGAGCTTGGGCGGCGAGGGGAATTTCGGGCGGTCAGCTCGGCGAGGATTGAACCCGATGCCGCCGAAGCGGGTGTCGTGGGAATTGAGCAGCGAGTCGATCGATCTCACGACCAGTTCGCCTTCGAGCTCCGAGGAGGCGAGCACCAGTCGGCGACGCAGCTGCTGCCTCAAGGCCTGCGTCAGCACCTTGGCGTTCGACTCGGCCGCCTCCTTGTCCTCGGTCCACAGCTTGTGCATCGCCTTGAGCACTCCGAGGAACCCGGGTGGCCGATTGGGCTGGTCGCGGGGCGGGAAGTAGGTCCCGCCGGCGACCGGGCGGGTGTCGGATGTGAGGAACATCGAGAGTGGCCAGCCGGTGCCGCCACCGGTCTGGGTGACATAGATGCCCAGGGCGGTCATGTAGATGTCGTCGAGGTCGGGTCGTTCCTCGCGGTCGATCTTGATGTTCACGAAGTTCGCGTTCATGAACTTGGCGATCTCCGGGTCCGAGAAACTCTCACGCTCCATCACGTGGCACCAGTAGCAGCTGCTGTAGCCGATCGAGATGAAGATCATCTTCCCCTCTTTGCGCGCCTTCTCGAGCGCCTCGGGACCCCAGGGATACCAGTCGACGGGGTTGTGAGCGTGCAGCAGGAGGTAGGGGCTGGTCTCGCCGGCCAGGCGGTTGGATCGAGGCTTCTTGGAGGACTTGGCCGTCTTGGGCGGATCGCCCTTGGCGAGCGTCTTCGAGGCCTTCTCGGTCTCATGGGCCTGGGCAGTCGCTGCCGTCGCCCTGGTCTCGGGTTCTGACGTGGGCTCGGAAGGTGGCGAATCGGGTGGTTGGAGAGTGTCTCCGGAGGCTGTCCGGATCGGGGGTGGTTTCGGGGACTGGTTCGGGGACTGGGAGGTTGACGGATCGGAGCTCGCCTGGCCCGCGGCCTGATCGCCGCAGCCGGTGGGGGCGATCAGGAGGCCGATCAGCAGGAGTGCGGTCAGGTGGCGCTGAGGTGAGGCGGTCACGTCGAGGGTCCTTGGTGAGGCAGTCGGGGGGGTGCCAGTCCCTGGGTGATGTCAGGTGGGGACGGGTGTACTTTCGATGATCTGTCGGATGATGCCCAGCCCACGCTCCTGCCCCGAATCTCTCAGCGGTCCACGGCAGATGACACGGTGGGCCAGGACGGCAGGTGCGAGGGTCTTGACGTCGTCGGGGACCGTGTAGTCTCGGCCGTCGCACAAGGCCAGTCCCTGAGCGGCCCGGAACAGCGCGATGGCTCCTCGTGGGCTGGCTCCCAGCGACAGTTCCTGGTGGTCGCGTGTGCCGGCGACGATATCGAGCAGGTATTCGCGGATCGACTCCTCGACTCGGACCTCTCGGCAGGCCGCCTGCAGTTCGAGCAGTTCGTCGACATCGAGCACGGGTTTGAGTCCCGCGAGTGGTCCGCCGTCGAGTTGTTGCTGGAGCATGTCGAGTTCGATCGACCGGTCGGGGTATCCGATCTCGAGGCAGACCATGAACCGGTCTCTCTGGTTCTCCGGCAGCGGATAGGTGCCTTCGTACTCGTAGGGGTTCTGCGTGGCGATCAGCACAAACGGTTGTGGCAGCGGGTGGGTGATCCCATCGACGGAGACCTGCCGTTCGTTCATCGCTTCGAGCAGTGCGCTCTGGGATCGAGGCGTGGTGCGGTTGACCTCATCGGCGAGCAGCACGTTGGTGAAGACCGGTCCGGGTCGGAATTCGAAGTCACCGGCCTGGGGCAGGAAGACCCCGGTGCCGAGGATGTCGCTGGGCAGCAGGTCGGGCGTACACTGCAGCCGGGTGAATTTGCCGTCGATGCTGGCGGCGAGAGCCTGTGCGAGCACGGTCTTGCCCACGCCGGGGATGTCTTCGATCAGCACATGCCCTTCGGCGAGCAGTGCCACCACGACCTGGCGGATGGTTTCGGACTTGCCCAGCAGCGCCTGGCCGAGGTTGTTTTCGAGGTCGGCGATCCGCGAGACGGTCTCGGTGGTAG